>Ga0209061_1000745_pt1 | contig 71927 bp, 58 predicted proteins | sample Coa_R1_10_FD_187157 | JGI IMG/M metagenome (GOLD analysis project Ga0209061, IMG submission 187157) | Surface soil microbial communities from Centralia Pennsylvania, which are recovering from an underground coalmine fire - Coalmine... | ecosystem: Environmental > Terrestrial > Soil >... | reverse complement strand
CCCCAGGACGAGGAGCGACGGGCGAAAAACTAAGCCATTGAAAACCACGGAGGCTTCGCAACTCTCAACTCAATCACGCGGACATCTTTAACTGCTTATGGGGCGGACATCTTTAATTGTCACTGACAGTAGCGCCCCCCAGGACCGTGCGCTCGACGATTGCCGGGAAAGATCGGGTGCGATTCGCGAAAAATTTGCGGCGATGCGTTGCAACGGCCGTCGTGATATATAAAGTGGTCTGGTTTCTACCTGCTGCCCGCCGCTGATAGCTGGGTCCTGCGCAAGGGAAAGTCGCGAACCCCGCCAGGTCCGGAAGGAAGCAACGGTACCGACCCCTTCCCTGTGCCGCAGGGGCGCCTAGCTATCATTCGACGGGCAGCATCTAATCAAAGGGCTAGGGATGGCCGACACGTCCTCGCATCTGGTGTTGGCGCGTAAATGGCGCCCCGAAAAATTCTCCGACCTGGTCGGGCAGGAATACGTCACCCGCACGCTGGCGCAGGCGATTACCAGCGGCCGCATCGCGCACGCGTTCCTGTTCACGGGAATCCGCGGCGTCGGCAAAACCACTGCCGCGCGGATCTTGGCGCGATGCCTCAACTGCGAGCGCGGCCCGACGGCCGAGCCTTGCGGTGAATGCGCGGCGTGTACCGAGATTCGCCAGGGCCGGGCGCTGGACGTGGTCGAGATCGACGGCGCCACCTATCGCAAAATCGACGACGCGCGCACCATCATCGAAAACCTCAGCTACCGTCCGGCACGCGACCGCTTCAAGATCTACATCATCGACGAGGCCCATCAACTGACCGATCAGGCCTTCAACGCCCTGCTCAAGACCCTCGAAGAGCCGCCCACACACGTTAAGTTCATCCTCGCCACGACCGAGCCGCAAAAGGTGCCCGAGACCATCCTGTCCCGGCTGCAGCGCTACGACTTCCGCCGCATCCCCTTCGCAATCATCCTGGAACGTCTGCGCGATCTCGCCCGCCGCGAGGGAATCGAGGCCGAGGACGGCGCCCTGGCGATGCTGGCGCGCGAGGCCGAAGGCAGCATGCGCGACGCCGAGCGGATGCTGGAGACGGCCTTCGCGCTTTCCCCCGGCCGCTTGACGGAAAGCCTGGTCGCGGATTCGCTGGGCGTCGCCAGCCGCTCGCGCGTCTATGCTTTGGCCGAAGCGATTCTCAACAAGGACCCCGCCGCCGCACTGACCATCGTCCGCGAACTGCACAGCCGCGGCGCTAATCTGCAGGGGCTGGGACGCGACCTGCTCGAAGTGCTGCGCAACTTGACCGTCGCCAAGCTGCCCCAACTCGGCGCGATCACTCCGCTGACCGACCTGCCCGATCATGAGGCCGCGACGCTGCGCAAGCTGGCGCAGGCACCCTCGATGCGCGATCTGCTCCGGCTGTTCCGCCTGATGGCGCAGGCGCAGGAGGAAATCCTGCGCTCGCCTTACGCCGATCTGATGCTGGAAATGACGGTGGTGCGGATGGCCACGCTGGCGCCCGTGCTCGACGCCGACGAACTGGCGCGCGCGGTAAAGGCGCTGGGCGGCAATACTTCGGCGGCTTCCGGCGGAGGTCCATCGCAGGCCGCGGCGCCCGTCGCCTCGGAGCCGCCCAATGCTCCTGCGCGCCGGCTTAAGGTGGAAGGCGAGGTCAAAGCCGATGCACCGCGCCGCAAGGCCGCCTTCGCGGAGCCGCCGCGTGCGGTCCGGTCGCAGGCCGCGCCCGCGCCGTCGGACTCGGCGTCTGATTCCGGCCAGGCCGCACTGGACTTACCGGACCTGCGGGAGCACATCCGTCAGAAAAAAGCGGCATTGGCCGGATTCATGGAGCTGGGCGCGACGCTCGCACTTAACGGCGACATCCTGCGCGTGGCGCCTCGCAGCGACATATATATCCGTTATCTCAACGACAACAAGGCAGCGATCGCGGCGCTCGCCAGCGAACATTACGGGCGGCCAGTCAAGGTCGAGCTGGCCCAGCCAGCTTCCGAGGATTGTCCTGCGGCGTCAACCGCGGCGGGCACAAACGCCCGCTCGATCGCAGACACGCCGGCGGAGGCTTTACCCGCCGCGCCGAAAAGGTTCGATTTCCAAAGCTCGATGGAGGCGGCGATCGAATCGGTGCCGGGGGAAACCAACGGCGAACCAATCGACCGCGAAGCAGCCCGCAAGGAGTTGTTCTCGGATCCGCTGGTGCGGAAAATCCTTGATGAACTCGAAGGCCGTCTGGTGGACGTGCGCCGCCGGACCGTTAAGCGCAATGAGGGAAGCCGCGAGTAGCCGAGCACTCAAATAGCAGCTCGAAGCAAGGAGCAGTTTTGTGTCTCAACCCAATTTATCTAATCTTCTCCAGCAGGCCCAGGCCTTGCAGGAAAAGCTCAAGCAATTGCAGGAAGAAGCTGCCAGCAAGACCGTGGAAGCGCAGTCCGGCGGCGGGATGGTGCGGGTGACCGTGGACGGCGCGATGCAGGTGCGGCGGATTCAGATTGACCCGATGCTGCTGGCGGACAACGACAAGGCGATGCTCGAAGACCTGATCACCGTGGCCGTCAACGAAGGATTGCGGCAGGCGCAAAATCTGGTCGCCACCGAGATGGGCAAGCTCGCGCCGATGGGCGGGTTCAAGTTTCCCGGCATGGAATAGTCGTGATGGCGGAGGGGAGCAAACAGGGCCAGGGTTTGCCGCCGGCCATGACGCGGCTGGTGCGCGAGCTTTCGCGCCTGCCGGGAATCGGCGAGAAGACGGCGTCGCGGCTCGCTTTCAACCTGCTGGGCCGTCCCCGCGAGGACGTAATCGCGCTGGCCGAAGCGCTGCTCGAAATGAAAGAGCGAATCGTTCTGTGCGCCTCCTGCCTGGGACTTTCCGACAGCACGCATTGCCATATCTGCTCCGATCCCACCCGCGATTCGTCGGTCATTTGCGTCGTCGAGGGGCCGGCCGACCTGATGGCGATGGAACGCTCGCGCAGTTTCAACGGCCTTTACCACGTCCTGCACGGCGCCTTGGCCCCGCTGGACGGAATCGGCCCCGACGACATCCGCATCAAGGATCTGATGGCGCGGCTCAGCGGCGAACCGCCCGTGGCCGAAGTCGTAATCGCCACCAACGCGACCGTCGAAGGCGAAGCCACGGCCCTGTATCTCGCCCGCCTGATCAAACCGCTTTCAATCAAGGTCACCCGCCTGGCGCGCGGCCTCCCGGTCGGTGGCGATCTTGAGTACAGCGACGCCGCCACCCTGACCAGCGCCCTGAGCGGCCGCCGCGAGATATGAGTGGCACAGTTTGCTCATCGCCGAGATTATTGGCGGCATTCGTCGGGTTCGGCGCAACACTTTTGCTGGTCACGCCCGCAGCCGCGCAGCAGATGATCAAGCTGACCGGCAATCATCGCGAAATTTCCGGGTCACCGGTTGGGATGATCGCGCCGGATCGGATGCTCACGATGATGGTGGTGCTCAAGGCGCGCAATCCTCAGGAACTCAATTCACTGATTGCCCAGCAGCAAAACCCGTCCGCGCCAAATTACCATCGATGGCTGACGCCGCAGGAATTCTCTCAGCGCTTCGGACCCGATCAGAAACAGATCGATGCCGTCCGGGATTGGCTGTCCGCGCAGGGATTCGAGATCGTATCGTCCTCGCCGCAGAACCTTTCCATCACCTTCAAAGGCTGCGCCGGTCTGGCCGAGAAGGTATTCAGAACCGGCATTGCCGCCTATCCAGGCGGCGTTTACGCCAACCTCACTGACCCGAGCATCCCGGCGCGCTTTGCCGGCACAATCGCGGCGATAAGCGGCCTCGACAACACCATCCGCGCCGTCCCCGCAGGAACTGACAATTAGGGAAGATCGAACAACAGGACTTCGGCGCCGGTCGCGCCGCTGATACCGATGCCGGGCGCGCCGCTGATGCGAGCGCCGTCGCCTTCAGCCAGGTTGATGCCGTCCACGCTGATAGTTCCCCGCGCGACGTGGAGATAGGCGCGGCGGCCAAGTTCAAGTTGGGCATTGACCGATTGGCCCGGATCCAAACTGCAGATATACAGTCGAGCGTCCTGATGGATCCGCAGCGCGCCATCGTTGGGTTGGTTCGAGACCACCAGGCGCAAGCATCCGCGCTGGGGATTCTTTTCAAGCGTCCGCTGCTCGTAACCGGGAGCAAGACCGGCCTGCTGAGGCATTATCCAGATTTGCAGGAAATGCGCCTGTTGCGATTGTGAATGGTTGAATTCGCTGTGAACAATTCCGGTCCCGGCCGTCATCCGCTGCACGTCCCCGGCCGGAATTACCGAGTGATTGCCAATACTGTCGCGATGCTCCAGCGCTCCTTCCAGCACATACGTGATGATTTCCATGTCGCGATGGCCGTGGGAGGGAAATCCGCCGCCGGGAGCAACGCGATCCTCATTGATCACGCGCAGCACGGAAAACCCGACCTCAGCGGGATCGTAGTAATCGCCGAAGGAGAAAGTATGCCGGCTATCGAGCCACGGCAGGCGAGTTGAGCCTCTTTCGCTGGCTTTCCTGACTTTAATCATGATGAAGCCTCAGATGATTTTGGCCTCGCGCAACTGCTCGCGGGTATCGGCGCCGATACCCATTTTATCCAGAATTTCGTCCGTGTGCTGGCCCAAAGACGGAGCTGCGGTCCGGACCTTAAGCGGCGTGCGCGACATCTTGGCGGGCGGCCCAACGTGTACCAGCGCGATGCCCTCCTCTTGCGTGGTCTGCAGCATGTCGCGCTCGATCACGTGCGGATCGTTTGCCGATTGGGCATAGGTGCGGACCGGGGCGAAAGCCAGTCCCTGCTCCTCGAGCAAGTCGGCCGCCTCCTCAACCGTGCGTGCGGCGAACCATTGCGCCAGCATCTGGTTGAGTTCGGCGCGGCGCTGTATTCGCGCCGCATTGGTCGCATAGTCGGGATGGTCCGCCAGTTCGGGACGCTCAATCACCGGCGCCAACAGCTTCCAGTGGTGATCGACCAGGATCACCAGCATCACGTAGCCGTCACGGCAGCGAAAAAGATTGGAAGGCGCGTTGAACACGAACTCATTGCCGGTGCGCGGTAATTCAACATCCATCGCAGCCAGCGCCAGGTTGCCGTTGGACTGAAACAGCATCGCATCGAGCAGGCCGATATCGACATGTTGGCCCTCCCCGGTGCGGTCGCGATGGCGGATTGCGGCAACCGCGGCCAGCGCCCCATGAAGCCCGCCGAGGTCGTCGGAAAGAAACGTGGGCGCCTTGACCGGCTCTCCTTGCGGCTCGCCGCTGAGCGAAAGGAAACCGCTGTACGCCTGCGCCAGCACATCGTAACCCGCGCGATGCGCATAGGTACCGAATTGTCCAAAGCCGCTGATCGAGACATAAATAATGTCCGGGTTGACCTCCTTGATGCTCTCGTAGCCCAGACCACGGCGGTCCAGCTTGCCGGGCCGGAAATTCTCCACGATAACGTCAACCTCGGCGGCGATTCTTTTGAAGATGCCGCGGCCCTCGGACCGGCGCAGGTCCAGCACCATGCTGCGTTTGTTGCGATTCACTGAAGCGTGCATGAACGACAACGGCGGATTAGTGCCGGGCAGAAACGGCGGCAGGAAGCGCGACACATCACCGTGCGGCGGTTCGACTTTGATCACGTCGGCGCCGAGGTCGGCGAGCAGACATCCGCACATCGGTCCCGCCCACGTGGTGGTGGCTTCCAGCACCGTCACGCCCTGCAGCGGTCCGCTCAAATCGGCGCGGGCTTGCGCAAAGAAATCGGCTTTATTCATGGCGTGGAAATCGTACCAGCAGCCGCCGAGGGGAAGAAACGAGGGAGGGAAGAGGAGTGAGGGGCAAGGATCGAGAGACACAAGAAAAGAGAAATGAGAGGGCAAGCACATTCAACCCCGACCCTTCCGGCTCTTTTTTTCTCCTTGGCTATGTTCCGGCTCTCACTCCCGGCTTCTCTCCCTTCATTCCTATTGCCTTGTTCTCCGGAGGTACTGAAAGAGTTAACGTATTTATGGGACCCCCATCCATGGGATCCCAATCCATCGCAGTCGAACATCCCTCGATGATGAAATTGTCAGTTTTGAACACATACGGCTTGCGAATCAGCGTTATCGCCTGCGTGACAGCTTTGGCCATGCTTATGATCGCCTTTCCGCTGGTCGCTCAGGATAGCTCCGGCACCGCGACGGTCTCTAAAAACGCGGTCCTGGATAAGATCCAGGACCATTACGAGCATACCGATTCCTTTAGTGCAAAATTCACCGAAAAATTGACCGCCTTGGGCGGAACTACGCAGACTCGCAGCGGTGAGGTCTGGTACCAGCGGCCGGGCATGATGCGATGGGACTTCGAATCGCCGCAAAAGGAGACGGTCGTATCCGACGGCCATAAGCTTTACGACTATCAGCCGGACCTCAACCAGGTGCTGGAGATGCCGCTTAATCGCGCTTTTAAATTTTCCGCCCCGCTGACTTTTCTGCTCGGGATCGGGAAGCTGCGACGCGATTTCCATGCCACGATGCCGCCGGGGGAGGCTTCCGACCATCTGCTTACGGTAGTGCTGGTGCCGAAGTCCGGCGGCGATCGGATCACGATGGAACTCAACCCTTCCAATTATGACCTCGAAGGAGCGCAGGTCACCGACGCGCTCGGGAATACCACATCGATTTCCTTCGGTTCCGTACAAAGAAACGTGCCGATAGCTGATTCAAAGTTCCATTTCGAAGTGCCTCCCGGCGCGGACGTGGTGCAGGCCCCGGGAGCTCCGGCGCAGCGCCAGCTGTAAGGGTAATTGCCTCGCTTGAGGGCGCGGGCTACACATAGAAATTCGCTAAATCAGCGTTGAATGATGCCGAAGGTACATCTGCTGAGTCTGGGTTGCCCCAAAAACCTCGTTGATAGCGAGGTCATGCTTGGCGCACTGACTCACGCCGGCTACCAGATCACGATGGCGCCGGAGGATGCCGAGGTACTGGTGGTCAACACCTGCGCGTTCATCGAGGCGGCCAAAAAGGAGTCGATCGAGGCGATCCTGCAGGCGGCCGAGATCAAGCGCCACCGCGCGGGACGCCGACTGGTAGTTGCCGGATGCCTATCGCAACGTTATGGGGCGCAGTTGCGGGAACTGCTCCCCGAAGTGGACATTTTCGTCGGCACTGGCAATTTCCTGGATCTGCCTGATTTGCTGCGCGCGACCGAATTGCCCGAATCGCGGCGCTCCCCTTACAGCGGTGCAGCCCATCTGCTGCCCTCACCCAGCGCGCCCCGCATCGTCACGACCTCGTTTTTCAGCTCGTATCTGAAAGTGTCGGAAGGATGCAACCACAAGTGCGCATTTTGCATCATTCCAAAAATTCGCGGACCGCACGAAAGCCGCCCGCTGGCCTCAATCCTCGCGGAAGCCGCGAAACTGGCGGACCGCGGCGTGCGCGAGTTCAACCTGATCGCCCAGGATCTGACTGCTTACGGCCGCGATCTGAGTCCGCCGTCTTCACTCGCAAAACTGATCCGCTCCCTCGCCAGGATCGATGGCGTGAAATGGATCCGGCTGCTTTACTGCTATCCCAACTTCGTTAGCGACGAACTGCTCGAAGCGATCGCGGATGTGCCGCAGGTGGTCAAGTACATCGACATGCCGTTGCAGCACGCCGATGACGGCATTCTGCGCGCGATGCGGCGGGAGCGATCGGGCGCCGCGCTGGAGCGCCTGCTGGACAGGATTCGCGCGCGCGTTCCCGGTGTGATTCTGCGAACGTCATTTATCGTCGGTTTCCCGGGCGAGAGCGAAGCCGCATTTGAGCGCCTGAGGCAATTCGTGCGGCGCCAGCGTTTCGATCGGGTCGGAGTGTTCACCTACTCGCGCGAGGAAAACACCGCCGCCTACGACCTCCCCGACCAGGTACCGCCCCGTATAATGCGGTCCCGGCGCATGCGGCTGATGGAGACGCAGGCGGAAATATCGCTGGCCGCCAATCAACGGATGGTCGGCCGCGAAGTCGAAGTACTGATCGAAAACGAGACGCCGGGCGGTCAGCCGCGCCGGCGCGGGCGATGGGCCGGGCAAGCGCCGGATATCGACGGGATGGTCCTGCTGCGCGGCATCGCCGAACCCGGTGAATTTGTTCGCGCCCGAATCGAGAAAGCCTTTACCTACGATCTTCACGCGCGGGTAGTGGATCCAAACGAGTACCCAGAAAGGTCGGCATTAGATGCCTAAGAAACCTTCCACCAGCCGCAAGAAATTCCTGGCCAGGGTCCGAACGCGCCTGGAAGAGATGAAACAAAAGATCCTGGACGAAATGAACCAGGCGATGCGTTCCGAACGCGAAGGGCTCAAGGACGAGGGGATGGATACCTACGATCTCGCCTCCGAGGAGCGCGATCGCGAGATCAGCTTCATCCTGTCCGATCGCGAGCGGGCCAAGATGAGCGCGATCGACGACGCCCTGGAGCGGATCGCCGACGGATCTTACGGAGTGTGCGAATCGTGCGGTCTTGAGATTGGCGAGGAGCGGCTGGAAGCGCTGCCCTTTACGCGTTTGTGCCGCGATTGCCAGCAGGACCTCGAGCGCGAAGCCCGCACCCAGCGGCGCGCCGAAGACGACCGCGCGGTCTACCGCAAATTCGGCTCCACCGAGGCCGACGAAGAGAACACCTGACAGCGCGGGATGCCGGGGCTGCCCCGCACGAACCAGGGCGATGCGTGCGCGGCGCAAACTTGTTAACCTAAGAGCAACGCACGCTTTGGAGCGTTCCTCAAGGAGTCTGCTTGTCGTACAATTTTACCCTCGGTTCCCCGCAATCACCGTCTGCACCATGGCCGAAACCGTGAAAGAACGCGATATGACACACAGCCAGGTTGAGGCATCCTATCCTGGTCTGGCGCAAGTCAAAGCCATCGTCGCGTTCGCCAGCGCCAAAGGTGGAACCGGCAAAAGCACCATTGTTGCGAATATCGCGGCTGCCCTCGCGCTCAAGGGCCGCAAAGTCGGCATCGTTGACGGGGACCTCGACGCGCCCAGTATCGCTCCGATGTTGGGATTGCCGCGCGTGCGTCTGACCCAGACCCAAGGGGGGTTTGAACCCGCCAGCGGTCCACTTGGAATTCGCCTGGTCGCCAATGATCCTCTGCAGGCTGAGACTCCGGTGGTCTTTGCGCTCGACAGCTCGCACCCAGAACCCTTCGACGTCCCATCGGAGAGTCAGTTTGGGCACTTCGCGTCGGTAGAGGATTTGATCGGGCGGACGCGCTTTGGCACGCTCGATCTGCTGGTGGTGGATTTGCCGCCGGGTTTCAAGCATGCGGTTCAGTTATCCGAATCGATCCGGCAGGCAGGCGTGGTAATAGTGTTGCCGTCCTCGGCGGCGGGCGCCATGGCGGTGCGTCAGGCCTTGCTGCAGGCGCGCCGTAAACAGATGAGAATCCTGGGCCTGATCGAAAATATGGCCGGCTTTTATTGCGGCAACTGCCATTCAGTGCGACCGCTGCTGCCGTCGGCGGATATCAGCGCGCTGGCCCGCGATTTCGACCTGCCCATCCTCGGGCGCTTTCCCTTCGATCCGCGCCTGGCCGAAGCGTGCGACACCGGTCGCGCATTCCTGCGTGAATATCCGGACCTGCCGCTGAGCAAGCTGCTGAACGAAGCCGCACAGACGCTGCTGACGGCAACCTCGGCATCCACCGCCGCGTCTCGCGTATGACGCGCTGTTTTCCACGCGGAGCCGATATGCGCCAGCGGGCGGATTGAGCGCGGATCCTGACGTCTAGAAGCTCGCGCTGCCCCTTGGGAAAGCAAGCGGAACCGTACGCAGGGATAAGGATGTACCGGCTTGACTTAAAGGACTCGGCAGTCGCTATCAATCACGCATCAACGCGGTGTTACGCTCTGATATGGAGACACATCGGAGGCGGGAATGAACCATTGGTGGTTCGTGCCGGCCAGCGCCACCACTATCGGCTTGGTCGGTCAGCTCAAGCGATCTGGTAGGCCGACGAAGGGGACGGTGGACGAGGCGGAGCATTCGAACATCCCCGCCCCTGAGGCGTTGCCCATCTCGAAGCGCGCAAAACCCATCGACGTGTAGACTCGCGATCCGGCCGCGCCCGGACGCGATAAGGCCATAAAGCATCGCGGGATGGCGCTGAGGCGCGCTGGCCCAAAGGGCGTCGTGAGTACCGCGTCGATTCGTCGTGGCGCGTTGCCGGGCGTCCAGGGAGCGGCGTGCAGCCGCTCCAGACGGCATTCCTCGGCCATGTCGCCGGCCAGCGTCATGGCGGTTGCGAGGCTGGCGCGGTCGCCCGATTCCAGGCGGGCTTCGAACGCGCGGGAATGGTTCGGTCCGTCAAAGTAACTCCAGATCGATGCGCGCGACAAAAAAGGCCGCTCAGCATGGTCCAGCAGCGATATTCCCGCCCTGCCCAGCAGATCCAGCGGATAGCTGGTTCCTTCGAAGAACATCGCGCCCCAGCCTGTTCCGAAGGCCGTGATACGGCTGGCGGCCGCAAAGAATTGCGAGTTGAAACCGATGGCGCCGGTGCGAACCTTGAGTTCGAGCGTGCATTGAATCGACGCCTTGTCGATGCTGGCGGTGGCCAGCGCGTTTTCCATCCGCAGGTAAGCGGCCGCGTTGGGCACGACCAGAACCGGACCGCTGAACTCGATCGAGATTCGGCGCCCGTCGGCGCCAAACTCGATTGGACCACGGGTCATCCGATGGCGGCGCAGTTCCAGTTTGCCCTCCACTGTCGCCAGGGCCACGCGCCCGTCAGGCAGCAGCGCGATGACGCGGGCGCCTCCGCCATAAAGATCCACGCTGGCCATCAGCCCGATGCCGCTGGCTGGATCGAAAAGCTCGGTCCCGAACCTGACCGGCGTGGCGGCGGAGGTTTTGCTGCGGGCCGACGCGCGTACCGCGTTATGGTGGGCGCGCGCAATAATCGCCGGTCTGGTCAGAGGACGGCGCACAGGCGCAGCCGTTGAAAAGGCGCGGGTCAGAAGATCGATCGTGGTCTCGCGCAGCGCCCCCGGCCATCGCAGGGCCACCGAAAGCTCCAGTTGCACGGCGTCGATCGCGCCGCCGCTGCATAGACGGGCCAGCGCGCTCAGCGGCTCCAGCCGGCTTTGAGCAAATCGGGGAGTGAAAATCTGGAGCAGGTTCTGCCGTCCGGCGGCGGGATATCGCAGGCCAAAGGTGGGCAGAATGCCGTTGGCTTGCAGGCGGATGCACAGCTCCGCCAGCGGACCATTGATGAAGCGTTCGCTGGCGGTGATATGGGCGGAAGAGACCGGCTGCAACCGCCCGCCCACGAAACGTGCGCCGAGGCCGAAGTCGATTCGCGGCTGCACCACGTTCCAGCCGTGAATCACCAGGATTAGCACGCGCTCGTGACGCCGCGCCATCCGCTCAACCATTTGTGCCAGTTGAGCGAGCATCCACGGCGCCTTGCGCGCGATATCTTCGACCCGGTTGCAATCCAGCGCGTTGCGGTCCATTGCGGCATTGATCACCGCGTACGAACCGAGGCGGCGCGCAAGCTCGCGCGTGATCTCGGCCGTGTACAGATCGTTGATGCGCGGATGGAGCCGGGCACGCGCGGCCTGTCCGGCGCGTCCGCCATGAGGCGCGATCAGCAGGATTGGCGCATTACCTTCGAGGACCTGAAGCCATCCCGACGAGGGGTCAAACAGATCGCTGGATTCAGGCTTGCCGTTCATGCGCGTGGCTTCGATACATTACCCATTTGGTCCAGGCGTGCAGCACTATTGACATGATCAGATAGTACCCTATGAAGCTGAACGATATCCAAACGATGAAGTGATTCGGTTTGCGCAAGGTAACCAGCAGATAGGCCACAAGGACCGCCCAGATCAAGCTCAAAGTTATGGTCAGGCGGCGCAGCAGTTCGGTGCGGCTTGGATAGATGTACTTGATTGGCACGAATACCATCACGGCGAAGCCGGCCAGGATTACAGCATTCACAAAAGGTTGCAGGTCGAACAGATAAAGATAAAACGCTGCCAGGTTCCAGTACGATGGGAAGCCCAGAAAGTAATGATCGGGAGTTTTGGCATTGGTCCGGCAAAAGCCGTAGGCGCTGGAGAGCAGAATCGCCGCGATAACCACGTAGCCCCACGTTCCGCCCGGAACTATTCCGGCGACCAGCATCAGGTAAGCCGGCGCGACGACGTAGGTGAGATAATCGACGATGTTGTCGAGCAAAGCGCCGTCAAAATTCGGGATTCGTGTTTTGACCTCGGCATAACGCGCCAGCACGCCGTCGCTCGAATCGATGGCGGTCGCAATCGCCATCATAACGAAAGATGCGCGGAAGCGATGTTCAGCGGCCGCCGCGATCGCAAGCAGGCCGATGAATGCGCCCGACGCGGTGTAGGCATGGACCAGCCAGCCAAGAATTGTAAGTGCGGTTTCCCTTGAGAATAGCCGGCTGCGGCTCACGTCTGCTCAGCAACGGTTTGAGTTTGAGTCCGAGGATTCACCACCGCGCATACGCGGTGATTCCGTTGCGGCCAGGCGGCGCCTTGCAGGCGGGGATATTCGCCAATCGATAATCCGGACGGAATCCCGCTGACTGACGGCCGCATTTGCCGCGCCGAGCGCGCCTCGTCCCGCCTTCTGACAATCAGCCAATCCATCAGCCTTCACCACAGCAGGTTAAAGTCTAACCAAATCCGTTGTTCTTTCCGCCGGTGATTGCCAGCGTCGTTCCATTGATAAACGAAGCGGCGTCGGAGGCCAGGAACATGCAGGGAAAGGCGATTTCGCTCACCTGGCCGAAGCGCCGCAAAGCGATATGGCGGGTCGCCCTCGGATCAAGCCAGACCGGGTTTTCGGTTTCGGTCACGATCTTGCCGGGTATGACGCAATTGACGCGGATACCCTTAGGACCCCATTCAGACGCATGGGAGAGCGTCAGGTTGATGATGCCCGCCTTCGCCGCCGAATAATGGGGCATCTCCGACCATCCCTCGACCGCCGATTCCGAAGAGACATTGATGATGCATCCGCCCTCGCCCTGTTTCAAAAATTGCGCGGCCGCGGCTTTGGAGCAGAAAAAGGTGCCGTCAAGGTTGATCGCAATGATGGTGCGCCATCCGTTGGCCGAAAGCCTGGCCGTCGAGGTCGGAAAGCCCGCGCCCGCATTATTGATCAGCACGTCGACCCGGCCCAGCAGCCGCACCGTTTCAGCGACCATCGCCTCACACGCGGCGGGTTCGCGCACGTCGCATACCGTCATCTCGCACTGGCCGCCCTCAGCGCGGATCTTATCCCGCATCTTGCGCAGATTCGCCTCGTTGCGGCTGGCGATCATCACAGGCGCGCCCCGGATCGCGAATTCGCGCGCGATGCTGGCGCCGATTCCGGTGGCGCCTCCGGTCACAATCGTAACTTTGCCTTCGACACTGAAAGGATTTTTCGCATCCATCTGGTCTATGCCTTTAAGACAACATCGTCGCGGCGCACATGGCGGTCCGCGTGATTATCAAAGCGGCGCAGCGCGCCTTGCGTCCCCGACGCAGTTTAGCCCAACCTCCTCGCGCGCGATACATCACGGTGCAGCCACAATTTTGCCTGGATGACCGGCTTGAGGTTCGGCGATGCGGGTGAGAATTATGGCCGCGCGGGGCGAGGAAAGGGAGGAGAGAAGCGGGGGAGGAAAAGTGAAATGGTAAGAGCAGAAAGCAAAAAAGACGGCAGGCAAATCCACCTGAATTTTTCCTGCCTCTGCGCTCAATTTTATTCGCTTATTTCTTTCTGTCTGCGCCGTTCACTTTCAACTGCAATCTCCCTCATTTCTCCCGTATCATCTGATTCTCACGGTCAGAACCGGACACGGCGATTCACGCACCACCCGCGCGGCCACGCTCCCCAAAATGAGGCGGCCTATTCCTTTGCGTCCATGCGTCGCCATTACAACCGAATCGGCGCCGATTTCCTTAACCGCCTCCACGATCACGTTGCCGGGTTCGCCCCCGACCTTGGTGTAGATTTCGTAGGGGACCTTGCCTTCGAGGTGCTCGCGCGCGATTTTGCGCAGCATCGCTTCCGCCTCCTCCTGCGAGATCGGGATCGGATTGACGCCCGGCGCAGAGGAGATGACGACGGGGATGACGTACAACAGGCAGACAACTGCGCCGCTCCTCTCCTGAGCCAGGGCGCAGGCCACGTCCACACTGGTTAAATCGTCGCCCGGATCGACTGGACAAAGAATTTTGTAAAAAAGCTTTTTCATTTTACGGTCCCTGTCCGCCTGACTAAGCACAGACTGTGCCGTATCCCGTATGCCAAACTCTATGACTTTGCCCCGCAATCTGGATTCACTCGCGTCAACGACGCCGGGCCGTGCCTCCGAAGGGGCCAATCAGGCGGGATCATCGCCGACATTCACCTCTGCTGGCAAACCATCAGGAATGCGGCCCCGGTTCTTTTCCTCACTCCTGTGCTCTTCGCCCTCACTTCTCCTTCGTCCGGTGGTGTATAACGCTGATGATCGCAAGGTACTGGCGCATCCAGCGCAGAGAGGATTACGCGATGAAATACGTACGGCTGGGAAAAACCGGGATGAGCGTTTCACGGATTTGCCTGGGATGTGGGAGCTATGGCGACAAGAAGTGGTATCCGTGGATCCTGGACGAAAGTGAGGCGCGGCCGCATTTCGCGCGGGCGCTGGAAGCGGGAATTAATTTTTTCGACACGGCCAATCGCTATTCGGCGGGAGTCAGCGAGTCGATTACCGGCCGCTGGCTGTCCGAGATGGGCAAGCGCGACGAACTGGTGATTGCAACCAAAGTCTACGGGCGCATCGCCGAGGGCCCGAACATGGCGGGGCTTTCCCGCAAGCACATCATCCAGAACTGCGAGGCGTCGCTTAAGCGTCTGCGCACCGATTATATCGACCTGTACTACATGCATCGATGGGATTTCACGACGCCGATCGAGGAAACCATCGGCGCTTTCGACTACCTGATCAATTCCGGCAAAGTCCGCTATCTGGGTGCCAGCAGCATGGCGGCATGGCAGTTTTCCAAGGCCATATACACTGCGCGCGAGTACGGCCATCGGTTCTCGGCGATGCAGAATCTCTACAATCTGGCGTATCGCGAGGAGGAGCGCGAAATGATCCCGCTGTGCGTCGATCAGGGCGTCGCGGTGGTTCCGTACAATACTCTGGCGCAGGGCTTTTTGTCCGGCAATCGCGACCGCAGCGGTAAGACGACCACACCCAGGGCCGCGCGCGACGCGTCCGCCGCAGCATGGTACGCCCATGACGAGGATTTCGATATTCAGGACGCGGTGAGAAAGATCGCCGCGGACCACGGCGTGACCATGTCGCAGGTTGCGTTGGCCTGGGTGCTGCAGGCACCCGGCGTGACCTCAGTGATTTTCGGCACGTCGAAAGTGGAGCACATTGACGAAGCGGTTAAATCGCTGGAGGTGAAGCTTACGGTGGAAGAGATCGCCGCCCTGGAAGCCCCGTACAAGCCGCGCGCAATCATCGGCCACGACCAACCGCAAGCCGCCAGAATGCTGCACCGTTAAGCCCATCTCATTTTGTCTTTTCTCAATCCTCGCTACTGGACTCCCGCGGCGCGCGTCAAGCACCGGAGCAGACTGACGCCTATGAAAACAGGCTCGGGCCCCGCAACGGCGCTCGCGCCGTTGCACGCGCATGGACCGATCCTCAACTGAAAAACGCCTTTCGGCCAAAGGCGCCGCCTGTCGCGAGCTGGGAATTTCCGGACCCGAAGGTGCCCACCTGATGGCCGTTGAAAGTGCCGTTCCCAACCCGGTTGTGTGCACGCCGTGCTCACGCAGATTTGAGTCGCGTATGTGGCTTAAAGGCGTTACACTAGCACCTTGTCGTCATGCAGGCGCTGGATCTCTGCTTCTGAATAGTCCAGCAAATCGCGCAGGATCGAATCGGTATCGGCGCCGAGGACCGGGGCGGCCTTGCGGACGCGGCAGGGAGTTGCGGACATTTTCCAGGCAATGCCGGCGTGGATGTGCGTGCCTGCCACCGGATGCGGCAACTGGACATGGTAGCCGCGTGCCCTCATGTGCGGATCCTCGACCAAATCCCTGGGACCCAAGGTGGGAAAGGCGGCGATGCCGGCGGCTTGCAGCGTGTCGGCGATCTCCCAGCGATCGCGCGAGATGGTCCACGCTTCGATGATGCGGTCCAGTTCCGCTTCGTTGCGCTTGCGCAGGGCGGCGGTCGCAAAGCGCGGGTCGGAGGCCAAATCGGGTTGCCCGATTGCGTTGCACAGCGCGCGCCATTCCTGCTCATTGCCGGCCGCGATGGTCACCCACATATGCTCGTTGCCGCGCGCTTTGTAGCAGTTGTGCGGCGCGATCCATCGATCGTGATTTCCCATCGGCTGCGGCAGGCGCCGGTTGACCGCGTATTCGAGCAGGGCTTCCGGGATGATGCTCAAGACCGACTCCAGCATCGCGAGATCGATATGCTGGCCCTCCCCGGTGCGCGCGCGGTGGATCAGCGCGGCGACGACCGCCAATGCTCCGAACATCCCTGATGTCGGATCGGGATAAGCCATCCCGCTGCTGCGCGTGCGCATCCCGGGATAGCCGTTAACCAGCGTGAATCCCGATACCGCCTCGATCAACGCGCCGAAGCTCAGATGGGTACTGTAGGGACCGCTCTGGCCGTAGCCCGACATCGAGAGCATCACGAGGTCGGGCCTGATTTGTTTCAACGTTTCGTATCCCAGGCCCATGCGCGCGATCGACCCGGCGGCGAAATTTTCCACGACCACATCGCAATGACGCACCAGTTGGCGCGTGATTTCGACCGCGCGCGGATTGGCCAGGTCCAGGGCGATGCTGCGCTTGCCCTGGTTCCATTGATTGAAGCCGCCGGCGCGATTCAAATCCCGGATATCGTCGGCCATCGGCAGCGTGTTGCGGTACATGCAGGGACGGCGCGCGCTCTCCACCCGGATCACGTCGGCGCCGAGATGGGCCAGTTGCAGGGCCGCATACGGACCAGCCCAGACCCAGGTGAAATCGAGCACGCGGATCGCGGCCAGCGGTCCGCAATCGGCACCGGTGGACGCAGACTGCTGTTGCGCGGGTTCGCCCCCGGTCCAGGCCGTCGCGCGATCATGATCAAAGAAAAGATCATTGTGCTCGCCCAGACGCGGCGCCCCGCGATTTCCTGGTTTGACGGCGAGCAGGCGCAGAGCCGAAGCAGGAACTTCGATTTCGCGTTGCGCGCCAAGGGGGACTGCAACGAAGGCGCGGCGCTCGCGCAGATGCGCATTGGTGTAAACGTCGGCCACGGTGTTGACGCGCTCGATCGGGGCCGGCAGTTGCTGCATGGCGCGGCACAAATCCTCGACCTTCCAATGCGCCGTCCATTCCGAGACCTTTTGCTTGATCATCTCGCCGTGAGTGACCCGCCCGAAGGCATCCTTGAGGCTGTCATCGAGTGCCCATGGTGGATTGCCCATGAACTCCACGAAACGCCGCCAGATGTGATCGCCGTAGATGGTCATCAGGACCTTGCCGTCGGCGCATTGGAAAACGTCGGCTGGCTGCGGATTGAATCTCCCGCCCAGGCGCGTGATCTCCTTGCCCGCGTAGCTGTAAAAAGGCCAGTTCAGTTCGATCATCGGCGCCAGGCATTCCTGCTGCGAAACGTCGATCACTTGTCCGCGCCCGGTGCCGAGCCGATACAGATAAGCCGCGAGCGTGACCATCGCGCAATGGACGCCGCCCTGGAAGTCAGCCTGATGACCAAACAGTTTCACCGGTGCTTGCGAAGGATCCGAACCGGCCGCATTGGCCGACGCCAATCCGCCCGCGTGTTGCACGTTGAGATCGCAGGCGCGCAGGTTGGCGCGCGGCCCGCTGTCGCCAAAGGGCGAAATCGTGCTGACGATCAGATGCGGAAACGAAGCGGCCAGCACACCGCTGTCAAGCCCCAATGCGCGGCGGTCCACGGGCAGCACGTTGTGAATCAGGATGTCGGCATCGGCAAGCAAACCGGCGAACCGATCGCGATCCGACGCCGATTGCAGGTCGAGCGTAACTCCCAGCTTGTTGGCGTTGAGGTAAGCGAACAGGCCGCTTGCTTCGGGGTCTGGCTTGTCGCCGGGAAACGGGCCGCGAAATCTGGTGAGGTCGCCCTGCGGCGGTTCGACCTTTATGACTTCGGCTCCCAGGTCACAGAGCAGTTTGGCCGCGAATGCCGCGCTGACGCCTTCGCCGCATTCGACCACGCGCGCTGCGGCAAGCGGTCCCGACGCGGCCGTACTGTTCGCTGCGCTCGATAAATTTGCCATCGAAGTTTCATATCACAATACTGGCCGAGGCAGGCTGCGCGACGGATCGGAGCGATCGAGATCGCGTTTGCCCAGTGGCCGGCCGGCGTGATTAACTCGGCACAAATTGGCTGGGTCCAATCAGCAAACACCGGCGCGAAGGCCGGCGCCACCAGAGGAGTGCAAGAAATGATTAGCCTTGAGGGAAAGACAGCGCTGGTAACTGGCGGCGGCGGCGGGATCGGCCGCGGCATCGCCGAAACGCTGACCAGCTATGGCGCGCAGGTGGTCGTCGCCGAATTGAAACAGGAGCGCGCCGCCGCTGTTGAAGCAGCTCTGAAAGCCGCCAAAGCCGACCACCTGGTGCTCCGGATTGACGTGCGGCAGGAAGCGCAAGTCAATGATCTGATGAATCAGATCGAAAACCGCTACGGCAAGCTCGACGTTCTGGTCAACAACGTCGGCACCGCGTCGGCGCCCAAACTGTTCGAATTCACCACCAACGAGGACTGGGATTTCGACTATCAGATCAACCTTCGTCACATGTTCCTGGTGACGCGCGCCGCCATTCCACTGATTCGCAAGTCCGGTAAAGGCGGCAGCATCATCAATTTTTCTTCGATCGAGGCTTTCCGGGGCATTCCGCTGATGACCGCATACGGCGCGTTCAAGGCGGCGGTGATCGGTTTCACGCAAAGCCTGGCGCTGGAACTGGGGCATGAGGGGATCCGCGTCAACGCCGTCGCCCCGGAAACCACCGAGAGCGAGGCAATTCAGCCGTCGAAATGGATCAAGCCGGAGGATCGCGGCGCGATTGCCAGCGCGATTCCGCTGGGCCGTTTCGGCACGCCAACCGATGCCGCCGGATGTGTCGTGTTCCTGGCATCGGAGCTTTCCGCGTGGGTGACGGGAACGACCATCCACCTGGACGGCGGAGCCCTGGCGGCCGCCGGATGGCACCGGCTGGCCAACGGCGTATGGACGAACGCGCCCGTCATCAGCAAGGGCGCGCTGCATCTGGGCCGCGGGACCAGGAAATAACTACGCAAGGAGCGACGCCGCAATGAAAGCTGTCGTCTGCAAAGCCAAAAACCGGCTGACGGTTGAAGATGTTGCGAAGCCGCAGCCGGGCGCCGGTCAGGTGCTGCTGAAAGTCCGCGCTTGCGGCATCTGCGGCTCCGACCTGCATGCGCTGGAATACGGGTTTGCGGATTCCGATGGGATCGGGACGCGGTTCGCGCTAAGTTCGGTCGGCAACATCATGGGCCATGAGTTCTGCGGCGAGGTCGCGGAAATCGGGGCCGGCGTGGAAGGATTCAAGGCGGGCGACCGCGTGACTTCGCTCCCGTTCCTCAACTGCGGGGAATGCGCAGCGTGCCGCGCAGGAAAGCCGACCAAATGCCGGACCTTGCGGGTAATCGGATCGGCGCAAACGCCGGGCGCCTATGCCGAATATGTCCGCTGCGCCGCGGCCAACCTGATACGGCTCCCGGCGCAAATCAATTTCCGCCACGGCGCTCTGGTCGAGCCGCTCTCGGTCGCATTGGGCGGCGTCAATCGCGGCCGGCTCAAAGCCGACTCGCCCTGCCTCGTAATGGGCGCCGGACCGATCGGCCTGGGCGTGCTGATGTGGCTGCGGAACCGGCAGATTGAGCATGTAGTGGTATCGGAGCCGTCCTCAAGTCGCGCCGAACTTGCACGGCGCGTCGGCGCGGCCGCAGTGGTGAATCCGCGCCAGCGCAACCCGGCGCAAGCGGTGGAAGATATCGCGGGTTCGGCACCGGCGGTGATTTTTGAATGTGTCGGCGCCAAGGGCACGTTGGCACAGGCCGCCAGCTACGCCGCCCTGGGCGGACAAATTGTAGTGATAGGCTACTGTATGGTGCCCGACGAGATCAATCCCCACGAGTGCATCAACAAGAGCCTGACCTTCGATTTTTCCGCCGGCTACACGCGCGCAGATTTCGAGACCACTATCGCGGCGCTCGCCACCGGCGCAATCAAGCCCGACCCGATGATCACTGACGTGGTCTCGCTCGACGAGGTCCCGGCGGCCTTCGAGCGGCTCCATCAGCCCAACGGCCCCGCCAAAGTGATTATCGAAATGGGTTGAAAAGACCCCGGGGGACCGCGCAGGGCGCCTGGAGCAGGAACGCCCTTCGGCCCTGCTCGCAATTGCGGTGATGCGCAAGGGATGTCTGGGCCGCTGTTAGCCGCGCTCGAGGATCAACGGCAATTCCAGGTACTCGTTGTAAATAAAGTCGCGATGCGCCATCAGGCGCGGGCTGACGGCGGCCTCGATCGCCGGATCGTCATTGGTAAAGCCGGCGCGGATACCCTGCGGCAGCGGGCACAGCTCCTGGGGCAGCGGCTTGATCAGCGCGGCAAAGGCCGCCCACATGATATCGAGGGCGCTGAGCCGTTGGCCGACCAGGAAATTTCTTCCGCGATTTTTCTGCTCCTCGAACACTTCGCTCAACCCGCGTAATATATCGACGATGCGCCGCGACGCAGTCTGCGCGGTTTGGGCGCTGTAATTGTACTTGCGCGCCATCGCGCGCATCGGCGCCATCCGCTTTTCATCGGCCGCAGCCGCGTTCAGGCTGCGCGCAAAGATCATTTCGCGCCGCGCCCATCCCAGTCCGGTCTCTCCCGCCAGTTCGTTGCACCATCCGAACATCCGAACTCGATCCTGGAGGTTATCGGGAATCAGCGGGGGGTCCGGACCAAGCCGCTCGGCCAGGTACAACTGCTCGGGCCACGTGCTGCGCGGACGCTCGTCGTTGTAAAGCGCGACTGGCGCGCTTTCCTGCGCGGTCAATTGCCGCAACAGCGCCTGGTCCTGACCCATCGGATGGCGCACCGGGACATAGGGAATCTTCTTGACATGGAAAAATCCCTTGACCGCCTCGCCCCAGGGGCTGGGGGTCGTGCTGATCAGGATCAGGCGCAAACCCGGCAGGTCTATGGCCTGCCTGAGATCGACGAACTCCAACATGCGCGCGTGCCCCATTCAGCGCGATGATGCGCCGTCTGCCCTGACCAGCACTTTTTGCGCATACAGGCCTTTGATTTCGTCCTCGCTCATGCCGAGCACTTCGCGCATGATGTCGTCGTTATCCTGGCCCAGCAACGACGCCTTGACGTCGGTGCGATCGGGCCAGTTGCGGAACTTGACCGGCATGCCTGGGATGTCGAAATCGCCCATGATCGGATCGTGGACGCGCCGCACGGTGCGCCGCTCGCGATGGTGGGGATGGGCCATCGCTTCCTGCACGGTGAGAATCGGCGCGCACGGTACGCGATGCTGGTCGAGCGCATCCAGCGCGGCTTCGACGCTGGGGAAAGTCTTGAGCCATTGTTCGGTGATTTGCGTCAGTTCGTCGCGATTGCGCACGCGCAGGCGCTCTTCCTTGAAGCGCGGATCGTTGATCAGCTCCGGCCGTCCGATCGCGCGGCAGAACGCGGGCCATTGATGGGGCGTCACACAAATCATCACGTAACCGCCGTTGGCATAAAAGATCCCGTACGGCGCTGACGGCTGATACATGCGGCCGTTGCGTTTGGGTTGGAATTTGTCGGGCCGCAGCGAGAGCACCGGCACTGCCAGCTCATGCATGTGGAAGTAATTGTCGAGCAGCGACGCGTCGATAAACTGCCCCTCTCCGGTGGCGTTGCGGTAGAGCAGCGCGAACCCGATCGCCATCGCGGTCGTGACTCCGGTCGAGATGTCGCCCAACGCCAAAGACAGCATCGCGGGCGGACGATCCGGCTCGCCGACCAGATCGGTAACTCCGGCATAAGCCTGGCCGATAAAATCGTATCCCCCCTTAACCGAAAGCGGACCGGTCTGTCCAGCCATTGAAATCGACGCCATCACGATTTTCGGATTGATGGCGCTGACCGTCTCATAATCCAGGCCCAGACGGCCGATTACGCCGGGCGCGTAATTTTCGACCAGCACGTCGGAATGACGCACCAGTTCGTGGAAGATCCGTTTGGCCTGCGGATGATGGGTATCGATGCACAGGCTGCGCTTGCTGTGGTTGTGCTGGAAATAGTAGGTGCTGGTACCGCCCCGCCGCAGTCCAAAGCTGCGCGCGCGGTCGCCCTCAGGCGCCGGTTCCACTTTGATCACGTCAGCGCCCATTTCCGCCAGGATTCGGGTGCAAGTCGGACCGGCGACAAACTGGGTGAAATCGAGGACTCGGTAGCCCTCCAGCACTCTTGGTTTTTCAACCATCGGTTGGCTCCTCCTGGATTGTTCCTGCTCAGGGATTCATAGAACGCGCGCGCGGCCTTTTCAAAACCAAATCGCAGCCAGCTCTAATCCGCGCTGCGCTGGCGGCATTCGGGGCAGCGTCCATAGAGCTCCAGGCGATGGCGCGTCAGCGAGACACCCAACTCGCGGGCGACCGCTTCCTGGATCCGCTCAAGGCGCTCGTTCTGGAACTCGATGATGCGGCCGCATCGTTCGCAGATAAAGTGGTCATGATGGCGCTTTTCATCGACGATCTCGTAGCGGCCCTGACCGTCGTCGAAATGGCGCTCAGAGACCAGATCGCAGTCCTTCAGCAGCTTGAGCGTGCGGTAAATAGTCGCATAGCCAACGTGCGGATTGACCTTCTTGACCTCGGCGTAGAGTTCTTCCGCGCTGACATGGCGTCCGAGCTCGAAAAACACACGCGCGATATCGTCGCGCTGGCCGGTCGATTTCAGACCGCGCTCCTTGAGCCGGGTGTGAAACATCTCCAGCCGCTCGTCGGCGCTGACACGCGGCGGGCGCGGGATCGTGGTATGTTCCGTGCTTTCCCCGGGATGCGGCATCGTATGAACAATTCCTGCGGCCAACGACTAGCCCCGATCTCCCTGCAGCAGGCGGCGCGCCGCCGGCGACAGGTAGAGGTTTTCGAGGTCCTGACCGCGCAAAGCCTCGGCCAAAATCTCGACCTGCTCGGCGGGCGCGAGGGTGCGGTCAAGGATGACGAGGTTTTTCTCTTTGACGATACATGAACCGCTGCGCGCGCGGTAGCCGACTTCACGCAGCAGCTTTTCGTGTCTAACCTCGATTCCGCAGCGCTGGGCCAGCTCCTCCAGCTCATTGACCAGTTGCGCCGTCCGCGTGGTTTTCGCCTGACTCAATTTGCCCTCTTGAGTATCACCCTTTGGGCGTGATAATCGCCATTTTTGCGGAGACCATGGCCCGTGTTTAAGAGCATCGTGGTCGGTGTCGACAGCTCTGAGCATTCCCGTCACGCCCAGACCCTCGCCTTTTACCTTGCGCGCAGGCTCCACGCCAGTGTCCTGGGTCTGCACGTCGTGGACATGCTATCGCTGGAGGAACCGCTGGTTAATGATATAGCAGCACCCGCCGACGTGGAAAGCTATATCGAAACTCCGCGCCTGCGCGAGACCCTGACCGCGCGCGGCCGCAAACTGCTGGAAGACTTCGCCGCGGCCGCCGCCGTCGAGCAGGTTTCAGCGCAAACCGCGCTGGATTTCGGACTGGTCGCCAACCAGATCTGCGAGCGCTCCCGCAGCGCCGATCTGGTCGTCCTGGGTCATCGCGGCAGCCATCACGCCGACATGCTTTCCAGCGGGATCGTCGCCAACGTGGCGCGCAAAGCCCTGGGGACGGTTCTGATATGTCCGGTTGCCGCCCGCGAATTGCGCAACCTCGTGCTCGCCTACGACGGCAGCGAGCGGGCCTGTAAGGCGATGCACGTGGCGGCTGAATTGGCCAGCAACCTGGGCGCCGCCCTGACCGTGCTCAGCGTCGGACGCGACGCCAGGGCGGTCGAACTGCGGCTGGAACAGGCCCGCGCCTACTTCGCCCCATACGGCCTGAATGTGGAATTCAAGCATTTGAGCGGCAACGCGGCCCAGGAGATCGTCGCATTTATCGGCCGGACCGCAGCGGACGCGCTGTTCATAGGGGCATACGGCCATAACCGCATCGTGGAAATGATGCTTGGATCGACCACCGAGCAAGTCCTGCGCAACGCCCCCTGTCCGCTGTTTTTGTCGAGGTAGAACCAGTGGGGATGCTGCAAACCAAAGTTCGGACCTTGCCACGCCACCGGGTAAATCACATTTTTTCCTGAATCATGGCAACCAGGCGCCGACCGATCTTTCGTGCCGGAGTTGTCGACCTGGGCGTCGAAACTGCCACCCTGCCCAACGGCCTGACGGTCGATCTGCCGATCATCCGTCATCCGGGAGCGGCGGCTATCGTGGCACTGGACAATCAACAGCGGGTCGCGATGCTTTATCAGTATCGTCATGCCGTGGGCGGCACGATCTGGGAAATTCCCGCCGGATGCCGCGGCGCCGGCGAGTCGGGGCGTCAGTGCGCCGAGCGCGAATTGCGGGAAGAAGCGGGCGTCAGCGCCAGCCGCTGGGACCGTCTGGGCACCATCGTGACCATCCCAAGCATCTGCGACGAGCGTATCGAGCTATACCTGGCACGCGATCTGAGCCATTGCGCAACCAGTCACGAAGTTGACGAAGTGATCAGGGTCGAGTGGATCGAACTGGCGCGAGTGATGCGGATGATTCGCGGTGGCGAGATTATTGACGCCAAAACGATCGCCGGTATTTTCCAGGCCCACGATTTCGTCTCTCGAAGGCTCTGAAACCGACTGGTTGGGACAGGCCTTTCAAGCCTGTCCCAACCAGTCGTCACTCTTCGTTGTATGGCGTCATTTCGTCGAGCGCGGGCTTTACGTGCTTCATGAACAGTTCCATATCGTCGATGGTGGATTGCGCCGGCTGCTGCGCGTAGTGCCAGATCAGCACCACGTATTCGGCCGGCAGCACTTTCCATTGCTCGATGAACTGCGCTCTGACGTCGTCCACCGTGCCGATGAAATAGGTGCGCGCGCCCAGCACGTTATCGACCGGATCGGCCGAACGGGGCAGCGAAGGCGGCCAGAACGGGGCATAGAAGTTCTTCGTGATTTCGGCATCATACTGGAGCACGGCGCAGCGCGCGTCGGCCATCGTCTTGCCGAACCTGGTGTAGCGAAGCACGCCCTGATGCTGTCCCCAGGCGTAGGAGCGTCCCGCCGCTTTGGCGGCGTCCTCGAAAGCCCGACCGCCACGGACCGCCGTCCGCAGTCCGGCAACATACACCGGGACGAAGCCCTTGGTGCCGCAGTAGGCGATCGACTCCGGACTGCCCAGGCTCATCACGAAAACCGGCGGATGTGGTTTGGTGTAAGGAGCGGGCACCACGCTGATGCGGCGCACCACGCGGTTGGCATCGACCTCGCCGTGCGCGCCCAACCGCTCGGTAACTCCTTCAAGCGCCAGCGGCCAGTCGTCTATCCCTTTGTCATACGGATAGGGAATCAGCCATGGCCCTTGCGCTGCCTCGATGCTTTCCTGGGTCCAGGCGCGGATGACCATATCGACCTGCTGCGTGAAAACGTCGCGGTTGGCCTGGTCTTCTTCGATTTGAGTAGCCCGCCGCGCAGCATCGGTCATGGCCAGGTCCGCTTTCGTGGCGGTGGAGGGCGAACGCGTCGCGCGGCTGCCCAGATGCTGCGACAGAATATTGACCCATCGCGACTGGTATCCGCGGGCGAAGCCCACGAAGAAGCGGCCGCGCGTCAGGTGGTCCAGGATAGCGGTTTCCTCGGCCACGCGGATCGGATTATTGGCGCTCATCACGTAGCCCATCTGCCCGACGCGGATGTTTTTGGTGATCGCCGCCCAGTAACCGTTCAACACTCCCGGATTGGGGCCGACCTCGTAGCCTTCGGAATGGAAATGGTGTTCGATGGTGGCCACACCCCACATGCCCATCTCATCCGCGGCCTTGATGATATGGTTCCATCCGGTCAGGACTTCCTGGTAAAGCTGGCTGTCGCGCGCGATCGGCCGTTTGGCGGCGCGCTCCGCCTCGTCGCGGGCCGGCATTACTGGATAAAGCTGCAAAATGACCTTGAGCATATGGGTCCTCCAAAACCATTGCCTAATTGAACGCCCGTTTTACGTCAAATCACGCGGGTAAATGTCGCGATCTCTCTTTTTTCTCTTTTCCAACACCTCGAAGCGCTCCTCTTGCTTCTTTTCCCCACACTCCAACCCGCCCCGATGCGTCGAAGCGCCGGGGCCTGCTACAATTGCCGCCATGTCCGGTCCCGGTGACACACTCCTGAGTTTCCTCGTGTTTTGCTTCGGAGCTTCAATCGGCAGTTTTGTTAACGTCGCGGCCTATCGGCTGCCGCGCGACATCTCGATTGTGCGGCCCCGATCGTTTTGCCCGCTCTGCCAGCGTCCTATCCCCCGATGGCTGAACATTCCCGTGCTCGGATACCTGATGGCGCGGGGGAGATGTAGCCAATGCCGCGGCCCGATTCCTCTGCGTTATCCCATCACCGAACTGATGCTGGGCCTGACCGCGTTAATGCTTTACGCCAACTTCGAGCCGCTTGACGCGGCTGCGCGCCTGGTGTTGTGCGCCGCACTGTTCGCCGCAAGCTGGGTGGATATCGATTGCCGCCTCATTCCCGATGTTATCAGCTTGCCGGGAATCCTAATCGGGTTGCTGGCGGCGGCTGTATTAATGCCGGAGGTCGGATGGAAGGATTCTCTGCTCGGCATGGCGATTGGCGGCGGTCTGCTTTTCGCCGTCAGCGAATTTTACCTCCGGGTGCGCGGGCGAGAAGGGATGGGCATGGGCGATGTCAAACTGCTGGCTATGATCGGTTCGTTTTTGGGCTGGCAGGGCATCCTGTTTACGCTTTTCTTCGGCTCTTCGCTGGGCGCGGTGGGAGGACTGGTGCTGGGAATGCTGAAATGGCAGCCGGGCAGCGCCGAACTCAGGGCTGAAATGGCGCCACCTGTCGCGGTGGGTTCCACCGCGATCCAACCGGAGACGGAGCCCGCCGATTCACAAGCCGATGCGGGTTTACTGCAGACGCCGGTCCCGTTCGGTCCGTTCCTGTCGTTGGCGGCCGCCATCTTCGCGGTCTTTCAACCGCAGCTTGTACACTGGTATTTGTCCTGATCATGTTGAACGGTTTGTTCATCACGCTGGAAGGGATTGAAGGCTCAGGCAAAACCAGCCATGCGGTCACCCTGGCCGAGCGCCTGCGTGGCCAGGGCAGGACTGTCCTGCTCACGCACGAACCGGGCGATACCCGCGCCGGGCAGGCGATCCGGGCGATTTTTTTGGATCCGGCGGTGTCGCTCCAGGTCGCGGCGGAGTTGTTGCTGGTGCTCGCCGACCGCGCCCAGCACGTGGCGGAGAAACTCAAGCCGGCCCTCCAACGTGGCGAGATTGTCATTTCCGACCGGTACGCCGACTCAACCACCGCCTATCAGGGATACGGGCGCGGTTTCGACCTGGCACTGATCGGACAGCTCAACCGTCTTGCCACCGACTGTCTCGCACCCGACCTCACGATCGTGCTCGATTGTCCGGTTGAAACCGGTCTGGCGCGCACCAGATTGCGCAACACCGCCGCTCAGGGGCCCGACCGTTTCGAGGGCGCAGATTTGGAATTCCATCGACGGGTCCGCACCGGCTTCCTCAACGTTCTCAAGGCCGAACCTCGGCGCGTTCGACTGGTAAACTCAGATCGCCCCAAAGAACAGGTTTTCGCCGACATCACCCGGTTCGTCGACGAGCTGATCGATACGCGATGCCGCTGAAGAACCTGCTCGGCCATCGAGAGCTGTTCGAGCGGCTGTGGCGTGAAGTGAGTCGCGGCCGTTCCCAGGGTTTTCTGTTCTGGGGCCTTAAAGGAATCGGCAAGGAACTGGTCGCTGAGGGGCTCGTGCTGAGTCTGTTATGCGAGCGCAAGGGCGGCTTGGATTTTTGCTGCACGCCGGACCAATGCCCCAATCGCGCCGGTGCCAGCGGCGCCAAACGCGGCGACAAACCCGTGCAATGCGATTGCTGTGCCGGATGTGTCCAGGTTGCGACCCGGATCCATCCCGATTTCGATTACCTCGGCCTGCTGCCCAGACGCAGTTTCGTTCTGATCGAACAGGTGCGCGAATTGATTGCCCATCTCGGCATCAAACCCTCGCGCGCGCCGGTCCGCACCGCGATCATCGATGATGCTGAAACGCTGAACCTTCCGGCGCAAAACGCCCTGCTCAAAACCCTCGAAGAACCGCCCGGTTATTCCGTAATTTTCCTGATTGCGGACAACCCCAACTCGCTGCTTGACACCGTGCGCTCGCGCCTGCGCCCGGTCCATTTTCCGGCACTGCCGGTCAGCGACATCGCTTTGCTGCTGGAGCGCAAGGCCGCCCTTGAGCCGGGGCGTGCGGGGGCGCTGGCGCGGCTGGCGCGAGGCAGCGCCGCACGTGCGCTGGCGATGGCATCGCAGGAGGAGCCGCCGGTGCGCGAACTGCTGGATGCCATGATGCAGGCCGGCGAAATGGATTTTCCGCGGATTCGGCGGCTGGCCGAACGTCTGTTCTCCACCCGCGAACAGGCAGTCGAGAATTTCGAATTGATGGCGCGTCTGCTCGATGACGCCCTTCATCTCAAGCTTGGCACCGGCGCGGAAGGCATCCCTGACGAGATTTCGCACGGTCTTTCCCGCCTGGTGGACGCTTTGAGCCTGGAGAGTATAGTTGTAATTTTGGAGTTATGTTTGCGCGCCGCCAGCGCGGTTGATGCGATGGCGAACCCGCGGCTTCAGGCGGAAGGCCTGTTGATGGCGGCTGGCGAAGCGGTAAAGTCAGGTAATCCGTGAACGAATTCAATGGCCTATCAGGTCGCCACGAGGAAACACCGATGGTCGTGGGCGTCGCGCTGCAACCGGTGGGGCACATTTTCAACTATCTCAGCGGCGGCATCGACCTTAAACGCGGCGACCGGGTGATCGTCGAAACCGACAGCGGCACGACCTTCGCTGTGGTCCAGACCGAACCCTGTCCGGCCTCGGCGAGCATCGATCCCGCGGCGCTCAAACCGGTGCTCCGGGTCGCCAACGAGAGCGATCTTCAAGTCGAAGAGGAAAACCGCTATCGCGAGCAGCAGGCGATGCGTCTGTGCGTGGAGGGCATTCGTCAGCGCGGCCTGGAGATGAAGCTGGTCAATGTCAGTCTCACTTATGACGGGCGCAAGGCGGTGTTCTACTTCGTCGCCGAAAAGCGCATAGATTTCCGCAATCTGGTCCGCGACCTGGCCAATGCCCTGCGCGTGCGCGTGGAGATGCAGCAGATCGGCGCCCGCGACGAAACCAAGGCGACCGGCGGAATCGGTCCGTGTGGGCGCGAACTCTGCTGTTCCTCATGGCTGCGCGATTTCGAGGCGGTCACCGTCAAGATGGCGCGCGAGCAGGGGTTGGCGCTCAATCCGACGCGTCTGGCCGGAATGTGCGGGCGCCTCAAATGCTGCCTGCGCTACGAGTACGCCACTTACGTCGAACTCAAGCGCGGATTGCCCGCCGCCGGCAAACGCGTCGAATCGGTCAAGGGCAATGGCAAGGTGCTGCGCCAGAATATCCTCAAACAGACCGTCCTGATCCAGATCGATGAGGAAGGCGGGGGCGTAGTCGAGGCCACGCTCGAGGACATCGTCGATAAGCGCGCCAGATAGGCGTTTGCAGCCCGTTAATGCGGTTACGGTTAGTATAAAAAATGGCAGAGCGGCTCCATATCACCACGGCGATCTTTTACAGCAATGCACCGCCGCACGTCGGCAGCGCCTATGAAGCTTTGGCGGCCGATGCTTTCGCGCGTTCGCGGCGCCGCCGTCTGGGCAGGTCCAACGTAACGTTTCTGTCCGGCACGGACGAGCACGGTGACAAAATCAGGCGTGCCGCTCAAGCCGAAGGTGTGCCGCCCAGGCAATTTACCGATCGCTTGAGCGCGGTTTTCCGCCGCGCCTGGGACGGGCTCAATGTTTCCTACGATTATTTCGTGCGGACCACCGATCCCGAACACGAGAAGTTCGTTCAGCAGATGCTGACGCGCAGTCAGCAGCGCGGCGACATCTATTTCAAGGACTACGAAGGGCTGTACTGCGTCGGTTGCGAGCGTTTCTACACCGAAAAAGAACTGCTGGCCGGTGGTCTTTGTCCCATCCACAACGCTGCGGTGGAACGAATCAGCGAGGGCAACTATTTTCTCGGCCTCGAAAAGTATCGGGCGCAAGTGATCGATCACATCAAGCGCAACCCCGACTTTATTCAGCCCGAGCGCTATCGCAACGAGGCGCTGAACATGCTGGCCGAGCCGCTCGCCGACCTATGCATCTCGCGGCCCAAGGCGCGCCTGGATTGGGGGATCGAGTTGCCTTTCGATTCCAATTACGTGACCTACGTCTGGTACGACGCTTTTTGGGCCTACCTGAGCGAGCCCGCTTCGCGCGATCCAGCGTTTGCCACCGAGGTGTTTCCAACCACCCATCACTTTATCGGCAAGGACATCCTGAAGACGCACGCGGTTTACTGGCCGCCGATGCTGCTGTCGGCGGGCTTGCCTCTGTTCCGCCATCTCAACGTCCATGGCTGGGTGAATTTCGGCGGGCAGCGGATGTCCAAAAGCTCGGGCAACGTCGCCGATCCGGTCAGCTACGAGGCAGCGTTCGGACCCGATGTGTTGCGCTACTTCCTGCTGCGCGAAGTGGTTTACGGTCTGGACGGCGACTTTTCCGAGCCGCGCCTGATCGAACGCTACAATGCCGACCTGGCCAATGACCTTGGCAATTTCACCAGCCGGGTGCTGTCGATGGCGGCACGCTATTTCGGCGGCGAACTGAGCTGCGCGCCGGCGCTGACCGGCGACGCCGAAGACGCAGCTTTGGCGTCGGCCTTCAGTGAATTAGTCGAGCGCGTCGATGCCCAGATCCAGACGCTGGCGTTTAATCGCGCCCTGGAAACCATCTGGCAGGCGTTGGATGCCGCCAACAAATATATAGTTCAGACGGCGCCGTTCACGCTGGCAAAAGATCAGGCCAAAATGCCGCGCGTCGCCCAGATCATGAGCAATCTGACCGAAGCTCTGCGCGTGGTCGGATTCGCGCTGGAGCCGTTTATGCCCGTCACTTCGGGACGGATGCTGGACCTGCTGCAAGTCGATGAGGCCGTCGCTGCGGCACCGTATGGACAGGGCCTCAAAGCGGGTCACAAGGTGAAACCCGCCACCCCCCTGTTCCCGCGCATCGACAAGTCCAAAATGGGCTGATCTGCGATTTGCTAAGGCCAGCGGCCCGTTTTTCCGCAACTTCTGTGGGCAAGCAGTTCTGCGACGCGTCGGTTGTGCGGCTTTGCAGAAGCTGGCCCGCGATTGGGAAACGGCGATAGCGCGACCGTCCGGGTGTTGAAATCAGGGGCGTTTTGTTCAATCTTGCCCGTGACCGCACAACGTTTTTGCGTTCGGTAGTTGCGGCCCCGCGCCGCTTGTGGGAGAGATCGATGGCCAACGGATTCCTGTTTGACGTTCGCGTGATCGAGCTGGGTGATGAGAAAGGGGATTTCTGCGGCAAGCTGTTTGCCGGCGCCGGTGCGGACGTGATCAAAGTCGAGCCGCCGGGCGGCAGCCCGTCGCGCCAGATCGGACCGTTTTACAAGGACACCCCGGACCCCGAGCGCAGTCTCTACTTCTGGCACTACAACCTGGCCAAACGCGGCATTACGCTGGACTACGCCTCGCCGCAGGGGCTGGAGCTTTTGCGCAAGCTGATCGGTAACGCCACCGTGCTGCTGGACACGACCCCGCTCGATACGCTGGAAAACCTGGGTCTGGACTGGACAGCCCTGCAAAAAATTAATCCCGGCCTGGTGTACGTGCGAATCACACCGTTCGGCCGCAGCGGGCCGTGGCGCGATTTCAAAGCCACCGACCTGGTCCATCTGGCGCTGGGCGGCGAGATGATGCTGTGCGGCTATGATCCCAGGCCCGACGGCGTTTACGACACTCCGCCGATTGCGCCGCAGATGTGGCATGCATGGCATATCACCGGAAATCAGGCCTTTATCGCCGCGATTGCCGCATTATTCGCCCGTGCGGACACGGGAGTAGGCGACATGATCGATATACCAGTCCATCAGGCCGTCAGCGTCTGCACCGAAGTGGACATCCCATATTGGATCTATGCGAAAACGGCGTGCCTGCGGCAGACCGGCAGACATGGATTTCCCGTGATCGGTCCGCCCTCGCAGCACAAAGCGAAAAACGGCCGTTACTGCAACGTCGTGGCCAATCCGTTTCCCGGCGGTCGCGAGACCATGATCCAATTTCTGCGGGAGCTTGGGCTGCAGGGCGACCTCGACGACGACAAATACAAGGACCCGGCTAACCTCGTCGGATTCGAGTTTGTGCAACATTTCGCTCAGGTTCAGGCACAGGCGGTGGCTGCGTTCGATGCTGAAGACCTGTGGCGAAAGGCCCAGGACCGCGGCATCCCGTGGGTCCCGGTGCGCCATCCCGAGGAAAATCTGGACGACGAGCAATGGAAGACCCGCGGCACCTTCGGCGATGTACACCATCCGGAATTGGGCGAGACGCTGCGCTACGCAATCGCGCCGACAAGGGCCGAGGAATGCCCCTGGCGGATGGGTCCGCGCGCTCCGCTGATTGGCGAGCATAATGAAGCCGTATTCTGCGGCGAGTTGGGGCTGTCGCGCGATGAGCTTCGCCGCCTCAAGGAAGCGCGCGTTATCTAGGCCGGAGAGGAGGAAAAAGCCGTGAGACCACTTCAGGGTGTGCGAATTCTGGACCTGACCTGGCTGCTGGCTGGAGCCGGCGGTCCGCGACTGCTGGCGGCACTCGGCGCCGAGGTGATCCGTCTGGAATGGCGCGACCGCCTCGATTTTCTACGCTACAGTCCGCCCGTAATTCCAGTTGAAGGAGCCACGGAATCGCGGCGCGAGATGAAAAGCGTCAACCGCGGCGGGCTCTTCAACGATAACAATCCCGGCAAGAGAAGCTTCAGCCTCAATATGGCTCATCCCAAGGGCAAGGAGATTTTCAAGCGCCTGGTCACGCTCAGCGACGTGGTCGTCGAATCCTTCCGCGCCGACGCCATGACCAAGTGGGGGCTGGGCTACGAAGTGCTGCGCTCGCTCAAGCCCGACATCATCTATGTGCAGCAATCAGGATGGGGCCACAAAGGACCGTATTGGAAGTATGCCTCTTATGGTCCGATTGCGCAGGGAATCAGCGGGCTTACCGATCAGTCGGGCTTGCCCGAGCCGTATCCGCCCGCGGGATGGGGCTATTCCTACATGGATTGGAGCGGCGCCTACTACACGGCGATCTCGATGCTGCTGGCGCTATATTACAAAAAGCGCACCGGCAAGGGACAATACATCGACGGTTCCCAAATCGAGCCTGCCATCTTCATGACTGGCACTGCAATTCTGGATTACCTGGTCAACGGACGACATTGGCAGCGGACCGGCAATCGGGCGCCGTATAAGCCGGCGGCGCCGCACGGCGCGTACCGATGCGAAGGCGCCGATCGATGGATCGCGATCGCGGTGAGCAGCGACGCCGAATGGCGCGCATTGGTCGCTGAGATGGGAACTCCCGCATGGGCGCGCGATCCTAAATTCGCCACGCTGGCCACGCGTATCATTAATCAGGACGAACTCGACGCCCGTATCAGCGAATGGACGCGCAGCCAGGAGCCGTTCGCGCTTCAGGATCGCTTGCAGAAAGCGGGAATCGCCGCGGGTGTTTGCCAGACCAGTCAGGATCGGGTCGAGCGTGACCCGCAGCTTAAGCACCTGAAGTGGCTGATTCCGCTGCCCAACGCAGAGGTGGGAACCTGGCCGATCAAGGACGTGCCCTTCCATTTCACCAGGGCCACGGTCGATCAGGGCGGGCCGATCGGACGCGCATCACCCTGCTACGGCGAAGACAATGACTACGTCTATGGCGAGTTGTTGAAAATGTCCAAGGAGCAACGCGCGCAATTGGAGCAGGAAGGCGTGATTTGATCGGCGTGCGTTTGTTCCGGCTCTCCCCGTCGTTTTCTTTGCCCTCTGCCTGATCAGGGAAAGGGCAGGGTGAGGATCGACTTCTGGCGCAGTTAATCAAGCCCAGCGCGAGAGCACCTTTTCGCGCCGTTTTCTTCATCGCGGGAGCAAGGCACATGGAATTTGAAAAGTTGGCAACCGGCTTTGGAATGACCGAAGCACCGCGCGTTGACGAACAGGGCCGCATCTACTTCAGCGACGCCAAATTCGGCGGCGTTTACCGGCGCAACCCCGACGGCCAAATCGAAACATTGATCCCAGACCGCAATCACGTCGGCGGGATGGCGTTCAACGAAGGCGGCGGGCTGGTGATGACCGGACCCGGCGTCGCACTGTGGGACGAACGCACGGGTAAAATCCGCGACCTGCTGACCGAGTTCGAAGGCAAGCCGATCAGCCGCTTCAATGACATGACGGTCGATGCGCAAGGCAGCGTGCTGGCGGGTTCGCTGCTGTGGGATCCGGGTCCGGGCCAGAAGTGCGTGCCGGGAGCGCTCTACCGAATTGATCCGCCCAACAAGGTGACTCTGCTGTGGGAGCCGATCGACATCAACAACGGTCTCGGCTTCAGCCCCGACAACAAGCTGCTTTACCATGCCGATTCGATGACCGGGGTTTGGGTCTATGACGTGATGCCGGACCGGAGCCTCAAGGATCGGCGCCTGTTTGCCAGGATGCCCGTGGGGGTACCCGACGGCCTGGCGGTCGACGCGGCAGGCAACGTCCTGGTGGCGGCGCCGATGGGCGATGAGGTCGTGCGTTTCCGGCCCGACGGCACCATCGATCAACGCATTCCCGTCCCGGGCAAACTGGTGCTGAGCGTGGTCTTCGCCGGCCCCGACCTCCGGGACCTGTACGTCGTGACCGGCGACACCCGAACCGGCAAAGGCGGTACTGGCTCGATTTTCAAAGCCCGCTGTGACATCCCGGGCTTACCCGTTCCGAAAGCCCGGTTTTAAGCTGGCCGCCCAAAAGGGGTGATAGCGCTGGGTACGTGCCCGCGATTCATGCCCGCCCCGGCGCGCCGTCCTTCGCCTCGACGCGGTCCTCTCCCGCACGCCAGTGCGGAAGAGGTTTTTATTTCCGCTTGAGCAATTCGATTTTCGGATCCCTGACCAGCACGCCCTGCGCATATAGCAGGTCGATCTGCTCATTGCTCATTCCCAGCAGATCCTTCAGTACGGTGCTGTTATCTTGACCCAGTAATGAAGCCGCCAGTTTCTCTTTGGGCGGCCATCGGGAAAGTTTTACCGGCATTCCCGGAATATCGAATTCGCCGATAAAGGGATCTTTCACCCTGCGCACGGTGCCGCGCTGGCGCAGATGCGGATGCGCAATGGCTTCGTTCAATTTCAGGATTGGCGCGCATGGGACTCGCGCCTGTTCCAACGCCGCGATTGCCGCCTCGCGGGTCGGGAAACGGCTCAAACGTTCTTCGATTTCAGCGGCCAGGGCCTCGCCGTTGATTCGCCGGTCGCGGCGCGTTTTGAAGCGGGGGTCCTCCAGCCATTGGGGAGCGCCCAGCGCGCGTGCCAGATCGGGCCATCGATGCTCGGTGGCGATCAGGTAAATCCAGTGATCGCCCCGATAGCGGTACGCGCCGCCGCTGCCCTCGGGATGGAACCGGCCGCTGCGTTCGGGAACGAATCTTCCACCCTGTAATGTAATGCGCGGAATACTGTTTTGATGTGTATGGAAGTAAGTATCGATCAACGCCGCATCAATGTATTGTCCCTCGCCGGTGTGCTCGCGATGGATCAATGCCGCCAAAACCGCGGTTGCCGCCGTCATTCCGCATAAGCTGTCGCCGATCGAGGTTCCCTGATGAACCGGGGGACGGCCGGGCTCGCCCAACAGGTCGGAAATACCGGCATACGCTGAACCGATGTAGTCAAAGCCGGGTTTGCCGCTGAGCGGTCCGCTCTGCCCAGCCAGCGAAATCGAGCACATAATCAGGCCCGGATGTATCTTTCTTAAATCCTCATAACCCATACCGGCCCGGGTCATCACCCCCGGCGTGAAGGCTTCGACCAGGATGTCGATTTTGGGCACGATCGAGCGCAACAACTCGCGTGAGCGCGGCAGATTCCAATTGAGCGCGAGGCTCTTCTTGGAATGGTTCTGCTGGAAGAAGTAGGTGCTCTGCGTGACATCGGCCATCCGCGGATCAAGCGGCTTGAAGCCGCTGGTGCGCGTGCGATCTCCCTCGGGCGCGAACTCCACTTTGATGACTTCCGCGCCCAGTTCCGCCAGCATCCGGCAGCAGGTCGGCCCTGCAACATACTGGGTCATATCCAAAACGCGATAGCCGGTCAGCATCGGGGAACCAGTGGGCATGAATCCTCCATCATTGGCGACGGGTGATAGTATATTTATGTCGGCAATTCCAATCCGGACAATCCGCGGGATTGCCGACGCTTCGACCGTCCGACACGTACCGATTTTGCGGCCTTGCCGGGAACCGCGGGAGATTCATTTTTAGCGGCGCAGTTGGCCGATGCGCCGGGCAAACCCGCGCTCGCGCCGCTCGATTTGCCGGCGCCGCTCCTGCGCGTCGGCCATCCGCGTCCGCGGCGCAAGTACCGATTCGAGTTCGGACAGCTTGATCAGCCGGGTTTGCGCAATGGAGCGGTTTTGTTGTTGCGGCGGATGCGGCAGCGCCTGCCATCGAATCAGCATTCCCCCGCTGTTGAGGCGCTGCGTGTCAACCCAGTTGTACACGCCAGGATCGACCGGCGAGATCACCAGCGTGTATGCGCCGTCGTCATCCGGCGCGGCCTGCGCGTGGTTCATGGATCCGGTCGCGGCGATGTATTCCATGCCGACCATCCAATGATCGAACAGCTGAAATCCGACATAGCGCGCGCCGATCGGGTCGATCCTCATCACCAGTGCCTCATCGTTGGCGATCTCGAAATTGCCGAAGCTCGTGATTTGGGTCAGCAGACCGCCGGGAGTGGGCGAAGGGAGCGTAAGCTGATTCGGCGCCAGGCGATAACAGGCTTTGCGATTGAACTCCAGGATCGCAGGAATGAATGCGCGCAACTTTTCCACCGCCTTGCTCACCAGCTCGCTTTTGCTTGCCGCACGAATCGGCGGTCCTGCAACGCGCTCGATCGTGATCAGCGGCGGTGTTTCGATGGTCCAATCTCCCAGGCTCGGCCGCAGCAGCAGCGCCATCGATTCCGGACGCGACTGCAGGTGATTGCGCCGCCCGCCGGCCGGGCTCGAGTCGATCGTCACTTCGAATTCATCGTTGCCGCTGATATCGATGTCGTCCAGGTCCAGATAGGCGTTGCTGTGCGGGAAGGCGGCAGGATACGGCCCGCCCCGCCCCATGACCGTCAAGGTGCACTCGGCGGGAGCGGGACGCCGGATCCTGCCCGTAACGACGTAACGCGAGGCGCCGTCCAAAGCAGCGGTGGCATAAAGATTGTCGGGATTGTCGATTCCCCATCGATTGCCCGGGAAATCCACGCCAAACCATTTATGCGGCGGGGTCTGAACCCATACGAAAGCCGGGCGCGACGCATCGCCGTTTACGATCCAGTCCAGAGCTCCGAGCACCGCTTCACTTGCCGATCGTTCCAGCGTCGAACGTCCCGAGGGCGTTTGCGCAAAGGGATCGGCGGCGAACAATTTGCGCGCCGTTTCCAGCTCCCGCTGCACTTCGGGAGTTCGGAAAATTTCCAGCGACCGGGTTTCAAACGCATTCTGTACAGGGTCGTCAACAGAGATATCGATGGCCATCGTTAACTCCTTGCCCGCGCGCTGAGAACTTTGCGATCTCGCAGCTCTATTTATCGAAAACCACGCAACTGTAAAGACGCGCAGTTCGCTTCAACCTCACTCGGGAACATTTTTCATACGTGCGCAATGGATCGATCGAGTCGCGCCCGCTTCGGCCTGAAATTGGCGCAGTCTGGTGAACCCTGCTTTGAGGCATGCATTTTGCGCCTGTTTCTGGAGCAAGGAACCCGGTGGCTAACTACCAAGGAGCACGTTTTATGCTCGGACGCTTGGCGTTTTTGCTTTCCGCAATTTTTCTGGGCGGTTGTGCTGCGTTGCCCCTGATGGGCGGCGGTGCGGTCTCAAACTCGAATCCCGACGTGGTGATAGGCGCCGCCGCGCCGCCACCTTCGACCTTCGACTTTGTCGGCCGTTCCACTAAATTCCTGTTCGTCAGCCCGGCCGCCCTTTTGACCGACAGCGACCGCATCCGCGCTTCCATAATTCAGGAGCAGTGCATGTTCCAGACTCCCGATCCGCCCTTCCTTGTGCCAAGTCTGAATCAGAAGTGGCTGTTTATCGGACGTCTGAACCAAAACCAGATTATTCAGGCGCTCGAATACAAAAGTATATTTACCCTTGGTCTGACCGGAACGCAGCAACTGAGCCCGTGGCCCGTCAGCATGGTGGCGCTGAGCGACTTCCCCGATTCTTATCTCGCCGACCGCCTGGCAGCCCTTTCCAAGGCGCAGCCCGATATACGCAGCGATGTGTTGGCCGAATACTTGAACAATTCGAACCGGATCAGGAGCGCGACCAATGCGCTAATTGAGGAATACAATCCGCAGGTGGAGTGCCTGCCCAGGAAGTAATTCAATTCAATACTCAGACGCACCAGGTATTGTTAGCTATCCAACCGGACAGCGTTGCCACCGGTATGCAATCCTCCCCCAATTGGAGAGGAAATCCGTTTTTCCTATTGATCTGCCTGAACATTGATTATCGTTAGCAAACGATCGTGAGTTTACTACCTCGGTGGTTTTTTGAGCGAACGATGCCGCCAGAATCAGCGCGGCCTGATAAGCGCGTATGGGAGCTTTGGCGCATATGCGGGCGTGATGATGGGGTCGGGCCCAGGCGTGTTTGCTCGTCATGTGCGATGCAGCGGCGTGGGCGTGAGTCACAATCTCTGCATGGCGCCGCTGAGCGGCACGACCCTGATGGTCGCGACGTACCTGATCCAGCGCACACAGAACGATATGTCGCCGCCGTTACACCTGATCGGCGCCGTAATGGTCTCGGCGCTGTTCGTTCAAAAGCCTGGCGGAAACCGCCCGCCTTCCCCTGCAGGAGTAAGCGGTTGCTGCCGCGGCCGCGATGCGACCGCGGCATTCGTTACGCGGAGTTCAGGCGCTCGCCGCCCGTTCCTGCTGGGGAATCTCCCATTTTTCGTTGGCGTATTGACGGCTGACCGGAATTTCAAATGGATCGCCAATATCCAGGGACTTCGCGATCTCGCGCAGCGCAGGCAGCACTTCCTGCCCCATCAGGCGGATACCGCTGAGCGAATCTTTATGGTCGATCGCGCCATCGTTGCACCATAACGCGAGGATCGAGCAGCGGGTTTCCTCCAGGCGGATGCGCAGCTTTTCAATCACCTGCTTCGGCGTTCCGGCGATCAGCGTGCCGTTGGCGATGCGGGCCTCGAAGTCGGATCGATTGTCGCCGCTCTTGCGCTGTTTGCTGCGATAGCCGGCCCGCAGTTCAGCCATCGGCCGGCGCGCCCATTCGCCCAGGTATCCGGACGGCGCCGCCCACACCGGATGGGTCAGGCCGGTGAACTCGCCCTGCATCCACATGAACTGGCGGGCGTTCCTGAGCGCCTTCTCCTCCGTTTCATCGACGCGCACCTGCAACAAAGCGCCGCGGTATGCCGAGCCGCCCTCATAGCCATGCTCGCGCGCGGTGTCGTCAAACAATTTGATCACCTGCTTGGCCATGTCAGTGGGCAGGTTAAGTCCGATATACGGATAACCGTGCTCGGCGCACCAGACGACGGTCTCGCGGCTGGAAACGCCGGGCACCCAGATGCGCGGATGCGGTTTTTGCATCGGGATCACCCACGGATTGACGACGCGGAACTGATAGTGATTGCCCTCCCATCGCCACGGTCCGGGTTTGGTCCAGGTTTTTATGATCAGGTCGTGGGCTTCTTCAAAGCGCTCGCGGTTGAAGGCGGGATTGGTGTTGCTGGCGAATGCCTCGACACCGCCACCCCGCACGATTCCCGGAACCAGCCGGCCCTTGGAGAGCAGGTCGATCATCGCCAGTTCCTCGGCCAGCCGCACCGGATTGTCGGCCACGGGCAAAGGATTGCCGAGCAGCACGATTTTGACGCGTTTGGTGGTTGCCGCGATTGCGGTCGCGAAGATGTTGCACTTGGCCTGCATGCAGAAGGGCGCGTTGTGATGCTCGTTGAGCATGATCCCGTCCCAGCCGCATTCCTCGACGTAATGGTATTCTTCCAGCCGCTCATTATAGAGCCGACTGCCAGCAATCGGGTCGAAAAATTTGTTGGGCAGAAGCAAAGCGGTATAGCCGTATCGATCGCCTTCGGCGGACGGATAGGTCGACATCGGCTGTTCGGTGAAATACATCAAATGCATCGTCGCACCTCCTCAATGGGACCCATCATGCGGCCTGGTGTCCTTAGCGGATTTAGCTTGACTGCGATCTGCAAATAGCAAAATCGCGCCCGCCTGTCTCCCATACATACGTCGGTCTGCGCCGGCCTCCATTCGCGAGTCCACGTGGGCGTTCGGTATCAATCACCGAATCGACAGCTCCACGCGCGCGCCCTTGTTTTGTCCCTGCTCGCTGATATCGGGCGTGGTCACCGCCAGGCGCCCCGGATCGATCCTTTCTCCCAGGTATTTTCTAACCGCCACCGCCCTGTCCGTGGCCAATCTTTTGAGGTCATTATCGGTAACCTTGGTGTGGGCCAGCAGCAGCTTTTTCATCTGGTCCGGCGGCAGCGACTTGTCCAGGCCCAGAAAATCACGCGGCTTGTCGAATTTGGCCTTTTTGTAAGCGATCTTCAGGTACTTGTCGTACTCGCCGGGCGCCAGCGTTACGCTGGAGAGACTGGCGATCTCGCCTCGCTCTCCAAGCGCGTCGAGCTTTTGCTTTTTGATCAGCCGCTCGACCATCACCTCGCGCAGGCCAGGGCGGTCCACCGCGGGATCGACCCATCCGGTAATATTCAGGCGCAGCGCGGGCCGATTCTCCATCGCTTTGGCCAAAGTGGACAGCCGGCTGATGCTGTCGGGCGTGAGCGTGGCCAGTCCCGGCGGGAAATCCACCTGATTCAACTGTTGGTGGGCGCTGCTCCCCGCGATGGAAGCGAGCACCGAGAACGGCGAGGTGACCACCTTCATGACCAGGTTGGTCACCACCTTGAGGATCAGGGCGCCAATATTGAACTGCGGGTCGTTGAGCGAGCCGGACACCGGTATCGTCAAGTTGATTTCACCGTGCGGGTTCTTCAGCAGGTCAACGGCCAGCGCGATCGGCAGATTAATCGCGCTGGGGCTGTTCACCTTCGGGCCGAAAGTAAGCTGGCTCAGAAACAGGTGATTGGTGGCGGTCAACTGCCGGTTTTGCAGCAGGTAGTGGACATTGACGTTAAGCGTGCCTTTGGTAATCGGATAGCCGGTGTACTTGGCGGAGTAAGGACTGAGATTGGTCAGTTCCACGCCGTTAGCCTCGCCCTTGATATCAACGAAAGCCTCGGGCGCCAGCGGGCTGATCGATCCAGTAATGTCGAGCGGCGCGCTGGAATTGATCTCGCCGCGCAGTTTTACGTCAGCGGGACGGGTCGAGCCGGTGCTGAAGGCCCCGATTCTGCCCGCGATGTGAGTGAGGTTGGCGGAGTAGTGCGGCTTGATAAAGTTGTCCGTGTAGTTGACCGAACCGCCCTGCAACAAGATCCGGCCAAGGCTGATATCGGCGGGAAACGGCGCCGGGGTTTTGCTCGATGCCGCTTGCGCGGGAGCGGCCGATTTTTTGGGCGCTGCGGCCGCCGGGGTCCCTTTGGCATTCCCGGTTATGTCGCGCAGGTTCAGCTTGCCCGCGCTGCTCAGAATCAGACGCGTGTAGAAATCCGCCAGCGTCAGCTCGCCGATTTTAACGCGCGGACGCCTGTCTCCGATTTGCGCTTCGATGCGCGAGGCGCGCAGCACTTTCCAGCGCAGGAACCTCTGCTTCGTTGTCGCATCATGCACGCGCACATCCCCGACCATCACATCGCCGCGGTAACCGACGCGCAAATTATCTTGCGCGCGAGCCAGATTCAGGTCGCCGTTCATGGTCAAAGCCGCGCGGGTGATCTTGGCATTGACCAGGCTGGCGACATATACACCTGCCGGAGTTAAATCCAGTCGATTCGTCACAATATGGATCTTCGCCGCGAGCGGCTTGACGGCGGCGGTCCCCTCGGCCTTGAATTTTCCCTGCGGCTTCAAAATGCCGTCGGCCTCGACGCCAAATGCCTTGCTGAAATCGCTCGACACATTCTTCACATGAATATTCAGCGGCGCGACCTGGATATGAATCGGGCCGGGTCCGCTGTCGTCTTCAACCTCAGTTTCGACGTTCTCGATCGCTACCGATCCGATTTGATATTGCCATCCGGGTGCTGCCGCGCCGGCACTGCCCCCGGACCCTGGAATTGACATCACCGGCTGATGCTGAACTCCGGCCCCACCGCCCGGCGGTTGTGTCTGTTTGGCATCGCTGGGCACGGCGGCCGGAACCTGCAAAGCCGGCGGCGGGCGCAGAAAGGAAGTCAGGCTGAGCGCGCCGTCGCGGCTGCGCTGTGCGAACAGGCGCAGCTTGTCCAATCGAACCTCTTTGACGTCCGCGCGGCGAGCGTTCAAATCGACCTGATTCAATGTGACTACGAGATGGTCGAATTGCACGGGCTTCTGCACCTCGCCGGGCGCCCGCAATTCCACACCGTCGAGCGCAACACTACTCGGCTTGATTAACGCCTCAAACCGGCCGCCGGCCAGCTCCGCCTGCACAATCGTCTGTGCGCTCAGCTTGCCTGAGGCAAGCGTGCCGGCCCAAAACGGCTGCGCGTAAGCCTGCAAGGGGACAAGGTCGATCTTGTCCAATGCGGCCGTGCTCGCGACGCTTGAATGCGGCAAATCAAACGTGCCATTGAGCTTGATCGAACCCTGCCCGATGCCCGCCTGGATCTCGAATGAAGCCGGGGCCGCCTGCTTGTTGGTATCGAAATTTTTGAATCCGATATTCACACCCTTGAGCACCAGCGTGACGGGTGAGGCGGTAGTATTGTCGCGCACCGTAAACTCGCTGTTTGTTAGATCGAAGGAGCGCACGACCAGATGAAGCGGCGCGCTTTGCGGTTGCGCGCCCACTGACGTACCGGAACCGCCGGAGGGGGCGGTCAGGCTGCTGAAGTTGGTCCTGCCGCCGCGATTTCGTACCAGTCCGGAGCGCAAACCGTCGATCGCGACATCGCCCAGAATGGCGACGCGGTTGAGCGGATCGACCTGCCTCAGCGGTATCGTCGCGGAGTTGAAGCTGACCAGCGGCGCGTTGCCGGCGTCGCGCACATCAAGCTTGTCCACCCGGATCGATCCGGACAGATGCACGACCGGTCCGCTGCGAGGCTGCAGAAAATGCACCTGTAATTTGGTTGACAGAGTTCCCTGCGGAATTTTGACGGGAACCAGGTGGGTGAGATAGGCGCCGATTCGCGTCAGGTTCAGATTTTTAAGTTTCAGATCGAGCATCGAATCGGGCACCGCGGCAAACGGCTTGGCCATCCCCTCCAGGCGAAATGGGCTGCCGTCGACTACCATCCGCACCAGCGGCTGGACATAAATCTCGACGTCGGCGGGCAGATTGGCAATAAATGGTATCCCCACCTCGATCTGCTCGATGGTGTGATGTTCGTGAAACGCCTGGTCGTCGAATCGGACCTGCCCGTCGCTGACCAGTATGTTCGAGATCGAGAAGCGCGACCGCCGCGGCGCCGACGTCGGTTGTGGCGCGGGCGTCTTGGTCTGACCTTCGATCAGATCGGAGAAATTGAAGCGCTGATCCGGCGTGCGCACCACATGCAGTTCGGGGCGCTCGATCGTCATTTCCTGGATGACCGGCGCGAGCCGGTACAGCGAACTCCACGACGCCTTGACCCGCAGCTTCCCGATTTCGGCGAAACGCTCCTGGCTGCCGCGCTCGTTAATCCGCAGAGCATCGGCGCTCAGGCACAGCGTATAGGGGTTGAAACGGACTTTGCCGACGCTCGCCCGCCGGTGCAGCGATGCAGACAGGCTGCCGCTGACAATATGGTGGATCAGCAGGGGGACGCCGACGAATCCGCCCAGCGTGAAGATGGCTAACGCTGCCGCCACAACCCATGCCGTTATCCGCACCCATCGCAAGCGTCCCCAATTGGCAAGACGCGTCATCACGGCTTTTATACGGTTCATTGGGTCACCCTTCGCGCCCGCGACCTCTGATTTGCGCAAGCCATCCTACACGCAGCATGGCCGCTCGCGCCAAGCCCGAAGCGGGACAACCGTGGCGGGCCCGTATGGGCACGCGCGACGCCTTTCTCGACCCGCTACAATTTTCGGCAAACGCGGGCGCGAACACCCTTGCGCAACCGCATCGAATCTGCGCTACAAAGGAGACGGCCGCGCGTGCTCGGGATAGGCGCGGCTTGACGAGGTGCGTCATCGTGGATCTTTCCAATCAGCCGCTCGCAGGAGTGCGGGTCCTGGACCTGACCCGCCACGTGGCCGGGCCGATGTGCACCAAACTGCTCGCCGATTACGGCGCCGATGTAATTAAGATCGAACAGCCGGGGCGCGGCGACCCCGCCCGCTGGATTGGTCCGTTTGCCGGCGACATTCCCCATCCGGAGCGCAGCGGCTTGTTCCTGCATCTCAATACCAACAAGCGCGGCCTCACCCTCGATCTCAAATCGGGCACCGGGCGCGAGATATTTCTAAAGCTGGCAAGCCGGGTGGATATCCTGGTCGAGAGTTTTCGCGCCGGGATGATGACTTCGCTCGGCCTGGATTACGCAACTCTTCGCCAACTCAATCCGCGCCTGGTAATGACCTCGATCAGCAACTTCGGCCAGAGCGGGCCGTATCGCGACTGGAGCGCCTCGGAACTGGTGCTCTACGCGATGGGTCACGAGATGTGGGGGACGGGATCGCCCGATGCGGAACCGGCTGGGGTGGCGAACAAGCTCAACCTGCATCTGGCCGGCCAGGCTGCCTGTCTGGCGACGCTGTCCGTTTATTTCGGCGCGCAACTTTCCGGCCGCGGCCAGCACATCGACTTGTCGATCATGGAAGTGCTGGCTGCGGCGCCCGATCGGCGCGGCGTCGCGCTGGTTGCTTACCAATACTGCGGTGATCGGCTGCGCCGCCAGCCAGCCGCCCGCGTGCTCGATCCGCCGCCGTTTATGAATCAATGCGCGGACGGACTCTTCGAGATCCTCGTCGGCATCGATCGCTGGGACGCCTTCGTCCGGGCGGTAGGAGAAGACTGGATCAAGGATCCGAGCTTTAAGCCGCCCGTGCGCGACCCCATGATAACTGAGCGATTTAATCGGCATTGGCGTCCGTGGGTCATCACCCGAACCAAGCGCGAGCTGACCCAGCGATTTCAGGAGGGCGGTGTGCCCTGCGCACCGCTCAACACCGTTGCCGATTTGGCCGGCGATGAGCAACTGATGCAGCGAGACTTCTTCGTCGGCATCGATCATCCGTTGGCGGGGCGCCTGATCTATCCGGGAGCACCGTTCAAGATGAATCAGACCGCATATGTGATTCGCCGGCCGGCGCCGATGCTCGGACAGCACAATGCGGAAATTTTCGGCGGACTCGGCTACACCGCCGCCGACCTTGCCGCGCTCAGCGCCAACGCGGTGATCTGAGCCGCCACAGGGAGTTTTCTGCGAATGAAACGGTTGCCATTGCAGGGTATTCGGATTCTTGACCTCGGTGTCGTTGCCGCCATTCCATACAGCACGATGGTGCTGGGGGACATGGGCGCCGAAGTCATACGGGTCGAGACCACCCAGGTTTTTCCCCACCTGACGCGTGGCGTGCTCGCGCGTCCTACTCGTGAACTGGCCAAACAGTGGATCACCACGTCGGGTGGATATCCCAACGATCGTGACCCCGGCGAGCGCCCCTGGAACCGCTACCCGTTTTTCAACTACATGGCCCGCAACAAGCTGGGGATGACGGTCGATTTGCGCAAGCCCTCAGGCCGTGAAGTGTTCGCTCGCCTCGTCCGCATCAGCGACGCCATCATCGAAAACAACACTCCCAGCTCGCTGGAGCGCATGGGAATCACCTACGAATGGCTGTGCGGCATCCGGCCTGACATCATTTTCGTGCGCCTGTCCTCCTTCGGCCAAACCGGACCGTATCGCGACTATCGCGCCTTCGGCCTTCAGACCGAATCGTTCTGCGGCCATGACCTGTTGCGCCGCTACCGCGATCGCGATCCGAGCCACAATTCCTGGGCCGTGCCCTCCGACCATGCGGGCGGGATGAACGCCGCCATCGGATGCCTGATGGCGCTGATCCGGCGCCGCCGCACGGGCAGGGGCGAACTGGTTGACGTGTCGATGGTCGAGAGTTTCCTCAACGACATCGGCCATATCGTGATGGACTACACGATGAACGGGCGCGTGCAGGAAAGTCTCGGTAATCGCGACCGCGACGCCGTGCAGGGAGTATATCGCTGCAAAGGCGATGACCGCTGGGTCGCCATCACGATCGCCACCGACGAGCACTGGCGCGGCTTTATCCAGGCAGCCGGAAATCCACTCTGGTGCAACGACCGGCGCTTCGGCACCGTATGCGATCGCATCCGCAACCAGGACGAGCTCGATCCGCTGATCGAGCGCTGGACCCTGCAATATGAGCATCGCGCAGCCGCGGCGATCCTGCAGCACCACGGCGTCCCCGCCGGACCCGTCATGGACGACGCCGACGCCTATGAGGATCCGCATCTTAAGGCGCGCGGCTTTTTTGTGCCAATAGAGCAGGCCGACTGCGGAGAGCATCTGTATCCCGGCCCCGCCTGGAAGCTGTCGGAAACGCCAATCCAGATGCGCCATCCACCCGTCCGTCTGGGCGAGCACAACGAATACATATACAAACAATTGCTCGGCTACTCAGATCAGGAGTACGAGGAACTGGAACGCGAAGGCCACATCGGCACGGACTACGCCGCGCACATACCGTAGCGGGTTCCGGTCAGCCGGGAGAAACGCATCGGGAAAGCTCGATGGCCTGTTTTCAGACCAGCTCGAATCATTTCCAAAGCCGTCGCCTCCGGCATTGACCACAGCCTTAAAACGCCCGTCCTTAAATCTCAATCGGCACCGCGAACAGGCTGAGACAAAACCGGCGCTCATATTTGCAAATGGAGCTTCGGTCTTGTGAATCACCGTTCACTCTGGTAAATAGCTCTTCGTGAGAAGCGTGGCCAAAGGTTCCCGCCGCGGCAGCCTGCGGGTGATCCGGCGCGAACGGCAGAATGAAATCTCGCGGGCGCATATTCTCGACGCCGCCGAGGATGCCTTTTCCGAAAAAGGCCTGAACGCGACGATTAAGGAAATCGCCGAAATGGCCGAATTCTCGGTCGGCGCCGTCTATATGTTTTTCGACGGCAAGGACGAGTTGCTCGCCGCGGTCTTCGAGCGCCATACGGACGCGTTTTTACAAACCATGCGCGACGCCGCCGCCGGCGCGGGCAGCGCACCCGCAAAACTCCATCGCATCTTTGACGCCCAATTCGGCTATTTCCGCAGCCATCCGAAATTCTACAAGCTCTTCGACCAGCTCTGGCGCGTGCGCTCGTGGGCGCTGCATTTTACTTCGGCCGAGCAAGGCTCCCAATGGTACCGCGAGGCGCTGGAAATTGTGGCGCGGGTGTTTCGCAACGGGATGGCGGCCGGCGAACTGATCCAGGGCGACGCGATGGTTCACAGCTCGATCTTCGCCAACATCATCAGCGCGTACATCTCCCACTGGATTTATGAGCTGGCAAGCAAACGCAATGTCGATATCGATCGGATAGCGCCGGCCTCACAGGTCCATGCGTTAATCGATCGCGCATTCGTCAATCCGCACTCGGCGGATCAGACTTGAAAATTCACGCACTATCCGTGCGGCTAGGAGGCTTTAAGTCCGATGACAGACCAACGGCTGATCTCCTCGGATTCGCACGTGCAGACCACGCACGATGCCGTCAAGCAGCATCTGGCCAGCAGGTATCACGGCGAATACGACGACGTCATCAGCGCCGAGCAGCGCGCGATTGCGCAGAAGTTCGGCAAGGAGCGGACGGAGCTGGCGCGCAAGTTCACGCACGAGGCGTGGGGCCGCCCCGGCCATTACGATCCCCACGAACGTCTCAAGGACATGGACCGCGACGGCGTTGACGCCGAAGTGCTCTACTGCGAGGTTGGCGGCTTCCGCATTTACCACAAGATGAAGGGATGCTGGCGCGAGGCGTTCCAGGCCTTCAACGACACGCTGGTCGATTTCGCCTCCGCAAATCCGCGCCGTTTGCTGGTCTCCTACCAGATTCCGCTGATCGATATCGATTACGCGGTGAAGGAAGTGGAGCGGCTGGCCCGTCAGGGTGCGCGCTCGGTCCAGCTTCCCAGCTTCCCCGCCGATTTGGGCCTGCCCGACTATCACGACCATCGCTACGATCCGCTGTGGTCGGTTTTGCAGGAAGCCGGGATTCCGATCAGCCATCATCTGGAAGTCAAATCATCGTTGGGCGACGTGTACCTGCGCGATCCCACTCCGCAAAAAGGCATCCACAATTCGCTGCCATGCACCGCGCTGGCCGAAACGCTCGGCTTCTGGATCCTGACCGGCACGCTGGAGCGCTTCCCCAATCTCAGGATCGTGCTGGTCGAGCCGGGACTGGCCTGGATTCCCTTCCAGCTCGACGTGCTCGACAGCTTTGCTCAGGGCCCATACGATTTTCCGGGACTCAAGGAGCTGCCCAGCTTCTACTTCCATCGCAATTTCTTTCTGACTTTCGTCGATGACGCCCGCGGCGTGCGGATGCGCCATGAGATCGGCCTGGACAACATCATGTGGTCAACCGACTATCCGCATCCGGCGACTTCGTGGCCGCGCTCGCGTGAGATCGTGGACCGTCAATTCCAGGGGGTGCCGGCGCAGGAGCGCTACCAGATGGTGTGCGGCAACGCGGCGCGGATCTACGGCTTGTAGGCCTTGGGAGAAAGCAGATGACTGGCGTACTTGACGGACTCAAGGTGCTCGATCTGTCCTGGGGAATCGCCGGGCCGATGGCCACCATGATGCTTGCCGATCATGGCGCGAGGGTCACCCGGATCGAGCGGCCCGGCGGCGACCCGTTCGGCTCGCCGTCCGGATATCGGGTATGGAACCGGGGCAAGCGCAGCGCAATCCTCGATCTCAAGCGCGACACCGATCGCCAATGCCTGCTCGATCTCGCGCGCAGCGCGGATGTGTTGGTGGAAAGCTTCCGGCCGGGGGTGACGCGGCGGCTGGGAATCGATTACGCCGCGCTCCATCCGCTCAATCCTCGGCTTATCTACTGCTCGATTACCGGCTATGGCCGCGACAACCGCCACAGCACTCGCCCGGGCTACGACGCTTTGGTGGCTGCGCGCGCGGGTCTGCAATGGGAGCAGCGCGGGTGGCCCGGCACGCCGATGGACCACTTGCTGGGCCGGCTCGGGCCCAATCCCGAGCTCGAGCCGCCGCCCGGATGCGCGCAAGGCGCCCAGCGCGAGGGACCGCTGTTCATCTATTCGCCGTTCCCCAGCATCGCCGCATGCTACCTCGCCACGCTTGGAATCAGTTCGGCGCTGCGCGCGCGCGAAATTACCGGACGCGGTCAGTTGGTCGAAACGTCGCTGCTTCAGGGCGCGATGGCCTGCTGCGTCGCCGGCTGGGCGCGGGTCGAAAATCCCGACGCCGCCAGCTACCGCACCTGGGTGATGGATCGGCGCTCGCCCAAGGGGCTGATGCAATGCCGCGGCGGCCGCTGGGTCCATCAATGGCCGATCAATCCGTTCGCCGTGGTGGAAGCGGCCAAATCGGATCGTTTGGACGATCTTGCGGAAATTCCGCGCAACCGGGACCATCCGGCGCGCATCGGGATGGAACCCGAGGAGCTGTCGATCCTCTTCTACTACTATCCGTTGATGACCGAAGCGTTCAGCAAGTTCACCGCCGAGGACTGGGTGCGTTTCGGCGCGCGGCTCGATGTCGGACTGCAGCCGGTTCGCACGCCGGAAGAAGCCTTGCAGGATCCCGCGCTACTCGCCGACGGCTGCGTGGCTGAAGTCGAAGATCCGCAACTCGGGCGCATCCGCCACGTCGGCATCGTCTACCAGATGGATCGCAGCCCCGGCCAGATTAAAGGCCCGGCGCCGCGGCCCGGTCAGCATACGCAGGAAGTGCGGGCCGAAGCCGCTTCAGCGGCGCGCGGCAATAGCGCGGCAATTCATCATGGCGGGCGCGCGCTGAGCAGCGCGCTGGAGGGCGTGACCGTGATCGATCTGGGGCTCGCGGTGGCGGGACCGTTCGGGCCCAGGATGCTCGCCGACATGGGCGCGTCCGTGATCAAAGTCAACGCGATGTACGACAGCTACTGGTGGTCCAACCACATGGCGATCGCCGTCAACCGCGGCAAGCGCAGCATCGCGATCGATTTGAAAGACCCGCGTGGACGCGCGATCGTGTACCGGATGGTGGAGCGAGCCGACGTGGTCGCGCACAACATGCGTTACGGCGCGCCGGAACGAATCGGGATGGACTACGAGACCCTGCGCAAGATCAACCCGCGCATCATCTATTGTCATACGCGCGGCTTCGATCGCGGCCCACGCCTGCGGCTGCCGGGCACCGATCAGAGCGGCGCGGCGCTGGCGGGGATCGAGTACGAAGACGGCGGCTGCGCGGACGGGGGGACGCCGTTTTGGAGTCCGACTTCGCTGGGCGATACCGGCAACGGCTTTCTGGCCGCGATCGCGATTGTGCAGGCGCTGTACGATCGCGAGCGCACTGGCGAGGGTCAGAAGGTGGACGCGGCGATAATCAACGCGTCGCTGCTGACCACGTCGTATGCGTACGTCACCGCCGATGGCAAAGGGGCGCCGCGTCCTCGTCTGGATAGGATGCAGACGGGCTTGTCCGCCCTGTACCGCCTTTATGAAACCGCCGATGGATGGCTATGCGTTGCGGCGTACGAGCAAAAACATTGGCCGCAACTGTGCGCGGCAATCGGCAAGAGCGAATTGTGCACGGATGTACGCTTTGGGACCGCCGCGGCGCGTGCGCAGCACGATCGTGAACTGGCGGCGATCCTGGAGCCGATCTTCAAAACGCGGCCGGCGGCCCAATGGTTTGAGCTGCTCGATGGGCGCGGCGTGCCGTGCGAGATCTCCTCACCCACATTTTCCCAGCAACTGTTTGACGATCCCGACTTTGCGCGCAAGGGATGGACCGTTTCGTATCACCATCGGCACGTTGGCAAACTCGAGGAGACCGGTTTGCTCTGCGATCTGTCGGAAACACCGGGAAAGATTCGCGGCCCCGCCGTGCTGTGCGGCGAAAACACGCGCGAGATCCTCGCCGAGCTCGGTTATGCGGCGGCGGAAATCGACGATTTGTGCGCCAGCAAAGTCGTACTGGACGGACGCGACCCCAGCGCGGGAGTCGGGATCAAACGCCCGCCGCGCCAGCCCGCACCAACGGCCGGCAAGGAGGCACGAACTCGATGAAGCGCAGAGTTCCGCTGCCGGTGCGCGACGACCAGTTCTTCTGGGACGGCGTTGCACAGGGCGAAATCCGGCTACAGCGATGCGCAGGCTGCGGCAAGCTGCGCCATCCGCCGGGCCCGATCTGCCCCTGGTGCCATAGCCTGGAAGTTCGGATCGAACGCGCAAGCGGACGGGGAACCGTGTACAGCTACGTCATCCCGCGCCATACCGCGATCGAGTCAGACGGCGATCCGGTCATCGTCGCACTGATCGAACTTGAAGAGGGGGCGCGGCTGGTTTCCAACTTATGCGGCGTCGCGCCCGATCGGGTTCGCAACGGGATGGCGGTGGAGGTGTTCTTCACCGAATTCGAGGACGGCGTCCGGCTGCACCAATTCCGTCCGATGGAGGGGTCGGCATGAGCACCGGCCTGGGGGATCGCACCGTCATCGCCGGAATCGGCCAGACCGAGTTTTCCAGAAATTCCGGACGCAGTGAATTGCAGCTCGCCGCCGAAGCCTCACTCGCCGCGCTCGACGATGCCGGTCTGAGCGTGTGCGACGTGGACGGGATGGTGACGTACACACTGGACAGCACGGGCGAGTTTGAGCTGGTGCGCAGCCTGGGTATCAAAGAGCTGCGGTACTACTCGCGTGCGCCGTATGGGGGCGCGGCGACCTGCGCGGTGGTGCTGCACGCGGCGGCGGCAATCGCCTCCGGCGCGGCCAACGTGGTGCTGATCTACCGCGCCTTCAACGAGCGCTCGGGCCGCCGCTTCGGCCTGCCCCAGGCCCCCGCGGCGGTATCGTCCAACGGCAGCTACTGGTGGCGATGGTACATTCCGTTCGGCTTGGACACACCGGCCAAATGGGCTGCGCTGCACTTCCAGCGCTACATGCATGTGTACGGCGTGACCAACGAGGATTTCGGGCTTTACTCAGTGGCGTGCCGCAAGTATGCGGCCAACAATCCCAATGCGTACTTCTACCAGCGTCCGATCACGCTGGAGGAGCATCAGAATTCACGATGGATCGTCGAGCCGGTGCTGCGCCTGCTCGACTGCTGCCAGGAAAGCGACGGCGGCGTGGCGATCGTGATCACCAGCCGCGAGCGCGGACGCGACTTGCGCCATAAGCCGGTAAGAATCGTGGCGGCGGCGCAAAGCGCATTGTGGGGCGGCGACATCGTTTCGGATTATTACCATGACGATATCTGCGGGATGGCGGAAATCGGCGACATCGCCGCCAAGCTCTGGACCCAATCAGGACTGCGACCCGGGGATATCCAGGCGGCAATGCTGTACGATCACTTCAGCCCCATCGTGTTCATGCATCTGGAGGAATTCGGCTTCTGCGGCCGCGGCGAGGCGCGCGACTTCATCAAAGACGGCAACATCGAAATCGGCGGCGCTCTGCCGGTAAACACGCACGGCGGCCTGCTCGGCGAGGCCTACATCCACGGGCTCAACCACATCAACGAAGGGGTGCGTCAACTCCGCGGCGCCGCCATCAACCAGTTGCCCAACGTGGAACACGTCTTGGTGAGCGCCGGCATGAGCGGCCTCATCCTGGGCCAAGCCTGAGCAGTCTGGCGTTCACTTGATACGCGTGCTGGGGGCGGCTTTTTCGGCGCGGGCCAGGCCGCGGGTGATTGCCCGGTGGCCGAAGCGTTCGGTTACCTGGTCCAGTGCTATGTTGAGGCGGGCGTGTTTGGCGGCGGCGATGCGCTCGGGCCCGAACAGGCCGAATTGGGCCGGTTCGCTTCGTTCCAGATTGTGGACCTGGACTCCCGCCAGCCGGATCTTTTCGTCGCGTCCCACCCGGGCGAGCAGGCCTAGCGCGACGCGCGTGATTTCCGCGCCGTCATCGGTGGCGCCCCGCAGCGACTGACTGCGCGTGATCAGCGGATAACGGCCGCCGCCCAGCGGCCGGGCCAGTTTCAGCTTGAGCGTGATCGTGCGCGCGCGAACCTGATCGGCGCGCAGCCGGCGCGCCAGCGCCTCGCCATGCGCAATCAGCGTGGTTCTCAGTTGGTCGGCGTCGAGCTTCAGATCGTGCTCGAAGGTGTTTTCCTCGCCATAGGACTTGCGCTGCCAATCGGCGACGACAGCTCGCGGATCGCGGCCGTTAGCCAGTTCGAACAAATGCGCGCCGAGCGAGCCGAAGCGGCCGGCCAACATCGCAGGATCGCTGCGCGCCAGATCGCCGATACTCCTGATTCCCGCCTGGTTCAGGCGCGCGAGCGTGACCCGGCCCACGCCCCATAGCCGCTCCACCGGCAGCGGCTCAAGGAATTCGCGCACCAGGCCCGGACCGAGCACCAGCAGGCCGTCGGGCTTGGAGAGGTCGCTGAGGATTTTGGCCGCCATCTTGACCGGAGCGATTCCCACCGAAACCACCAGACCGGTACGGCGATGGACCTCGCGTTTGATTGCCCGTCCGGCCTCGAGCGGCGATCCAAACAGCCGTTGCGTTCCGGTCAAATCGAGAAACGCCTCATCGAGCGACAGCGGTTCGACGACGGGTGTAAAGCTTTCGAATGCGGACCGGATCTCCCGCGCGATCTCGGCGTAGCGCTCCATCCGGCCGGGAACGAAAATTCCGTGCGGGCAGAGCTTGTGGGCCTGCGCCGTGGGCATCGCGGCGCGCACGCCATACGCGCGCGCTTCATACGAAGCCGACGTGACAACACCGCGGCGACTGCTGCCGCCGACAATCAGGGCCTTGCCCCGCAGGGCGGGGTTATCGAGTTGCTCGACCGCGGCGTAAAAGGCGTCCATGTCGGCATGCGCGATCACGGCCGGCCACGGCGCATCGCCCCAATTCTGCTTCATGCTGGTGGATTCGCCGCGCATGGCGCACAGCGTCAGGCCGCGCTCTGACGCAGCGACCGATGGAGAAACGCCCACACTGTTTCGGCGGCCTTTTCGCCGCTGTGGACGCAGTCCGGCACGCCGACGCCCCGATATGCCGCGCCAGCCAGCGTCAGTCCGGGCAGGGCCGCGCTGCGTTGCTCGATATCACTAACGCGGTCCAGATGGCCGAGCCCGTATTGCGGCATCGAATCGGGCCAGCGCGCCACGCGCGTCAGGATCGGATCGGCACTGACGTCGAGCAGCGCGGCGATTTCCTCGCGCGCGGTCGCGGCCATCTGATCATCGCCCAGCGCCATCATCTCCTTTTGCAGCACGCCGCCCATGAATACGCGCATCAGGACGCAACCCTCGGGCGCGCGGCCGGCGAATTTCAGGCTGGAGAATGAGCCGGCGATTATTTTTCGTCCTTCCATCGCCGGCACAACAAAGCCGAAGCATCGCGGAGGATGCGCAAAATCCGAGTGTTTGTAGGCGAGGTTAACCACGGCGGCGGAGGAATAGACGATCCGCTGCAGACGTTCGGCCAATTCCCGATCCACCGACTCCATTAACGCCGCGGCATCGCTCGCGCGCGCCGCGCAGATAATCGCGTCAGCTTCAAGCGCACTGCCGTCGCGCAGTCCCACCCGCCATCTCGCCTGAGGCGCGGGCAGCGTCAGAGACTCCGCGCCGCAGTTGAGCCGCACGGCCTTGCCCACTGCGCGGGCCAACGCGTCGACCAGCGTCTGCATCCCGTCCCTGAAGCTCAAAAACAGACTCCAGCGCGCGCCGCTCGCACTGCGCGCCGCGATTTTCTTCTGGACTGCCTTGAGACCGCGGATGACACTGCCGTAATGGCATTCCAGTTCGGCGAAGCGCGGCAGGGTTGCCTCGATGCTGAGAGCGGCCGGATCTCCCGTATAAATTCCCGCCGCCAGCGGCTGCGCGAGCCGATCGAGCACCTCGCGCCCCATCCTGCGGGTGACGAACGCGGCGATGCTTTCATCGGAGTTGGCGACGCGACGCGGAAGCATCGGTTCAAGCACGAGCCGCAGCTTCCCGCGCAGGCTCAGGATTGGGCTTTTGAGAATTGGCATCAGATCGACCGGCGCAAGCAGATTGAAACCGGCGGGAACGTCGATCAGCTTTCCGCGACACACCACCATCGTGCGGCGCGCCTCGCCGGTGGGAACCAGTTGATCTTCCAGTCCCAGGCGGCGCGCGAGGTCGAGCGCCCACGGTTTTTCGGAAATAAAGGAATCGGCGCCGCATTCGATTACAAACCCGTTTTCGTGCATGGTTTGTATCGGTCCACCCAACCGGCCCGAGCGTTCCAGCAATGTTACCTGGAGCGGCTCGCCCTGAGCGCGCGCCAACTCCGTCAGCCGATGCGCTCCGGCCAGTCCCGCGATTCCCCCGCCTATGACGACGACGTGTTTCACCTGCGGTCTGACCGGCGATTCAATCTTCCCTATATTTGATACTATCGCAACTGGCCAGTTCGGCAATCATTGCAATGAACAGCGGATGGTCACCGACGGTGGGAGCGCGCCGCATCATAACGTTACTGATGCGCGCGATCGACGCAGCCTCGATATCCAGATCGTACAGCACTTCGACATGATCGCAGATAAATCCGATCGGCATTACGATCGCGATCTGTCCGCGCAGATTGGGCAACACCTGCGCGATGTCGGGCTCGAGCCAGACCTCGCGCGGGTTGCCGCTGCGGCTTTGATAAGCGATCGTCCATCGATCGAATCCAACTTCCCGCGCGACCGCGCCGCAAGTTTCGGCAATTTGCGCTGAGTATCCACTGGTCTGATCCATCGCGGCCGGGATGCTGTGAGCGGTAAAAATCAGGTGCGCTGAAGCCCGCTGCGCGCCATCAAGGCTCTCGAGCACGGAGTTAATCCGCGCGGCGGCGGCGCCCACAAACAGCGGATGAGTATGCCACGGCTGCGGATAAAACACCGTCAGAGCATGGTCGCCCAGCTCCGCCAATGCTTCGCTCACGGTTTGCTGGTAGCGCTGCCAACTGGCCTCGCTGCGATGAGGCGCCAGCGGAAAGCAGAAGATGCGCCGTGCTCCGCCGCGCGCGACCTCGGGCATCACGTCCTTGACGTACGGCGCCCAGTTGCGCATCCCGGCGTAAACCGGGATCGGCGAGCCCTGGCGCGCGAGCAGTTCGCGCAGCGCCTGCGCCTGGCGGAAAGTCAGTTCGTTGTACGGAGAACGGCCGCCCATCGCTTCGTAATGATGGGCCACCTCGTCGAGCCGCGCGGGTGGAATCGGTCGGCCACGCGCGACGTTTTGCAGGAATGGCCGGATCTCATCAGGCCGCGTCGGGCCGCCAAATCCAACCATCAGGACGGCGTCGCATCGCGGCTTCATCGCCGGCTCATCTCGTGGACCATCTCGACCAGCGCGATCACATTATCGACCGGCGTTTCGGGCAGGATGCCGTGGCCGAGATTGAAGATATGCCCTGGACGGCCGCCCGCCTGATCGAGAATCGCCTTGGCACGGGCGCGAATTTCGTCCAGGCTGGCGAACAGCGCGATCGGATCGAGGTTACCCTGCACGGCCACTGCATGGGCAAGGCGCGACCACGCTTCGCCCAGCTTGACGCGCCAATCCAGTCCGATCACGTCGCCGCCCGCCTCGCGCATCAGTTCAAGCAGGTTGCCCGTGATCGTGCCGAAATGGATCACTGGTACGGAGGCGGGCAAACGGTGGATTATGTCGGCAGTGTAAGGCAGCACGAAATTGCGATAATCGTCGGGACCAAGGCTGCCGACCCAGCTATCGAAGAGCTGGATAATATCAGCGCCGGCCTCGATCTGCATGGTGAGATAATCAGTTGTGACCCGCACGAGCATCCGCATCAGCGCGGCCCAGACCTCGGGATGGTTGTACATCAGGCGCTTGGTGGCCAGGTATTGGCGTGAGGCGCCGCCTTCGATCATGTAGGACGCCAGCGTGAAAGGCGCGCCGGCAAAGCCGATCAGCGGGACCCTGCCGGCCAGCGCCTTGCGCGCGATCCTGATTGCCTCGGCCACAAAGCCCAGGGCGCCGGGCACATCGATTTTTCCGATACGCTGCAACTCGGCCAGGCTGCGCACTGGACGATCGATCACTGGACCGTCGCCGCGCTCGTAATGCAGTCCGACGTTCATGGGCAGCAACGGCAGCAGGATGTCGGCAAAAATGATCGCGGCATCGACGTTGAGGCGTTCGACCGCGGTGACGGTTACTTCGGCGGCGACTTCTGGACGCTGGCACATTTCAAGAAACGAGAGGCGATCGCGCACGCGGCGGTATTCAGGCATGTAGCGCCCCGCCTGACGCATCAGCCAGATCGGAGTGTAGGGGACGGACATCATCCGGCACGCGCGCAGCATCGGATGGTTGTCGAAGGGCCGCGGCGCCGGCTCCGTTCTGACCGGCCGATCGGTGACGGTACTCGCCGCGCCAATCCGTTTGCGCGCCAGCAATTCAGCCGCTTGCGACGCCGCTTCCCTGACCAGATGGCCTAGCTTGGGATGCGCCGGTTCGAGATCAACGCTCAGGCCGTGATCGCGCAGCGCGGCGGAACACACCGGACCGACCGACCCCAGCACCATCGCGCCCAGGCCGCGGCGGACCTCCTGTGCGCAGCCCTCGGCCTCGGCAACCTGGAGTGCGTGCACCACCTGGGTCGCGCTGGTGAACAGGGCGACCTCGGCGTTGCCCGACGCGATTGCGGCGAGCGCGCCGCGCAGCGGGCCGCGATCCTCGGGCAGCGCCCATCGATAAACCGGCACCAGCATCACGGTGGCGCCGCGCGCCTCCAGTCCCGCGATCAGCTCGCGGTTGGAAATACCGTATTCCTGGACCGCAACGCGCTGGCCCGCCAGATCCGTCCGCCGGGCGAGTTCCGACAGCAGCTCGCGCCAGGTGTTGGGTTGGGCGATTTCCACCGCCGGTACGATACCGGCGTTGCGCAGCACCCGCGCCGGTTTGGGTCCGCGCGCGACCGTTGTAATACGCCGCAGCGCCTGCGCCAGCACTTCCTGCGGATAAACGGACGCGAGCAGATCGAAGAGCGCCTTCACCCCCACGCCGGTCAGAAAGATAACCACGTCAAGTTCGTTCGCCATCAAGGCCCGCGCGAACTTGAACGCCGCGGGATTTTCGACCAGCGGCACTTCGCGCATGGACGGCGCCACAATTGGAATTCCGCCGTGCCGTTCGATCAGCCGGCCCGCCTCGGATGCCATCCGGCTTTCGAAACACACAACGCGCAGGCCGGCAAAGCCTTTGTCTGGTCGCGAAGTTTCAGGGACAGCTTCCATAAAGGTGTAAAACTGCGATTCCAGTTTATCTTGCCGTTTGAAGGCCGTGGGAGTCCAGCCGGAGAATTAGAAAGGGCCCTATGGGAATCCATTGAACTTCAGACAATGCCGAATTAGGCTTCCGTGGGTCCGAGCTGATTCTGAGGCGCATCTCCCTCACCACCCGATTCCCTGCCGCCTGAAGCGTCGAGGCGGCGCAGGCGAAACGGCAGTTTGCGCGGTTTTAAGATTCGATCGCGCTGATGACCAAACCTGTAATGGAGTTTGCAATGAAAGCCGGATGTTTTTGGACGGTTTTCGGGTCAACTTCGGTGCTTCATCGCCAGCATATGAGATCGGGATTCGCCATGCCGCAAAGCCTATTCAAGTCGATGCTCCTGCTGGTGGCGGCATTCATCGCTTCATGCGCGCCGCAGCAGCCGATTCGGCATCGCGCTATCGCACAGGATCCTCCACCGGCGGCCGAATCGTCGAGAACCGGGCGCTCGCTCAACGAATTAACGCCGTGGCACGAGCTGTCGGCACCCGCCACTTCGTCAAACGATAAAGCGATGCGCGCCAAGCCGCAAACCAGCAAACTGGCCGAGACTCCGGCCGACCGGCAGGAGGCGCCGCAGGAATCGTTTCAAGCCGACAGGGCCGATCAAACTGAACCCCTGGACCAGGATACCACGCCTTACGATCCACTCTCGACGCTGAATCAAAAAATTCTCGCCTTCAACGTGTTCTTTGACGATCACGTGGGCAAACCGGCGGGGCGGGCCTGGGCATTCGTGGTGCCCTATCCGGCACGGCTGCATATCCGGACCTTTTTCCGCAACACGGCCGAGCCGAAAAACATGATCAACTGCATGCTCCAGAGCCGTTTCCACGATGCCGGCGTTACGGTGGAGCGCTTCACCCTCAACAGCACGCTGGGTGTGGCGGGGTTTTTCGACGTCGCGCAGGACTGGTTTGGGCTTGAGCGCAAGGCGACCGATTTCGGTCTGACCGAGGCGCATCATTCGGTAAACTTCGGTCCTTACCTGATGGCGCCGGTGGGCGGTCCGACCTCGTTGCGGGACGCGGCGGGCTCCGCTATCGACGGGCAGTTCAACGCGCTGGTGGTACTGGCATACCTCGTACCCTCGATTGCGCTGTTGCCCATCACGGCAGGTCTGGGATTGATCGCGGCCGTCAATGAGCGCTCGCTGCACCTGGACACGTTCGACGACGTCAATCGCTATACGATCGACCTGTACGGCGCTATTCAGGATTACTACTACCAAAGAAGGAATCATGACGAGTCGCCCCCGGGCAGCAGCGAGTAGATGCAGCAATGGCCGGCGGCGCGGCCCGTTGGGGGGAGACGGGACCGCGCCCCCAGCCTGCGGGAGCAAACGCTTAGCGCGTGATCTCGGCCGGACCCGTTTTGGGCGGAGTAAGTCCAGCCGCGGCGCGCCTCGCCATCTGACCCCACGTCCCAGTTGTGCTCGGCTCGAGGCATCCCATCCCGTATGCGGCGCGCGCATCGGGCATGCTGGCCGTCAGGGTGAATTGGCCAGTCTTCGGGTCGAAAATTTCGGCACTATTGGTAATTGAGCCGGAGCTATCGAAACCGCCGGCGATCAGTACCTCGCCGCTGGCCAGAAGCGCGGCCTGATGCTGATAGCGGGGGAAGTTCATGTTGCCGGCCGCGGTGAATGTTCCCGTGGCAGGATTGTAGATTTCCGCGCTGGCCAGGACCGTTCCCGACGCGTCGTCGAGGCCGCCGCTGATCAGCACTGTCCCGTTGGCCAGCAAAATTGCGCTGTGCCCGCGCCGGGGCACGCTCATGCTGCCGGTAGCGGTGAAGGTTTTGGTCGCGGGATCGAACAACTCCGCGCTGGCGGTTGCGCATCCGCCGCAGCTTGCGGACGGCGACGCCCCGCCCGCGATCAGGACGGTCCCGTTGGAAAGCACGGTTGCGGTCGCGCCTTGTCGGGCCGTCGTCATCGAACCGACTGGCTCGCTGCCCGCGCCCGCGGCATCGTACAGCTCAGCAGTGGCAAGCAGCCCGCTATTGTCGGCGCCGCCGGCGATCAGCACGGTCCCATCCTTGAGCACCGCCGCCGCCGGAGCGATCCGCGCGTTCTGCATGCTCGCGGTCAGAGTGAACAGGCCGGTGGCGGGATCGTAAATCTCAGCCAGATCGACCGCGGAAAAATCCGCATTCTGCCCGCCCGCGACCAGAACCGTGCCATTGTTGAGCAGCACGGCGGCGTGCTCCATGCGCGGGCTGTTCATGGTTCCCGTCAGAGAGAAAGTCGAGGTCCTGGTGTCGTACAGCTCGGCGCTCGCCATCGCCCGCACGGAAAGCGCATCGTGGCCGCCGGCAATCAGAACGGTTCCGTTGTTAAGCACGGTCACTGAATGTTCCACCCGCGGATACGCCATCGGCGCGGTCGTGGTGAACACGCCCGTTGCCTCATCATAAAGTTCAGCGGTAGCCAGGGCAGGGTGGACGCCGGAGGCGTCAGTCGTGTTATCGATTCCACCCGTAATCAGCACTTCATACGCTGCCGCGGCGGTTGGTGTGGCGGTCGGCACTCCGCTGGCCGTCGGCGACGCCCAGGGTGTCGGGGTGGCGAGTGGACTCGGTGTGGCAATGGGAGTCACGGTCGCAACAGCACCTGAGCTGCTCAGGATGAATGCGCCACCCGGATCGTTACCAGAACTGGTGAAGGGGAGAAATGGCGGATTGATGGCTTGTACATACGCGGGTCCGGGGACAGCAGCGGGGGGAATGGCAAATCGAAATTCGGTGTCGCTTACCAGCGTCAGCGCAATCGCCGGAGCGCCGTCTGCGCTCACACCGCCCAGATTCACAACTTTGCCGCTTTGGACATTATAGAAATTGATCGCCGTCAGAGTGGAAAAGCCGGTTCCGTCCACCACCAGCGTGCTGCCCGTCTGAGTGACGGACATGACATGGACGCGGCTTCCGATCGGCACCGATACGGCGTTGCTTTTTTCGCTGTACAGGCCGTCGGCGCCGCGATTGCTGACCTGGAAAGCGGCTGGCCCCACTGGTACCGCGTCAGGACCCGAGGCCGGCAGGATCAGGCTGATCGAAGCGGCAGTTAGACCGGGGTCGCCTGCATTGATGAAGAAGGGGCCGACTTTGCCACCGAGGCACGCGCAGAAAATATCGACCGCGACGCCATTGACGGTGTCGAAGCCGCTGCCCTGCAAGGTGACTTCCGAACCCGGCGCCACCACGGTTTCGACGTTGTCCACCGCATAGTTTGGATTAACGCTGTCGGACGCCAGCGGCACGCCGTTGATCGCTGTGATGGTCGGAATGCCGGCCGCCGCCGATCCGGCAAGCTGCGCCGTGACGATATTGGACGCAGCGTAATTCTGGTCGGTGTCGACCACCTGGAAGGCGCCAACTCCGTTGCCCAGCGACACGCTGGCAGGTACGCCCACGCTGAGTGAAGTGGGGGTGACGGCCGCCGGTGTGAGCGGACCATAATTGACGATGCCTGCCGCCGTGGATACGAAGAAGTTGATTTTGGCAGCTCCGCTGAATCCGCTTCCCTCAATCTTCGCCATCGCTCCTACCCACACCGGGGACGGGATGGATGTTATAGCCGGACTGGCCGCATTTGCGCTCCCAATCAGCACTTGATGGAAACCGGCCAAAAGCACCAGCGCGGTCAGAATTCGGGTGGCCGATGAAGTGTCTTTCCTGGCTCTCATGGTTTTGTTCTGGACACACCGCTTGTCGGTCCAGAGCCCCCTTTCGTTTCATCGATTCGCAGGCCTGTAGAGCAACCCTCGTGCCCCGGGTCGCAGGCTATTGAATCGCTGGTTTGGGAAACCCGAGCTGGATGCGCGGCAATGCGGACGACTGGCCACGAATCTGCGCCATCCTAAGCTTAGATGAGCCGTGCCTCGCTTTACCGCCTTTCGGGGCAATCAGACGGTCGGTCTGCCTGATCTTTTTGTAGCGTTGGCGAAGGTCGGGGCAGGTGCTTGCTGGCGCCATCGGATGGTGGACCGCCCAGCAGGTTGGCGCACGCGCAATGGTGCGGACGTCTGCAGCAAGCGCCACAGATCCAGCAGTCCTGGTAGCGGACCCAACCGGGCTATCGATTCGGTTCGAGCGCCTTTGGCTGAATAATTGGCAATGGCATTTTCTGAGATTTTGTTACAGCCAGTAAGGAACATATTCATGCAGCATAATGGCGTAGCTCGGAATAGGCCCTGGACCTAAAAATTCCAGCTTTTGCGGCCCTATCCGCTGACGGAGAAGCCAGGTAGTGACTGGATCGAACACAATGCTAACCGCGCCTGATATGACGGTGGGCGAGCAGGCGGCTTTCCTCAAGACGATTCTGGAAAGCTCGACTGAGTATTCCATCGTCGCCAAGGACTTAAACGGCAACATTCTGGCCTGGAACGAAGGCGCCCGCCGGATCTACGGCTATGCGTCCGAAGACGTGATCGGCAAGAGCGCCTTTATTCTGCATCATCCGGAGGACGTGGCGAGCGGTCGCGCGCAGGCCATTTTGGACGAGGTACGGGCCAACGGCAAATGGTCGGGGGAGCTGCGCCGGCTGCGGAAAAACGGAGTAGTGTTCAGCGCGCTGGTGACGATCACACTGCGTCACGCGGCGGATGGCAACCCGGTCGGCTTCACCATGATTTCCCAGGATTTGACTGAAAGGCAGCGCATCCTGCAGGAACTCAAGGAATCGCACGAATACAACCGCGGGCTGATCGAATCCAATATCGACGCGCTGATGATCACCGATCCGCTGGGAATCATCAGCGACGTCAACCGGCAGATGTGCGAAATGACCGGCTACACGCGCGAAGAGCTGGTCGGCAGCCCCTTCAACAATTATTTCACCGATCCCATCCGCGCTGAAGAAGGCATTCGCAGGGTGCTGGCGGAGGACCGCGTCACCAATTACGAACTGGTGCTGCGCTCGCGTACCGGCAAACGCACCGTCGTCTCGTTCAACGCCGGCACCTTTAAGGATACGGCGGGGCGGATCGCAGGTATTTTTGCCGCGGCGCGCGAGATCACCGAACAGAAGCGGCTGGAGGAGCAGTTGCGCGAGCAGCAGGCCTACACCCGCAGCCTGATCGAAGCCAATATAGACGCCCTGATGACTACCGACACCCTGGGCGTCATCACCGACGTCAACCGCCAGATGTGCGAGATCACCGGCTACAGCCGCGAGGAGCTGATCGGCAGTCCGTTCAAGCAATATTTCACCGATCCGGCGCGCGCGGAGCAGGGTATCAGGCTGGTGCTGGCCGAGGACCGCGTGACCAACTACGAGTTGACCATCCGGGCGCGCGACGGTCGCGAGACGGTGGTGTCGTACAACGCCACCACCTTCCGCGATGCCGACGGGCGGCTGCGCGGCGTGTTCGCGGCGGCCCGTGACATCACCGCCCAAAAGGCGCTGGAAGAGCAGATTCGCAAGCAGAACCGTGAACTAACCGACACCACGGCGTTTCTTAACAACGTGCTGGAAAGCTCCACCGAGTATTCGATCATCGCGATGGATCTGGACGGGCGCATCCTCAACTGGAACGAGGGAGCGCGGCGCAACTACGGCTACAGCGCCAAAAACACGGTGGGCAAACGCAACGCTCAGGTGCTGCACACCCCCGCCGATGTCCGGTCCGGACGCGTCGCCGCCTTCATGCGCACCGCGCTGGAGACCGGCAAGGCCGAAGGCGTCTTCGAGCACGTGCGCAAGGACGGGCAGCGTTTTATTGCGTCGTTGGCGCTGACCCTACTGCGCGACGGTGAAAGCAAGCCGATCGGTTACGTGCTGATCTCCAAGGACATCAGCGAGCAGAAACACCTGGAGGAGCAACTGCGGCGGCAAAACGAGGAGTTGGAGGAGCAAAACCGGCGGGTGCAGGAGGCCAACCGGCTTAAGAGCGAATTTCTCGCCAACATGTCCCACGAACTGCGCACGCCGCTCAACGCCATCATCGGGTTTTCCGAATTGCTGCATGACGGCCGCGCCGGCGCGATAACGCCCAAGCAGAAAACTTACGTGGGCGACGTCCTGACCTCCGCCCACCATCTGCTGCAATTGATCAACGACGTGCTGGACCTCTCCAAAGTGGAATCGGGCAAGATGCAATTCTTCCCCGAACCGATCGACCCGGCCCGGCTGGTGGGCGAGGTATGTGACATCCTGCGCACGCTGACCGCGCGCAAACGAATCACCTTGACTAGCGAAATCGACCCGGCGCTCAAGGAGGTCGTACTCGATTCGGCCAAGCTCAAACAGGTGCTCTTCAACTACCTGTCCAACGCCCTGAAGTTTACGCCCGAAAACGGCCGCGTCACCATCCGGATGCGCGCGGTGGGCGCCGATGATCTGCGGCTGGAAGTGGAAGACACCGGCATCGGCATCCGCCCTGAGGATCTGCCGCGGCTGTTCGCTGAGTTCCAGCAACTTGACTCCAGCGTATCGAAGAAATACCAGGGCACCGGTCTGGGCCTGGCACTGACGAAGCGGATCGTCGAGGCGCAGGGCGGCACCGTCGGCGTAACCAGCACGGTCAACCGGGGGAGCCTGTTCTTTGCCCAATTGCCGCGCCGGGCTTCGCCGCCGGTCCCCCGCAATGGCGGCCGCACACAGCGCACCGATCAAAATTCCAGGGACCAGCGCTGCGTGCTGGTGATTGAGGACGACCCGCGCGACTCTGAGTGGCTCACCTCATCGCTGGAGGGCGCCGGCTATGCGGTGGTGACCGCCGCCACCGGCGCCGAGGCCCTGCGCCTGCTGGGCGAACGGCGCTTTGACGCGGTTACGCTGGACCTGCTGCTGCCCGACCTCAACGGATGGGAGGTCCTGCGCCGGGCACGCGCAGAGGGTCTCAATCAGAACGTGCCGGTGCTGGTGGTCTCGGTGCTCTCGGACAAGGGCACGGGAGTGGGCTTTGCAATCAGCGATTTTTTAGAAAAGCCCGTCAAGGAAGCCGAACTGCTTGCCTCGGTCCGACGCGCCATCTCGCCGCGTCACGGTGGCAAGAGAGTCCTGCTGGTGGACGACGACCGCAAAACCCTCAAATTGCTCGAAAAGGTTTTGCAACAGCACGGCTATAACACGATTGCCAGGTCCGACCCGCGGGCGGCACTGCGTGCAGCCGTGGCCACACCGCCCGATTTGGTGGTGCTGGACCTCATCATGCCGCGCCTGGATGGGTTTGAGTTCCTGCGCCGCTTTCGCGCCACGCCCTCGGGCGTGGGGGTGCCGGTCATCGTGCTGAGCGCCAAACTCCTCGAGAGCACCGAAAGGGAACTGCTGGGAACGATGGCGCAGGGAATTATCAGCAAGGGCGATGGTTCGTTGCACAACCTTTTGGCGGAGATCGAGGCGGCCCTCAACGACTCCGCGGCCGGACCGCCTCAAGCAGCACAGCCAGTCCACGCGGCCAACGGACAAACCTCGCCCCAGGGAAGCGCTCTTGAGCACCGCAACAAGCCTGGGGCGCCGGAGTAATGAGCATCCTATGACGGCAGAAACAATTCTGATCGTGGATGACAACGAGTCCAATCTGCGGCTGATGGAAGCGATCCTGAGTGCCGAACGATTCCAGGTCAAAAGCGCGAGCGACGCGGAGGAGGCGATGGTCCTGCTGGAAAGCTGGCAGCCCAGGCTGATCCTGATGGATATCCAGTTGCCCGGCATCGACGGCCTGGAATTAACGCGCCGCCTCAAGCGTGACCCGCGCTTCCACACCACGGCCATCGTGGCCCTGACCGCCTATGCGATGAAAGGCGACGAGCAAAAGGCCCGGGCGGCGGGATGCGACGGTTACATCACCAAGCCGGTGGACACCCGGGCTCTGCCCAAACTGATCCGCCAATATCTCAACCCTGGCGCTGGCCGCGGGAGTGAAGGTAAATCCTCAGGAAGCCGGCGGCGCAAAGGCGCGGGGACTCGGCAATGAAGTCCGCTTCAAAGCTGGCGCGCCCGGTGCGCGTAGGACTGGACGCCGAAGCATTGCTCAGTAATAGCGGGCTGTCGGCCCAGCGGGTTGCGCAGCGCAAGGCTTTCCTGGAATTCGGCGCCGACGACGTGCGGCGGCTGGCGGCGTTGGCGCCACGGGCCGCCGCCTACGCCGACGAGGTCATCGACGCGCTTTACACGCATTTTCTGAATTTTGCCGAGACCCGCGAATTTCTGCGCGATCCGGCGAGGCTGAAGCGGCTCAAAGTCCTGCAGAAGCGGTATTTTCTGCGCCTGACGAGCGGACGCTACGGCATGGCCTATGTCAGGAACCGCCTGCTGGTGGGCGCTATCCACGAGCGCATCGGCTTGGGCGTGGAGTTTTATCTGGGGGCCTACCGGCGCTACCTGTACCTGGTCTCGCGCCGGTTATGGCGCCCGGCGGCGCGGCATGCCCGGTTCGACGCGTTCCAATCACTGCTCAAGATTGTTTTTCTCGATATCGGACTGGCAATCGATACATACATCCTGCGGCGCGAACGAACAATCCGCAAACAGAACCAGGAGTTGGCGCGGCAGTTCCGTAAACTGCAGGCCGCCAACCTGATCAAGAATGAGTTCCTCGCCAACATGTCGCATGAGCTGCGCACGCCGCTGAACTCGATTATTGGTTTCGCCGAGCTGTTTCACGACGGCAAGCTCGGCCCGCTGGCCGCGCCGCAAAAAAAGTATATCAGCGACATGCTGCTCAACGCCCGCCATCTGCTGGAACTGATTGACGGCACGCTCGACCTCGCCAGGATCGAATCGGGCACCATGACGCTGCATCCGGAGCGGGTGGACGTCGCTGCGATTTTGGAGGAAGTCCGCCGAAGTTTCGAAACTTTGGCCGCCGAAAAGCGGATCCGGCTGTGCACCATCGCGGATTGCCGCCGCGCTCCAATCGTCGATCGCGTAAGAATCAAACAGGTCCTGTTCAATTATGTCTCCAATGCCATCAAGTTTACGCCCCCCGGAGGCGAGGTCACCGTGCGCATGTGTCAGCAGGGCGGTGATCTGCTGGTCGAAGTAAAAGACAACGGCATCGGGATTGACCGGCGCGACCTAAAACGCCTGTTTGTCGAATTTCAGCAACTCGATCATGGTCCGGCAAAGAAATACCAAGGCACGGGTTTGGGGCTGGCGATTACCAAGCGCCTGGTGGAGGCGCATGGAGGGACCGTTGGTGTGCGCAGCAAACCTGGCGCTGGCAGCACCTTTTTCGCGCACTTTCCGATGAACGGCAAGGCATCCAAAGGCAACGGCATTTCGGAATATTGGCGCCCGGGTCTCAACGGCAACGCGAATCTGGCAGGGCACTTTCAGGCGCGCCTGCGCCGTGACGCAGAGACGGTCTGGCCCCGGTTTCGAAAAGGCGAAGCTTATCCGAAATAGCAACCCCGACGTGAGTCCAATCCATGTGAGTCGAGCAACTATGTCATGACGGACAGCAATCAAGGGCTCCCGATCGTGCACTGCCTGCCGGAAAATCTGCGCCTGATCCAGGCGGGATTGGAAAACGCGGGATTCCAAGCCTGCCCAACCGGGAAAGCCACGTTTTACCAATCGCAGGTCAATACGTTTGACCGTGAGTTGCCCGCTCACCTCGCGGGTCCGCATGCGGCGATCGACTTGAAAGATCTGTGTGCGCTGCGCCAGGCCGCGCATGTCGTAAGCAGCGCGGCCTGCACTATGAAAACGGTTGGCTTCGCGCAGCTCTGCCGCAAAGTGCAGAACAGCGCCGAGCGGAGCGACGCGGGTGTGGGCTGCATCATCGCCCACCCAATTATGATTGCGCCCTGCTTGCGCAGGGCCTTAGAGTCGGCGGTCAAAGCGCCGACGGTTTGTGGCGGATATTGAAGATGGCAGCGGAGCGCGTACCTCGAATACTGGCGGTGGATGACAATCCAACCAATCTCCGCCAGGTGGCCGCGGTCTTTGAAGCGGAGGGACTTTCCATCTCGCTGGCAGAAGGCGGCGAAGCGGCTCTGGCGCAGGTCGAGGCGGAACTTCCCAACGTTGTGCTGCTTGATCTGCGGATGCCGGGGATGGACGGAATGGAAGTGTTGGCACGCCTCAAAGCTGTTGCTCCGCAACTGCCGGTGATCATGCTGACGTCGTACGGCGAAGTGCAGTCGGCGGTCGAGGCGATCAGACGCGGCGCCGAGGACTTCCTGGTTCGTCCGATTCCAAACGATCGCCTGGTTTTGAGCGTGCGGCAGGCGCTGGAGCGCCGCCAGCTTCGGACTGAGGTGGAAAGCCTGCGGCGGATGGTGGGTCGGCAGGGATACCTGGCCCGGTTGAACTCCTCCAATCCCGCGATGCGCGAAGTGGTGGATGCGATCCGGCAGGTCGCTGCTTCCAACTTCACGGTCCTGATCCGCGGCGAGACCGGCACGGGGAAAGAACTGGTAGCTCGCGCAATCCATCAGGAGAGCGCGCGGGCCGACAAGCCGTTTGTGGCAATCGACTCGGGCGCGATTCCGGAAGCGTTGATTGAGTCCGAATTGTTCGGCCACGAAAAAGGCGCGTTCAGCGGCGCCGATCGGCGCAAGGAAGGCCATTTCCAGATAGCGAACACCGGCACGCTGTTTTTGGACGAAGTTTCCAATCTGCCGATGGCTTCGCAGCCCAAGCTGCTGCGCGCGATACAGGAGCGGCAGATCAGAGCGGTCGGCTCCTCGCGCGCGCAGGCGGTAGATGTGCGCGTGATCGCGGCCAGCAACGCCGACCTCAACGAACAGATCAATCGCGGCTCTTTCCGCCAGGATCTTTATTTCAGGCTGGCCGAGTTCGTCATCTCAGTCCCGCCGCTGCGCGAACGGCGAGAAGACATCGTGCCGCTGGCGCGCGCTTTTGTGGAGGAGGCGCGGGCGGAGTTAAAACGTCCGGCCTCGTTGCTGACCGACGCCGCCACGAGCCTGCTTGAGGCATATGACTGGCCCGGCAATATCCGACAATTGCGCAATGTGATGCGGCGGGCGGCGCTGCAATCGTCGGGAGTGGCGATTGATGCGGCGGACCTGAAAGCGATGCTTTCGGAGGAAAATGGTGCTGGAGAACACCATGCCGCGGGCCTGGCGCTCCAGGTATCCTCACCCCCGCCATCCGCGCTCGCGACCGGTTCGCTGCGGGACATCGCGAAAACGGCGGTAGAAGAGGCGGAGAAACGGGCAATCGTCGCTGCCCTGCGTGCAACCCAGGGCCACAAACAAAAAGCCGCGCGGCTGCTCAAGACCGACTACAAGACGCTGTTCGTGAAGCTCAAGCGCTATGGTTTGGGCAACATCCGCGACCCGGCCCAGTAAAATTTCTAGTTTACGTCGGCCAGGATTTCTTTGGCGCGGCTGAGGTCCAAAGCGATTTGCCTGCCTAAGGCTTCGCCGGATTCGAACTTGCGCTCGGGGCGAACGCGCTCGATGATTTCGAGCTTGATGGTTTGACCGTAGAGGTCGCGATTGAAATCGAAAATGTGCGTTTCGATCGACCGCGCGGTTTCACGAAAGGTCGGGCGCATACCGATGTTGGTGATTGACGGGTAGGCGCCCTCGGCCAGCACCGCGCGGGTGGCGTAAACTCCATCGGGCGGGATGCATTCGGTTTCCGCCGCCAGATTGGCGGTGGGAAATCCGATCGTGCGCCCGCGCTCCCGTCCATGGACCACGGTGCCGCGCAGGAAATGAGGACGGCCGAGCAGACGGGCGGCGGCGCGCAAATCACCGGCCAAAATGAACTCGCGAATCTTGCTCGAACTGACCTCGATACCGTCAACTTTTACAGGGCCCACCACGATGGTTTCGAAGCCGAATTCGCGCCCCAACTGCACCATCACGGCGGCGTTGCCCGCGCGTTTATGACCAAAGCTGACGCTATGGCCGACCACTACGGCTTCAACTCCCAGTTTGACCACCAGGTAGTCGTGAACGAAATCGCGTGGAGTCACCCGGCTGAAGGCGCGATCGAAATGCAGCACCAGCACCCCGTCAACACCGGATTGGCTGAGAAAATCCAGCTTGTCCTGCGGGGTCATCAGCATCTGGGGCGCGCGCTGCGGGGTCAGCACTTTGGCGGGCAGCGGATCGAAGGTTAGAGCGTAGCTTTTACCGCCGGCACCGCGGGCGCGATCGATCGCAGCTTTGAGGATTGCGGTGTGGCCCCGATGAACGCCGTCAAAGTTTCCCAGGGCAACCACGGGATGAACGGGCGAGGGAATCAGATTGAGGTCGCGAATAACTTGCATATCGATGAGCGCGCGCTATTCGGAATCCAGATTCTTCATCATGGCCCTGGCGCTGGCCGCCTGCGGCGTTCCCGGATAATCGTTGATCAGCTTCTGCAGCGTAAGGCGCGCGTCAACCTTGTCATTGATCTGAACGAAGTCCTGGGCTTCCCGCAGCATCGCCTCGCCCGCATATTTTCCCCTCGGATAACGCATTACCAGATCGTTGTACTGCAGGATGGCCTGGTCGTACTTGCCCATCTCGTTAAGCGCGCTGGCGGAAAAGTAAGCGGCGGGTTCGGTCAGGTCGGAATGGGGATATTTCTTCTGCAGGTAGCCGAAACGGTCGACGGCGGCGGAGTAGTTGCGGTTTTGCATCGCTTCCAGACCGCTGCGAAAAACCTTGCCCGCCCCACCGTTATCGTTACTGGTGGATTGGAGTTCGCGCGCCAGATCCTGGGGCCATCGCGCGGGCGGGAGCGCGGCCGGCGCATTTTCCGGCGTGGACGCGGGCGGCATCGCGGCCATCGCTTCGCCCGCCGACGAGCCCCCGTTTTCAGCGGCCTCGCCCGCATTGGCGTTTTCACCCTCCGGTTGAGCCTCTGGATTACTTTGGGCGGTGCCCTCGTCATTGCCCCCTTCGTCATTGCCCCCTTCGTCATTGTCCCCTTCGTCATTGCCGCC
>Ga0209061_1000742_pt1 | contig 72131 bp, 67 predicted proteins | sample Coa_R1_10_FD_187157 | JGI IMG/M metagenome (GOLD analysis project Ga0209061, IMG submission 187157) | Surface soil microbial communities from Centralia Pennsylvania, which are recovering from an underground coalmine fire - Coalmine... | ecosystem: Environmental > Terrestrial > Soil >... | reverse complement strand
TCCCTGCTGTAATACATAGGCAACGGCTTTGTCTTTGAACTCTGGGCTGAAGGACCGCCTCTGTGGTGCCATGGGACCTGTCTACTCCTCTCATCGGGGAGTGACAACGGAACCGGGGTATGTTCAGTATGGCATATCCACTACTAGTGATGTAAGATCGGTACCAGTGGGGTATCAGTCTGTCCATGAAGAAAGCGAACCTAGGCGGCTGCCTGGTTAGCCGTGGGTAAGGGAGCATGAGTGGCCCCAGATGCATGAACCTTGCTCGGCGCATATGCGCATGGCCTGACCGAACCCAGCAGCGGAGAGGGACGACCAAAGGAAGCAGCGGAGATGGACGACCAAAGGAATCCGAGGCACACAGTGACAATAGCTGGCTTACCGCACGTCATCGATATCGGCCTGGTACAGAACGCCCGCGGTCACGCTCAGCGCCTACTGGACTTCTGGGTGCTCGGCATTGCAGTGGCGGGCCGTTTCCGCCTCGAGATCGGCGACGAACAAGTCGCGGTCGGGGCGGGCGACTACTACCTACTGCCTCCACGCCTACCGCACCGCGGTTTGGACAGCACCCCCTTCGACACCTTGTTCTTTCATTTCACGCTGCCCAAGGACTGTGAGCGTGGTCTTCTTTTGGAGCTACCCCTGAGTGGAGAATGCTCCCCAGTCCTCAATTACCTTGCGCTGTTCCGCTTCCTAGAGGCCAATTTCCGAAGCGGCCTCCTGTCCGGCGACGAACTTGGCGTCCAACTGTGGGCTATCTTCGGTCAGCTCTGTGTGATGCAACGCGAAAGGGTGCTCCTGCAGGCTGACCCTAAGCGGGTCCTTGCGAGCGAGATCCTCGAGTTCCTCCGGGCGAATTATTCCGGTCAACTCACGAGCTCCGCGATCGCTTCGCGTATGGGCTACAGCTACCCATACCTCGAAAGAGTGTTCAGGAGCAGTTTTGGCTGCAGCATCCATCAAGAACTGCTCCGGATCCGCCTGCAGGTCGCCGCTCATGCGCTCCAGATGGGAAAGCCGATCAAAGATGTGGCCAAGGAGGTTGGCTTCAGTGATTACTACTACTTTCTGAAAGTGTTCAAGAGGGCTAAGGGCATGTCGCCGGGCGCTTTCCAAGCGTCTCACCGCACCCCGCCTGGCTGAGAGGCGTGCTGGGCGCTCGGGCGTCCGCCGTCAGCGGCACCTCGTACCTGAGCTACGACGACGCCAACGCCAAGCTCGTGCTCCTGTGGGACGCAGGGACCACCCTGACCCTGTGCGGGCTCCAAGGCCCCGGCACCCGCAGCACCTGAGCTGTCCCTGACGGCCACCCTCAGGCCCGGGCCCCCAGGCGTGAGCCACGGCTACCGGGCGCCGGCTACCGGGCGCCGGCGGCACGGCCGCCTACTGGGCGTGGCTGGCCGGGCCTCCCTCCGCCCCCCGGCCCGGGGGCGGCAACGACCCCCTCACGACCACGCCCACTTCATAGGCTTCGAGGGCGATCGGGTCGCGTCCCCGCCACCGGCGTGCCAGCTCCGCCACTGTCCAGCCGATGGGTTGCAGCCCGGGGGGCGCGCTGGCCCCAAGCAGGGCGAGGCGCCCCGACAGTGGCTCGGGCAAGCTGTCGGCCACCACGAGCACGTCGATGTCGCTCCATTTGTTGAAGTCGCCCCGAGCAAAGGACCCGACGAGCACCGCCGCGACGATGCCCTCCCCCGCCAGGCCGGCGGCCCACTTGCGCGCCACCTGCACCGCCCGTTCCCGTTCGGCCAGGCGCCGCCGTACCACAGGATGGGTCATGGCCCGCCAGCCGACAGGGACTGCCAGGCCCCTGCCACGGCAGCCATAAGCTGCTCCATGTCGTCGAGGGCCTGGTCGGCGTCGCTCGCCAGGTAGTGGGCACTGGGCGGGCCGCTCGGGTGGGCATCGGGGTAGCGCGCCGGTATGTAGTGCCGGGACAGGCGGACGGCTGGCCCGGCCAGCTCAGCCGGCCAAAGGGGCCCCAGCGCCTCGGCTGCCCGTTGGGCCAGGACGCTCAGGTCGTGGCCCCATGCCTCAGCACCTATGCCGTGGAGCAAGCCCTTCAGTGCAACCTGGGCGGCCTGCTCGGCCACGAAGCAGGCCCACTCGTAGTACCCGGCTCCCGAGGCCAGGCGGGCGAGGCCAGCAGCCGAGGCCGCTTGGTCCTGCCACCTGCTGAACTCGCCGACGTCGAGGACCTGCCTTGGCCTGGCGGCACGCTGGGGCTGGCCTTCGGGTACGGCTTCAGCCGGCTGGGCCCCTGAGGGAGAGCCCTCCGGCTGGTGCGGTTGGCGTCCAGTGGCCATGGCCCGATCCTTGCACTGCCGTCCTTGCACTGCACGGGCCGCGGGGGCCGGAGGGGTTCATCGATGGCCTCGCCAGCTGCGGTCCCTGCACTGCACGGGCCGCGGGGCCGGAGGGCCCCCGGGCCAGTCACCAGCCGTAGACCGTCCGCCAGTCGAAGATGGGCGAAGGGTCGAGCTCCCCGCCGTCGTCGACGTGGAGCTTGTCGGGCGGGATGACGAGGCGTTCAGGCCACGAGGCCATGTTCTCGTAGTGGTAGTTGCTGGGGCCCCGCCGCAGGCCGGCACGGTCCCGCTCGATGCGCCGGCGCATCTGGTCCTCGCTGCGCATGGGGTAATGCCTGAGGTTGAACAGCGTCGGGTAGCGTTCACCCAGCGGAGGGTTGTGGTTGAACTGCCGTACGTTTGTCGCCGATGCCCGCCACGAACGGATGCGGGGCGCGCAGCCCAGGAAAATACTGTAGTGGCGGACGCGCTGCACGGCACTGGTTATGGAAGGGTCGTCCGCTGACGTCCACCAGAAATTGAAGTTGTTGAACTCGACCCAGTCGTAAGGGGAGCTGGCGACCTCCTCCACCCATTGCCGGTAACTGCGGGAGCGGTCGGGCCCTTCCAAGAACTCGTCCTGGTCGGGCCAGGAGACCCAGTCGTAGCGAGAGACGTACTCCCTGAGCAGGTGCTCCGACATCATGGGGTACAGCTCGTAGAAGTCCACGCTGCGGGGGACCGTCGTCAGCTCGACCAGTTCCCCCCGCAGCGAACCCAGGACCTCGGGCGTCTGGTCGGTGGAGCCGTGGTCCCAGGCCACCACCTCGTGGCCCTGCTCCCGCAGGTAACGGACGGACTCTTCGACGATGTCGCCGTCGTTGTAGCAGAGCAGGACGCCCAGCATGCGCAGCTTCTTTTTCCTCCGGTGCACCAACCGCCACATCAGGCCGCCGGCCCCCCTGGCAGGCCGTGAGGCGACGCAGGTGGCCCAGGTGGCCCCGATGGGCCCGCCAAGCGAGCTGTGCCGCACGCCCACAGCTCGTCCACGTACCCGGCCCTGGCCCAGTTGGGATAGCGCAGGAGGGGCCGAAGGCCGGCGCTGGCCTCGGCCAGCTCGCGGACCACGGACTGGCGGCGACCTGCGGCCTGGGGGGCTTGGGCTTCCTGGTTGACGCTGAACAGCAGGCGGGAGGCGGAAGAGAAATGGCTCAGGTAACGCAGGGCCTCCTCCCGGGCGATCTCGGGCAGGGAGTCGACGTTGAGCGTGACGTCGAAGGCGCCGGCCGGGGCCTCGTAGGCAGCGTAGGCAGGCAGGACCCGCGCCCAGGGTGAGGTGGGCACCGGGGCCTCCTCGCCGTAAAGGCCCACGGCTGAGGGGGGCAGGGTCATGAGCAGGAAGTAGCCCTGTACCACATTGACCTCGGGGAGGTCGTAGATGGTGTAGCCGGCCACCCCCAACCGGTGGGCCGCGTACGCGGTGTAGCCCATGCCCGCACCTATCTCGGCCATCGTCATGCTGGCGGTGCCGGCCCCGAGCAGCTGGCGGGCGAAGCTGGCTGCCTTCCACACCGCGTAGCCGGCCGAGAGGGTGCGCAGGTGGACGGGCCTGGTCCCCGGCTCCAGCGCGAACAGGCCCTCGAACACGGGCGGCAGGCTCACCGGCACGCCGGTACGGGCCTCTATGCGGTCCCGCAGCTCCCCGGCGCCGGCACCGGTGGGCATGTCGGCGTAGCCCACCTGCTCCGGGCAGCGGGAGGCCAGCACGCCCACCCCTTCGGCCATGCCCACCAGCTGGTCCATCAGCCACAGCGCCCGGGTGCGCTGGTGCTCAGGGTGGTTGGCCAGCTGGTCGAAGCCCGCCTCTCCCTGTAGGAAACCATGGCCACCGGCCAGGCGGGGCAGGCAACGGAGGTAGGCCATGAGCTCGGCCGCCGGCCCCTGGCTGGCCAGGCGGGCCAGGTCCTGGTGGAACCGGGCGGAGATCTCCGTCCACATGTCGGGGGGGTGCGCCGGCCCGGGGTCGTCGGCGCGCGCCCGGCGGTAGGCCTCCATGAGCCTCTCGGCCACCTCGGCCTGGGCGGCGGGGTGGGCTGGCGCCTCGGCCTGGGTGAAGCCGAACGAGAACAGCCCGGAGGCACCGGCCGCGGCCAGCCAGGGCCGGCGAGCCAGGATGGCGTCGGTGACCCAGTCCATACTTCCGGTAGTTTCGCGCTCGGTGGCTCAAGACGTCTCGGCCAGCTCCCCCCCCGGGGCGCCGCCGCGCACATCGGTGGCGGTGCTCGGCATGCACCGCAGCGGCACCAGCGCGTTCGCCGGGCTGCTGGCCCGGGCCGGCTTCTATGCCGGGCAGAGCTCCGAGCTGTTGGCGCCGGCCGAGGACAACCCCACCGGCTTTTACGAACGCTTCGACGTCAACGCGCTCAACGACAAGCTGCTCGCCGAGCTCGGGGGGTCATGGGACAACCCGCCCGCTCGCCAGCTCGTCCATGACCGGGCGCCAGCCTGGCAGCCGAAGGTCAAAGCCCTGCTCGGCCGCCTGGAGCGACAAGCCGGGGGCAAGCCGGTCATGGTGAAAGACCCGCGGGTGTGCGTGCTGCTGCCGGCGTGGCTGCCACACCTGCAGGGGCGCTTCAGCTTGGTGGTGGTGGACCGCAACCCCTTGGAAGTGGCCCTTTCGGTGCGCAAGCGCGACGGGCGGCCTCTGTACGTCGCCCTGGCCCTCTGGCAGCTATATTGCGCGGAGCTGCTGGACGGGCTGGCTGGCCAGCGGGTATGGTTCGCCCGCTACGAAGACCTGGTCCAGGCGCCCGCCAGGCAAGCCGCCGCCCTGCTGGAGGCGCTCGGAGGGGCTCCCGGCCCCGGCGACGGCAAGGCCCGCCCTCCCCAACAGGGCCGGTCGTTGGCCAGCTTCGTGTCACCCGGCCTCCGCCACCAGCGAGCCGCCCCCGACGAGGAGGCCCTCGGCCGGGCCCTCACCGGGTCGCAACTGGCCCTGTGGCGCTGGCTGAGCGCCCTGCCCCCTGGCTGGGTGACCCTCGAACCCCCACCGGAGCTACGCGCCCAGCCCGAAGAGGCCCTGGAGCCGGTACGTGAGCACTTCGCCCTGGTGGCCGACCGCAACGGCCTCGAGGCCGCCTACGACGAAGAGCGCCACCGGGCCCTTCACTTCGAGCAGGCCACCGAGCTGAAGGAGCACCACATCCAGCTGATCGAGGCGGAGCTGGGCCGCTTGAGGGACCAGCTGGCGGGCCAACCGGCTCTGGTGGCGGGGCTGGAGGCCGCCCGCCAGGAGGCCGAGGCGCTGCGCTCAGAGAAAGAAGCACTGCAGCGCGAGCTGCGGACGCTGCGTGAGGACAGCCGGGCAGCTGCCGCCAACCTGGTCGAAGCGGCAAAGCGCGCCTTGGCGGGGCGCCCGGGCCGCTAGCCTAGCGGGCCGCCCAGGGACGGCTACCCCTCGCTGGCCAGCTCGTCCGGGCCGGCCCGCTCCACCAACAAGTCGGGCGCTCGGCGCGGCCGGCGGCAGAACTCGACCAGCGGCTCGGCCACCCTCTCCCAGCGGTAGCGGTGGGCCAGGTTGGCAAAGCGCTCCGCAGGAGGCGGCTCAGCCAGCATGAGGGCCAGCGCCTCTTCCAAGGCCTCCACGTCGCCGGGCGGCACCACCACGCCCGCCCCCTCCCTCGCGACCTCGTCAGCCAGGCTGTCGCCCCCGGTCAGCACCATCGGCAAAGCCGCCCAGATGTAGTCGAGCACCCGGGAGCGGAACGAGTAGCGCGTCTCCAGGTGCCCCAGGTGCGTGCTCAGGGCCACGTCGGCGTCCAGCAGGTAGTCCGAGCGTCGCTCGTAGGGCACCCAGCCCGGGTTGAAGAACACGTTCTTGCCGGCCACGCCCAGCTCTTGAGCCAGCCGGCGGGCCTCGCCGGCCACGGCCATCTCGGGTATGGCCGGGTTGGGGTGGTGCATGCCCAAGAACACCAGCCTCACATGCGGCACCCTGCGCCGGAGCCGGGCCACGGCCCGCACCGCCGAAAGGGGGTCGAGCCAGTCGTAGACCCCGCCACCCCACAAGACGACCTTGTCGTCGGGGCCGATGCCGGGCAGCACGCCCCGCAGCCCGGGCCCATGGCGCTGGGGGGGTGAGCCAGGCAGGCCGAAGGGCACCACTGCGACCAGGCGCTGCAGGAGCGGGTCGCCCTGGTAGGTGTAGGGGTTGACCCGCCCCACGGCGGCCAGGGAGCCGAGCCAGAAGTCGCGCTGGCGCTCGCTGGCACAGGTGAAAAAGTCACCCCGGCGCAACGCGGCGTTGACCACACCGGCCAGGCGGGTCACGGTGCGGTCGACTACGGCTCGCTCGGCACCGGCCATCTCCAGGTTCTCCAGGTGGTAGGGGTCGTAGATGTCGACGGCGAGGGGCTTGAGCGAGCCACGCAGGTCCGGCGAGACGTAGACCAGCCCGCTGGGAGCGAACACGACATCGGCGGCGTCGACCAGAGCCGGGAGGGCGCCCCCGCCGGCGCTCGCCAGCTCGGCGTTGGGGTGCGCCCCGGCCACCTCGACCGTGCTGGCCAGGACGACGTCCAGCTGGCGGCCCAGCACCTCGGCCAGGTGCCAAGCCCGGACCGCCGGGCCGGGCATCTCCGGGCCCACCGGGTCGGTGGTCAGCACCAGCACCCGAGTACGCTCCCGTGTTGTGCTCATCGCCGAGAGGCTAGCCACCAGGTCATGAGCACGCGGGTGGTCGTAGTCACCGCTGACGTCCTGCGGCCGCAGATGGCCGGGCCGGCCATGCGCGCCTGGCACATCGCCGACCACCTGGCCAGCCACAACGAGGTGCAGCTGGTCACCACCTCTCCCTACTGCGAGCTGAGCTCAGGCCGCTTCGTCGCCCGGGCGGCGGACGGTGCCGGGCTGGCGGCAGCAGAGAAATGGTGCGACGTCATGGTGCTCCAGGGCTACGTGACCCACCATCACCCCGAGCTGGGCACCTCGGGCAAGTTCTTGGTCTTTGACGTCTACGACCCCCTCCACCTGGAGACCCTGGCCCTGACCCAGGGCCTGCCCGGGCCGGGACGGGCCGAGCACGTGCAGCTGTCCATCGCCACCTTGAACGACCAGCTGGCTCGAGCCGACTTCCTCATGTGCGCCAGCGAGCGCCAGCGGGACCTGTGGCTGGGCCAGCTCTGCGCCCTGGGCCGGGTCAACCCCTACACCTATGACGACGACCCAGGCCTGCGCCGGCTCATCGACGTGGTGCCCTTCGGGCTGCCCGACGAGGGCCCAGTGCACACCCGGCCCGTGCTGCGAGGCGTCCACCCCGGCATCGGCCCCGACGACGACCTGGTCGTCTGGGCTGGGGGGATCTACGACTGGTTCGACCCCCTGACCCTCGTCCGGGCGGTCTACCGGCTCTCCAGGCAGCGCCCCACGCTGCGCCTCTACTTCATGGGCACCCGCCACCCCAACCCCGACGTGCCCGAGATGCGGGCCCTCAGGGAGGCTCGAGCACTGGTCGAGGACCTGGGGCTGGGGGCCAGGCACGTGTTCTTCAACGAGGGCTGGGTGCCCTACGCCGAGCGCCAGGACTACCTGATGGAAGCCGACCTGGGCGTGACCGCCCACTTTGCCGGCGCCGAGACCCGCTTTGCTTTCCGGACCCGCGCCCTCGACTACCTGTGGGCCGGGCTACCTGTCGTCACCACCGAGGGCGACTACCTGGCCGAGCTGGTGGCCAGCGAGGGCTTAGGGCTCACCGTCCCGCCCCAGGACCCAGCGGCCCTGGCCGACGCTCTCGACCGCTTGCTCGGGGACGCCGCCCTGGCCCAGCGGTGCCGGGCCAACGCCGAGCGAGTGAGGGAACGCTTCCGCTGGTCGGTGGCCCTCCGGCCCCTCGCCCGCTACTGCCAGTCGCCCTGGCGGGCCCCCGACCTGGCAGCAGGCGGCACCCTGGCGGCAGGCGGCACCCTGGCGGCAGGCGGCGCTCGCCCGTCCCCGCCTCCGGCCCCGTCGCCACCCCCGCTCCCGTCCCCACCCGCGGCTCTGGCTCCGGGAGCCGGTGGCGCGCCCGGGGCATGGCGCAAACTGGCCGACCTGGCCGACCTGGCCCGCCACCACTACCGCCAAGGAGGGGCCCGCCAGCTGGCGGGCCGTGCCGCCAGCAAGGCCCTCCGGGCGGTGCGCTCGGCCTCCCGCAGGTGAGGTGGCCCCGCCCCACCACCGGGGGCCGCGGCGGACCAGGCCGGCCCTGGGTGGCTCAGCTCACCTCCGGGTCAGGCGGTGGCCCGGTCGCCGACCTGGCGGGCCCGGGAGATGACCTGGTCGATGAACCCGTACTCCTTGGCCTCGTCGGCAGTGAACCAGCGGTCCCGGTCCGAGTCCCGCTCGATCCGCTCCACCGTCTGGCCTGTGTGGTAGGCAATGCGCTCGGCCATCATCCTCTTCAGGTAGACGATCTGCTCGGCCTGGATGGCGATGTCCGCTGCCTGGCCCTGCATCTGGCCTGACGGCTGGTGCATGAGGATGCGGGCATGAGGCAGGGCGTACCTTTTCCCCGGGGTGCCGGCGCACAGCAGGAACTGGCCCATCGAGGCCGCCAGGCCCATGCAGACGGTGGACACGTCGCAGGGTATGTACTGCATCGTGTCGTAGATGGCTAGGCCGGCCGTCACCGAGCCGCCCGGCGAGTTGATGTACAGGCTCACGTCCCGGGCCGGGTCCTCGGCCGCCAGCAGCAGCAGCTGGGCGCAGACGAGGTTGGCGGCCCGGTCGTCCACCTCGGTGCCGAGGAACACGATGCGTTCTCGGAGCAGCCGCTGGTACACGTCGGCGCCAGGGTCGCCGTGGCTCGAAGAAGGGGCTTGGAGCACGCCGGGCAGGGGCAGTTGCATGGGCTGGGCCATGCGATGAGGTTACCCCGGCCAGCGGGGCCCCAGGCCGAGCCGCCGGGGCGGGGCCACCTTCGGGCCAGCGGCGGGGCCGGGCCAGCGCGGCGGCGGGGCAGCGGCGGGACGGGCCCCTTGGCCGGGACAGGGGCCAGCGCGTAGAGTGCGCCTAGAGTGACGGTGCAGGTCAAGCCATATGCGGGCGTGGCGGAACTGGCAGACGCGCCAGGTTTAGGTCCTGGTCCCGAAAGGGGTGGAGGTTCGAGCCCTCTCGCCCGCACGGCCTGAGGCGGGCCTCGGCCGACAAGCAAGCGGGCCGGGGCCGACCGGGGCGGGGTTGTCGGCCCCAAGCCCGGCTCCCTACGCTTGTAGGTTGGGCAAGCCAGCCCGAGGCTGCCTCAGGGAGGACGACCGCCCAGGACCCCACGCCCTCCCGGTGGCACACCCAGCACACCCAGCAGGAGCCGTTGATGCCTTTCGAGCTTGACGTGGTGATCGTCGGAGGCTGCGGCCATGTCGGCCTCCCCCTGGCCCTGGCCTTCGCCGAACGGGGCCTGTCCGTCGCCGCCTACGACATCGACCCGGCCGCGGTCCAAAAAGTCGGCTCCGGGCAAATGCCCTTCGACGAACCGGGTGGGCCCGAAGCGCTGGGACGGGCCATCGCCGCCTCCCGCCTGCGCGCCAGCACCGACCCGGCGGTCGTGGCCCTGGCCGAGCACGTCGTGGTCGTCATCGGGACCCCGGTGGACGAGCACCTGAACCCTGACCCCCAGGCGGTGCCAGCAGCCGTCGAGGCGCTGGCCCCCCACCTGCGCCCCGGCCAGCTGGTCGTCCTGCGCAGCACCGTCTACCCCGGTGTCACGGCCATGGTCGAGCGCCGCCTGGCCGCCCTTGGCCTGCGGCTGGACGTGGCTTTCTGCCCCGAGCGCATCGCCGAGGGCAAGGCGCTGAAGGAGCTGTTCGAGCTCCCTCAGGTTGTCTCTGCCCGCAACCCCGAAGCCCTGGCCCGGGCCAGGAAGCTGTTCGAGGTGCTGACGCCCGAGACGGTCGAGCTGCTGCCTGAGGAAGCCGAGCTGGCCAAGCTGTTCACCAACGCCTACCGCTACCTCAAGTTCGCGCTGGCCAACCAGCTCTACACCATGGCCAACGACTTCGGCCTGGACTACGAGCGCATCCGCCAGGCCCTGACTTACAACTACCCGCGGGCGGCGGACCTGCCGGCCGCCGGCTTCGCCGCCGGGCCGTGCCTGCTCAAAGACACGATGCAGCTGGCGGCGTTCAACAACAACAACTTCGTGCTGGGCCACGCAGCCATGATGGTCAACGAGGGCCTGCCCCTCTACGTGGTCGACCGCATGGCTCGCCGTTACGACTTGGCGGCCATGACGGTGGGCATATTGGGCATGGCCTTCAAGGGCGATAGCGACGACACCCGCAGCAGCCTCGCCTACAAGCTGAAACGGATCCTGCGCTTCAAGGCCGAGGCGGTGCTGACCACCGACCCCTACGTGAAGACCGACAAGGACCTGCTGCCTCTGGAGGAGGTCGTGGGACGCTCCGACCTGTTGGTGATCGGGGCACCCCACCGGGCCTATGCCACCCTGGCCACCGACAAGCCGGTGGTCGACATCTGGGGGTTGCGCGGCAACGGGGCCCGGGTGTGAGGCCAAGGGTCTCCGTGGTCGTGACCGCCCGGGACGAGGGCGAGCCCATCGTCGACGTGCTGGCGCGCATCGGCGAGGCGGTCACCCTGCCCTGCGAGATCCTGGTCGTCTGCGACTCCCCCGACGACACCACCGTCCCCTGGGCCCAAAAGTACGCCGGGACTGACCAGCGGGTGCGGGTGGTCTTGAACCCCCACGGCCCGGGGCCGGCCCGGGCCATCCGGGCCGGCTTCGAAGCAGCCCTGGCCGATGTCGTGGTGGTGACCATGGCCGACGGCTGCGACGACCCCCAGCAGATCGACCAGCTCACCCGCCTGGTCGAGCGGGGGGTGGTGGTCGCCGCGGCCAGCCGTTACTCCAAAGGGGGCCAGCAGGTGGGCGGCCCGCTCCTCAAGGGGCTCATGTCCCGCCTGGCCGGCGCCAGCCTGCGGGTGCTGGCGCGGGTGGGCACGTGGGACCCGACCAACTCGTTCAAGGCCTACGACCGCAAGTTCGTCCAGGAAGTGGGCATACACAGCGACAAGGGTTTCGAGGTCGGCCTGGAGCTGGTGGCCAAGGCCAGGCGCCTGCGCCGGCCGGTGGCCGAGGTGCCGACCATCTGGCTGGACCGCACCTTCGGCGTGTCCAACTTCAAGGTGGCCAACTGGCTCCCGGCCTACCTGCGGTGGTACCGCTTCGCCTTCGGGCCGAAGCTGACCAAGGAAAAGATGCACGAGCTGCTCGGCCCAGCAGGAGGTCCTGGGAAATGACACAAACAGTGGTGGTCAGTGGGTCCGCGGGTTTCATCGGCGGCTACGTCGTGCAGGAGCTGCTCCACCGAGGCTACCGGGTGGTGGGTGTAGACAATTTCTCCAAGTACGGCCCGACGAAGAAGTCCTACGACGACCACCCCATGTACAGCTTTGTCGAGGGCGACTGCCGGGACGCCGCCCTCATGGAAGAGCTGCTGTCGGGAGCCGACCACTTCATCGCCGGCGCGGCCATGATCGGCGGCATCTCCTATTTCCACACCTACGCCTACGACCTTTTGGCTACCAACGAACGGATTATGGCGGCCTCGGTGGACGCCGCCATCGCCGCCCACCGCAAGGGCCGCCTGCGCAAGGTCACCTACATGAGCTCCTCCATGGTGTTCGAGTCGACCGACCACTGGCCCTCAGCCGAAGGCGACGAGCGGCGCGTGCCGCCGCCGCGTTCTTCCTACGGCTTCCAGAAGCTGGCCGTCGAGTACTTCGCCCGGGCCGCCTGGGACCAGTACCGCCTGCCCTACACCATCTTGCGGCCCTTCAACTGTGTGGGCGTGGGGGAGGGCCGCGCCCTGGGCGACACCGAGATCCTCTCGGGCAACATCAAGCTGGCCATGAGCCACGTCGTGCCCGACCTGGTGCAAAAAACCCTGAAAGGCCAAGACCCCTTGCACATACTGGGCGATGGGTCCCAGGTGCGCCACTACACCTATGGAGGGGACTTGGCCCGAGGGGTCGTGACGGCGATGGAGCACGAGGCCGCCTGGAACGAAGACTTCAACCTTTCCACCTCCACGTCCACCACCGTCCTCGAGCTGGCCCAGCTCATATGGGCCAAGATCCGTGGGCCCGAGGTGCCCTTCCGCTACGTGAGCGACCCTCCTTTCGAGCACGACGTGGCCAAGCGGGTCCCCTCTGTCGAAAAGGCCAAGCGGCTGCTGGGGTTCGAGGCCACCACCACCTTGAGCCAGATGCTGGACGAAGTCATCCCCTGGGTGCGCAGCGCCCTGGAGGAAGGGATCATTTGAGGAGGTAGGGCTTTTGGAAAGGCGGCGGGTGCCTGGCGCCCAACCGGGCGCGGCACACAGGGCGGGGAGACGGTGGCCAAGGGCAGCTGGGTGGTGGGCCGTCAGCGCGAGCGTCCTGGCCCTGGGCCTGCTGGCCTTGAGCGTGGCCCGGCCCGGGGGGAGCTACGCTGCGGCCGTCCGGCCTTGGCAGTCCGGCACCGGGGCGGGGACCGGGTACTGGCTGGTGGGCTCGGACGGCTCCGTCTACAACTTCGGGACTCCCCAACTGGGCAGCCTGGCGGGCACAAAGCTGGCCAAGCCCATCGTCGCCGCGGCCCCCACCCCCGACGGCCAGGGCTACTGGCTGGTGGCTTCCGACGGGGGGATCTTCGCCTTCGGGGACGCCCGGTTCTTCGGGTCGACCGGCTCGTCCCACCTGAACAAGCCCATCGTGGGCATGGCGGCCACCCCCGACGGCCAGGGCTACTGGCTGGTTGCCTCCGACGGGGGGATCTTCGCCTTCGGGGACGCCCGGTTCTTCGGGTCGATGGGGGGCCAGCACCTCAACCGGCCGATCGTGGGCATCGCCTCGACCCCTGACGGCCAGGGCTACTGGCTGGTGGCTTCCGACGGGGGGATCTTCGCCTTCGGGGACGCCCGGTTCTTCGGGTCGACCGGCTCGCTCCACCTGAACAAGCCCATCGTGGGCATGGCGGCCACCCCCGACGGCCAGGGCTACTGGCTGGTGGCTTCCGACGGGGGGATCTTCGCCTTCGGGGACGCCGGCTACCACGGTTCCAATGGCTCGGCCACCACAGGGGCGCCCATTGTGGCGATGGCCCCGGCACCCGACGGCGGGGGCTACTGGCTGGTGGACGCCACCGGGACCGTGTACCCCTTCGGGGACGCGCCCTTCCGGGGCTCGGCCAGCCTTTCCAGCAACCAGGCACCCATCGTGGCCATCATGGCCGGGCCGGTCTCCCCGACTTCGACCACCACCACGCCACCTCCGGTGACCACGACCACCACCACCACCAGCCGGCCCACGACGACCACCGTGCCCAAGACAACGACAACGCGGCGCCAGACCACCACGACCAGCCGGCCCACGACGACCACGACCAGCCGGCCCACGACCACCACCCTGCCTCCGCCCCCGCCCAGCGGCTACCCCTACCCACCCCACACCACCGGCTACGACGTGTCCTGGCCACAGTGCGCTCCCCTGGGCTCGGCCACCGTGAAGAAGCTGCCCTCGGATCCCCCATTTGTCATCGTCGGGGTCAACAACGGCCGGGTCAACGGCTTCAACAGCTGCTTTTCGGCTGAGGCGGCCTGGGCCGGGCCCAACTTCAGCGTGTACATAATCCTCCAGCCGGCCCCGGGCGGCGCCACAACCCAGGAGCGCGCCGGCCCCAGGGCGGCGTGCGCAGCCACGAACCGCACCTGCGCCGGCTATGACTGGGGCTACAACTGGGCCCAGGCAGACTTGGCCCACGTGCGGGGCCTTGGCTACCGCCCGCGCACCTGGTGGGTGGACGTGGAGACGGGCGAGGACTGGCCCCTCGCCCCGGCCGCCCAGGCGGCCAACGCCGCCGTGGTGCAGGGTGCCATGGACGCGCTGAAGGGGGCCGGCAACCGGGCCGGCATCTACAGCACCTGGTACCAGTGGGGCCTGATCACAGGCTCCTACGTGCCCTCGGGCAACCCTCCCATCTGGGTGCCCGGCGCCGACAACGTGCGCGGGGACAACAACAGTGCCGTCTCCTACTGCCAGCGGGCGCTCCGGCCGGGTGACCCCTCCAACCGCTACTCCAACGCCATCGGCTTCGCCGCCGGCGTGCCTTGGCTGGTCCAGTACGGCTACGGGGGGACATCGGCACCGGTAGGTATCGACCCGGACTACTCCTGCGGCTGAGGCCGGTGGGCACGCCAGCTGGCCCGGTGCTGAGCGAGGAGGCGGGCCCCCCCGCCAGGGCCCCGGGGCGGGCGGAGGACGGACGGCTCGCTCAGGCGCTGTTCGCGCCCCCGGGCGGCCCTACCCGCTGGCCCCGGCCTGCGGTCGCCGGGGGCTACGCCTTGGCCCTGGCCGCCATCACCACCACCGCCTTGGCGCGCCAGGCCGGGGTACCGGCCACCCGCACCGTATGGGCCGAGGACGGGGCGGTGTTCTACTCGGACGCGCTGAAGCACTCGCTGTGGTGGTGCCTGGGTGCTTCGTACAACGGCTACGGCCAACTTTTCCCCCGCCTCGCCGTCGAGCTGGCCCGGCTCGCCCCGCAGGCGGACGCCGCCTCGGTCATAGCCGTGAGCGGGGCGGTGAGCCTGGCCGCGCTGGCCTGCTTGGTCTTCCACATGGCCCGGGGCCACCTGCCTTCTCCGGCATTGCGGGCCGTGCTCGTGGCCTCGGTCGTGCTGCTGCCGGTGGCTACCGTGGAGATGCTCGACAACCTGGTCAACGTCCCCTGGTGGCTCCTTTTTGCCTCGTTCTGGGCGCTGCTGTGGCGGCCCGCCCACCCCCTCGGCAAGGTGGTGGCAGCTGGGGTGTGCCTGCTGGCGGTGGGCTCCGAGCCGCTCGCCGGCTTGCTCCTGCCCCTGGTCGCGGCCAGGGTGGTGGCACTGCCGAGGGCCGGGGAGCACGCCGCCACTGCAGGGTTCCTCATCGGCCTTGGCTACCAGGCAGCCATCGTGCTGGCCGCCGGGGGCGAGAAGTCGTTCACCACTGCCTCGACCAGCGGGGTGGCAGGTGCGTTCGCGGTGCGCGTCGGCCTCGAGTGGGTGGCCGGCCTGCAGGGCACCGGCCAGCTCTATGCCCATGCCCGGTGGCTGGCCACCGCCCTGGGTGCCACCTTGCTCGTGGGCCTGGTCGGGGCCGGGCTGCTGGCAGCTGCTGGCCGGCGGGCCGAGCTCGAGCCCAGCCGGGCACCCCAGGTTCGCAGCTTCACGGTGGCCGCCGGGACCTGTGCCCTGCTGTGCTTCTGCGTGCCGGTGTGGCTCAGGGGTGCCGGGCCCCTGATGAGCGCGAGCGCCTACGGCTACGGCGGCCGCTATGAGGCAGCCCCGGTGCTGATGGTGGTCTCGGTGCTCCTCGTCGTCGCCAGTGCCCTTTCCCGTCCCCGGGCCAGGGCTGCCCACGCAGGCGCCCACGGGCAGGCCGGCGCCTGGTGGCCCGCCCTGGCCTGCGTAGCCCTGCTGGCCCCCGCCTGGGCGGTCGGCTTCCGGGCCGCCAACGGCCGCTCCGATGGCCCCACCTGGCAGCAGCAGCTGGCCCTGGCCCAAGCCCATTGCCGCCAGGCCGGCCGGCGAGGCTGGGCCGAGCTGAAGATCGACCCACCGGGGAGGTTCGTCCTGCTAGCTTGCCGGTACATCAGCGTCGGGCCCGGCCCCCGAGCCGGCAGCGGCGCCAGCCTCGGGCTCGCCCCCGGGGCCAGCCCCAGCCCCGGCGTCCTCCCCAGCCCCGGCGTCCTCCCCAGCCCCGGCGTCATCCCCAGCCCCGGCGTCATCCCCAGCCCCGCCTCTGGAGTCATCCCCAGCGCAGGGGCCCGGCGCCGCTGACCCACGGGCCGGCCTGGCCGCTGGCCCACGGGCCGGCCTGGCCGCCGGTGCCTCCGAGCCGTCCTCCCATGGCCCGGGCCTGTCCGCGGGCCCGGCTGGGCCGGACAGCCCTGGGAGCGTCCTTTCCAGCACCGGCAAGGCTCCTTCGGTCAGCGGCGTGGGCGTGTCCGGGGCGAACAGTTCCACGGCCGTGCGCCACCGGGCCCGCCAGACCGCCCGGCGAGCCGCCAACCCGGCTTGGTCCTCCGCCGGTGGGTGGACCTTGAGCGAGAAGTAGGCAGCTCCCCCCACGGGGATAGGCAACCAGAAGTTCACCAGGCGGTAGCTGAGCACGCCCAGCGAAGCCACGGTGCTCGGGGTGCCGAAGCCGACCAGGATGGGGATGAGCGAGCCTTCCACCAGCCCGAGCCCGGCCGGGGTTACGGGTATGGCGGCCAAGATGTTGGCCACCCCGTAGGCGACCAGGAGCCCCACTGGGTTCACCCAGCTCCCGAAGGCTCCCAGGAAGAAGAACAACGACGCCGCGTCCAACAGCCAGTTGGCCGACGCGTAACCAAGGGCGCGCGCCAGCTGGCGGCGGTCCCGGCTCATCTGCTCGACCCGGGCCAAGAGCTGGGCGAACAACCGGGGGAGGGTCTCGGGGTGCATGAAGTGCAGCCGGCGGCCCACCGCCCGCACCACCCGCATGGCCCGGGCATCGCCCTTGGTCAGCAGCACCAACAGGCTCGCCATAGCCGCCATGAGCACCAGCCCGGCGATGGCGGCGACCAGGTAGACAGGCTGGAGGCCGTAGAACGGCAGGGACGCGGCCAGGGCGGCCCAGAAGATCACGTTGAGGACCACGGCCGAGCCCAGGCCCTGGGTCGCCAGGGCGAACCCCGTGTCTGGCCCGCTCACTCCGGCCCGCATGAGCAGCCGGTAACCGAGGGAGTACGCCACCGCGTTGCCCCCTGGGACGCAGTGGCTCAGGGCCAGCGTCGACAGCTGGATGCGAGACACGCTGGCGAAGCCCGGGTCGGACGTCCGCGGCAACAGCGAGCGGGTCAGCTCGAAGTAGGCGAGCAGGGCCAGCACCTCCGACACCACGCCCACTACGGGCAGGAGGGGGTTGACGTGGGACAGCTCGTGCAAGGCCTTGTGGGTGCCACCGATCTGAGGGATGACGAAGACCTCGACGACCAGCACCACGACCAGCAGCTCCGCCAGGTGCCGCACCGTCCGCGGCACCCAGCGCCGTCGCTTGGCCTCCGCCAGCCCAGGTGGTGCCGTGCTCACCCGCCCATGCTCGCGCCGGGGAGCACCGTCTTGAGCTTCTCCGCCAGCGCGACAAAGGCCCGGCCCCGGTGAGAAAGGGCGTGCTTGGCCTCCGGCGAGGCGGCAGCCAGCTCGGCGAAGGTCCTCCCGTCGCCTTCCAAGGGCACGAAAACGGGGTCGTAGCCGAACCCACCCGTACCGCGCCGCTGGTCGGCGACCCAGCCCTCGACCACGCCCTCGGTGCTCACCTCTCGCCCGTCGGGCCAGCTGGCCACGGCCACGGTGACGAACCTGGCCCGGCGTTGGGCCGGGGCCGCACAACCGGCCCTGGCCAGCTCGGCCAGCACCTTGTCCACGTTGGCCTGCTCGTCGACAGGCTCACCGGCATAGCGGGCCGAACGGACGCCGGGAGCGCCCCCCAGCCCCTGCACCTCCAAGCCCGTGTCCTCGGCTATGGCAGGCAGCCCGGTGGCGGCCACCAGCGCCCGCGCCTTCAGCCGGGCGTTGCCCAGCAGGCTGTCCTCGGTCTCTTGCACCTCGGGCACCTCGGCCGGGCGGGCCACGAGCTCCACGGCGAAGCCGGCCCCAGCGAAGATCTCGCGGATCTCCCGTTCCTTGTCCCGGTTCGCGGTGGCAAGGACGAAGCGCGCCGTCTCACCCACGAGCCGGGGCGCCCCTTTCGGCCCTAGGGGGCGGCGGGGTGCTGACCACGGCCGCCTGGGCGGCCAGCAGCTGCGAGATCCCCTTGCCCGCCAACGCCAGCATCTCGTCGAGCTCGCTCCTGGAAAAGGGCCGGCCCTCGGCGGTCCCCTGGAGCTCCACCAAGCCCCCAGAGCCGGTCATGACCACGTTGAGGTCCACGTCGGCTCCCGCGTCCTCTGCGTAGCACAGGTCCAGCCGGGGCTGGCCGCCGACGATGCCCACCGACACCGCGCCACAGGCCTCCCGGACGGGCTGGGCACCCAACCGGCCAGCGGCCACCATGCGCGTGCAGGCGTCGTGGAGCGCCACCCAGGCCCCTACGATGCTGGCGGTACGGGTACCGCCATCGGCTTGGAGCACGTCGCAGTCCAAGGTGACCTGCTGGTCGGCCAGGGCGTACAGGTCGGTGACGGCACGCAGGCTGCGCCCTATGAGCCGCTGGATCTCCTGGGTCCGGCCCGACTGGCGGCCCCGGGCGGCTTCCCGGTCTACCCGTTCGGGGGAAGAACCCGGGAGCATCGAGTACTCGGCGGTCACCCAGCCCCGGCCGCTCCCCTTCAGCCAGCGCGGCACCTCTTCGGCGAACGAGGCGGTGCAGAGCACCGCCGTCCGGCCCATCCGTACCAGCACCGACCCAGGCGCGAACTCGGTGAAGTCCCGCACCAGCTCGACCGGCCGCAGCTCGTCGGGGCCCCGCCCATCGGGGCGGGCGCTGGCTGACGCTCCTTCCGGGCGCCGCCCGGCGCCGGCCTCGCCCCCGGTCATGACGCCCCTGCGGCCCTGACGACCGTCACCGGGCCGCCCACCGTCACCGGGCCGCCCACCGTCCCCACCGTCACCAGGCCACCCCCGTCACCAGGTCATATTGCCCAAGTCCGGCCCACGCCTGCCAGTTCCACCGGCCGGCCAAAGGCCGCCGCTGCCTCCGCCCTGGACTTCTCGCGGTCGACCGGGGGGGGCACGTGGGTGATCACCAGGCGTTCGGCCCCCGCCCCGGCCGCGGTGGTGCCCGCCTGACGGGCGCTCATGTGGGGCATGGTCCCCTCGCTGCCAGCCGTCAGGGACGCCTCCACCAGCGCCAGGTTGATGCCTTCGCCCAGGCTGGCCAGCTGCCAGCCGGGGCCGGAATCAGCCGAGTAGGCAAGGGCCCGCCCGCCTGCCTCCACCCGCGAGGCCAAGGTCTCAACCGGGTGGTCGGTGCGGGACCAGTACCAGTGGAAAGGCCCGATCTGTGCCTTGTCCCCGTCCGACACCACCCGCCAGTCGAACGTCCCGTCGCGCTTGTCGCTCACCACCAGCTCACGCAGGCCCTCCGGGGCGTACACGGGGAACCCCCTCCGCCCGAGGAAGTAGCGCAGTGCCACGTACAGGCCTTCCAGGTCGCTCCAGTGGTCCGGGTGCTCGTGGCTCACCACGGCGGCACCCAGTTCGTGCAAGCCCACGTGGGTCTGCAAGCTGGCCAGCGTGCCCGAACCAGCGTCCATCAAGGTGGAAAAGCCCGCCGAGCGCAGCAAGTACCCGCTGCAGGCACCACCCGGGCCGGGGTAGCTGCCGTCACAGCCGAGGACGGTCAGGGTGAAACCCTCCCCCCTGGCCGCCCCGGGGGCCGTCAGCACTCGGCCGTCCCCCCCTCGGTCGCCACTGCGCTCAGCACCGGGGACGCCTCGGGGGCGCCAGCTTGCCCGCCCGGGGCTGGGGACGGCTCCGGGCCGCCAACCTTCCCGCCCGGGACTGGGGACGGCTCCGGGCCACGGCCGGAGCGCGCGGCTAGGCGGCCCGGCACGGTCCTTGCACCGCCCAGGGCCGGGGCGGCACCTGCCTCGGGCTCCCAGTGTTCGACCCGGTCCAGTTCGGGGCCGAACAGGCGCCGCCCCAAGCGGACAAAGGCGGCCACGTCGCCAGAGGAGATCCAGGTGTGCTCGCCGCCCCCCACCGCTCGCCGTCCCAGCCCCGTCTCCAGCAACAGGTCGCGCACCTCGAAGGCCGTCTCATCGGCCGAGCTGACCAGCACCACCTGGGGCCCCATTACCTCTCCTATAGTGCGTGCCAAGTAAGGGTAGTGGGTGCAGCCGAGCAACAGGGAGTCCACGCCTGCGGCCCGCACCGGTGCCAGCAACCGTTCGGCCAGCACCAGGGCCTCGTCGCTACGTTCCTCGCCTCTTTCCACCAGCTCGACGAAGCCGGGGCAGGCGGCGCAGGTCAGCCTGACCGGCCGGCCGCTGGCAGTGAGGGCACGGCGGGCTTGGACGGCTCTTTGGTACGCGCCCGACGAGATCGTCCCCACCGTGCCGATGACGCCTACCCGGCCCGTCTCGGTGACCGAGAGCAAGGCTCTCACCCCCGGGCTGATGACGCCCATGATGGGGACGTCGAACTCGTAGCGCAGGTCGTCCAGGGCCGCCGCCGTTGCCGTGTTGCAGGCGACCACCACCAGCTTCACGTCGTGCTCCTCCACCAGCTTCCGGGTGATCTGGCGGGCAAAGGCCCGGACCTCGCCCAGGGGCCGGGAACCGTAAGGGTAGCGCCCGGTGTCGCCCACGTACACCAGGTTCTCCGCCGGCAGCAGGTCGATCACCGCCCGGGCCACGGTGAGCCCACCGAAGCCGCTGTCGAACATGCCTATGGGCCTGTCGTCCACGCCACGAGAGCCTAGGGCGTGGCCCCCGGGGCCCAGGGCACGGCCCTGAGGCTCCCTGCCAGGCCAGGGCCCCGACAGGCGGCCCAGACGTGGGCGGGACCTAGTTGGGAGGTGGTTGGGCCCGCCTACCTCCCGGCATAGAGCACGAAAACGCTCCTGCCACCCCACTTCCCCACCTTTGTGGTCAGCCCCGCCTCCCTGCACCAACTACCTGCCTACGAAGGGCAAGGACAACGGTCACTGCACGGTAGTTGGCTTGGGGGGCCACCTGGCCCGTTTGGTTGGGCCGAAGGCTACGGAACGGCGAGCCATAGGGCACATCGGCCCTTGCCGAAGGGCCATATGTCCCTGGACGCAAGCTTCTTAGCCAGCCGACCATGTGACGTGATGCACAGGCTCTTCCTCGACAAGGAAAGGCACCCCGACAAGCCAAGGAGCACGAGGTGAACCGACTGCTCATCCTCGGTGGAGGTACTGCGGGGACGACGGTCGCCAACCGGCTGCGCAAGAGGCTCGACCCCTCTGCGTGGAAGATCACCGTCGTCGACAAGGACGACAACCATGTCTACCAGCCTGGGCAGCTGTTCATCCCCTTCGGCACCTACCGGGCTCGGGACCTGGTCAAGCCCCGTAGGCGTTTCATCGGCGACGGCATAGACCTCGTCTTCGGGGAGGTAGACCGGGTGGACACCGACGCCGCCAGAGTGTTCCTCACCGACGACAGGGAGCTCCCGTACGACTACCTTGTCATCGCCACCGGGGCTACGCCCAGGCCGGACCAGACAGAGGGCATGGTTGGGAACGAGTTCCGCAAGAGCATCCACGAGTTTTACACCTACGAGGGTGCTGTTGCCCTGGCAGACAAGCTCGCCGACTGGGAAGGAGGCCGGATGGTCGTGCACATCGTCGACATGCCCATCAAGTGCCCCGTCGCGCCCCTCGAGTTCACCTTCCTGGCCGAGGCCTTCTTCGCCGAGCGTGGTATGCGCGACCGGGTCGAGATCGTCTACGCGACCCCCTTGGAGGGCGCCTTCACCAAGCCGGTCGCCTCCAAGTACCTGGGCGCCATCCTCGAGGAACGCAAGGTCACTATCGAGGGCGACTTCGCTACGGAGCGGGTCGACCCCGCCAACAAGACGCTCGTGTCCTTCGACGAGCGGGAGATCCCCTTCGACCTGCTGGTCACGGTCCCGCTCAATATGGGCGCCGACTACATCGCCCGTTCGGGGCTCGGCGACGACCTCAACTTCGTGCCCGTCGACAGGCACACCCTGCTGTCCAAGGCGCACGACAACATCTTCGCCATCGGCGACGCTTCCGACATCCCGACCTCCAAGGCGGGTTCGGTGGCCCACTTCTCCGTCGAGCTCTTCGAGGACAACTTCGTCAACCACGCCCATGGCCGCCCGATGACGCGGCCGTTCGACGGGCACGCCAACTGCTTCATCGCATCGGGGCACGGGAAGGGCTTGCTCATCGACTTCAACTACGACACAGAGCCACTTCCCGGCAAGTACCCCTTGCCTGGTCTCGGGCCGTTCACCCTGCTCAGGGAGTCCGAGGCGAACTACTGGGGCAAGATGCTCTTCCGGTGGGTTTACTGGAACCTACTGCTGCCCGGGAAGCAACTGCCGTTCGAGCCTTTGATGTCGATGGCAGGCAAAGAGACAGAGGAGCTGTGAGGACCATGGCGCCGGCTCCTATCACCACGTACGGCGGGTTCGCCGCGGCAGGTCCCGGGTCGGTCGAGGAGCGCCTTGACCGGCTTGCCCTCCAGCTCGACTACCTGACCGGCGAGCTCCAGAGGCAGCGCCACCAGCGCGAACGTTGGCAGGAGCTCGTCGACGACCTGTCGCCCCTGGTCGAACAGGCCATGGGCTCGGCCATCAACCATCTTGCCGAGGACGAGTGCCAGTTCAGTGAGCTGTGGAAGCTTGCCCACACCTTCGTGCAGAACGCCGCCGTGCTTGAGGCATGGATCGGGCCGCTCCGGGCGATGTCAGCCCTGGCCGACGAGCTGGGCCCGCTCGCAGCACCGGCCGTGTCGAGCCTGAACGACAAGCTCCAGCAACTGGACGAACGCGGCTATTTCCGGTTCCTTCGTGAGGCAGCCGCGCTCGTCGACAAGGTCGTCACGTCCTTCACCGAGCAAGACGTGCGGCTCCTCGGAGAAAACATCGTCTTGATCCTGCAGACCGTGAAACAGATGACCCAGCCTGAGGTCATGAGCCTGCTGGGCCGTACGGCCCTGGCCGTCCAAGAAGACGACAGCGACGGGGCGGGCGAGCCGCCATCGTTCCTGGCGCTGGTCAAGCAGATGCGGGACCCCCGAGTCCGGCGGGGGTTAGCGCGCTTGGTGGCGACGCTGCGGGCGGTCGGTGCAGAAAGCCCAGCTCGGCCTGCGGGGCTCCCGCAGGCGACAGCCCCGCAGGAGAAGCTGCCAACGGCCAGCCGCTAGGGGAGGAGGTACGGAAATGCCAGTGGCGACTATCAACGGTAGCGAAGTCCAAGTCGACGACGAGGGCTTCCTTGCGAACCCCGACCAGTGGAACGAAGAGCTCGCTGAGGCCCTCGCTTCCCAGATCGGCATAAACCTGACCGCCGAGCATTGGAAGGCGGTCCGCTTCTTGCGCGACGACTTCAAGCAAACAGGAGAGACGCCGACAATACGCAGGATCTCGGCGGGCACTGGCATCGACATCAAGACGCTCTTCGTCCTGTTCCCGAAGAAGCCGGCTAAGAAGATGGCCTATATAGCGGGCCTGCCTAAGCCCCGTGGTTGCGTGTGAGCACGGGCAGTGGACAATGGGATGCCGGAAAGGGGCACACGGAGATGACCGAGCCAAAACCAGCGCCCGTCCCGGACTTCGGTGACGACAGCGAGGCGGGCAGGAAGCTCGCCATTATTTGTTCCAAGGGCAGCCTCGACATGGCGTACCCGGCGCTCGTCCTCGGCAACGCGGCGCTCGGCGAAGGGGTCGAAGTCCATCTCTTCTTCACGTTCTGGGGCTTCGACATCATCACGAAGAAGCGGATGCACAACCTCAAGTTCACGCCAGTCGGCAACACTGCGGCCCACGTACCCCAGCCCGTCGCTGCCTTACCGGGGATAACCGCTGTGGCGACCTCGATGATGAAGAAGCAGATAGCCGACATAGGCGTCCCCGCAGTCGGAGAGTTCCTCGACCAGATTGTGGCTTCGGGCGGGCACTTGTGGGCGTGCAGGATGTCAGCCGACATGATGAAGCTGCGCATGGAAGACCTCTACGACGCCGTCGAGGGGATAATCAACGCATCCGACTTCATCGAGATGACCGCCGGGGCACAGCTCCTGTTCATCTGAGCTCGGCCCAGCAGGGCTGCCCCGGCACGGTCCTGGCACAGACGGGCAGGCCTCCGGCGTCCAGGGCACCGCCCTAGACGCCCCCGGTGGCAGGGTGAAGGCCAGGTGGTCGGGAGGTGGCCGGGAGGTGGTTGGGCCCGCCTACCTCCCGGCATAGAGCACGAAAACGCTCCTGCCACGCCACTTCCCCACCTTTGTGGTTAGCCCCGCCTCCCTGCACCAACTGCCCTAGACGGTTGGGACGTTGGGCCCTACGCGGCCCAGGTTGTGAAGCTGTTCACTTACCCCATGGGGTATACGTCCGAAGCCGGCAAGGCCCTCCTAGACGAAGGACAAGCCCGCCAGGTCGTCCTGGGAGAAGCCCAGCGGGCCGCAACCGAGGCTGCCAGAGAGGCCGTCCAGGCCGTCCAAGGCGACGCCATCCGTGCCATCGTGCGCGAGGAACTGGAGGTGGCCCTCAAGCAGGACCAGGCGGCCAAGACCGCGAGCATCATCGCCTCCAAAGGCACCTTGGACTGGGCCTACCCGCCCCTCATCCTCGCCACCACGGCAGCCGCGTCCGGCATGGCCACCTCGGTCTTTTTCACCTTCTACGGCCTCAACATCATCCACAAGGACTTCGAGCGCCTCCTCAAGGTGTCACCTCTTGGCAACCCGGCCATGCCTATGCCCGTCCCGGTGCCCAACCTCGTGCTCGGCGCACCGGGGATGGGCGCCTTGGCCACGAAGATGATGAGGGCCAAGTTCGCGGCGAGGAACGTGGCCACCATCGGAGACCTGCTCGGCTCGGCCCGAGAGCTGGACGTGCGCCTCATCGCCTGCCAGATGACGATGGACGTGTTCGGCTACAAGCCTGAGGATTTCATCGAAGGAGTCACCTTTGGCGGTGCCGCCGCCTTCCTGGCCGAGGCCCGCCGCTCGCACTTGACGCTGTTCGTCTAAAGGAGGCCAAATGGCTACAGCACAGGCACCGTCCCCCGGGCCCACGGCCCAGCCCCCGGCCCCCGACGGCCCGGCCCCCGACGGCCAAGCCGAACCGGGAGCCGACATAGTCGTCGACGCCCGAGGGCTCCTATGCCCCATGCCCGTGGTCCGTACCGCCAAAGCGGCCAAGCAGCTGCAACCCGGGCAGGTCCTGAAGCTGTTGGCCACCGACCCAGGCTCGATCGCGGACATCCCGGCCTGGGCGGAGACCACCGGCAACCGGGTCGTCACCTGGCGCCAGGCGGAAGGGGCCATCACGTTCTGGGTACGCAAGGAGGCCTGACCGATGGCAGGACAAGAAAAACTGTTCATCATGGCCACCCACGGGCCGGACCAGCCCGAGCTGGCCACCATACCCTTCGTCATGGGCGCCGCTGCCCTGGCCGCCGACGTCGAGCTGGTGATGGGGTTCCAGGGCGACGGCTGCCTGCTGGTGAAAAAGGGAGTGGCCCCGACCGTCCACGCCCCTGAGTTCACCCCCCTGGAGCAGCTGCTCGGGACAGTCCTGGAGCTGGGCGGCAAGCTCCTGGTCTGCTCACCTTGCCTGAAGAGCCGTCACCTCGCCCAAGAGGACCTGGTGGACGGCTGCGAGATAGTGGCCGCGGCCCGCTTCGTGGCCGAGGTCACCTCGGCCACCAACGCCCTCACCTATTGACAACCCAAGGACCGGGACCCCAAGGAGGAACCAAATGCCAACAACGATGAACGACGCTGAACTGGCGCAGCTGACGGCCGCCAAGGTCGTGGACGCCCGAGGCGCAGCCTGCCCCGGGCCGCTGCTGGAAGCCAAGAAGTCGATGGCCGCCGTCAAGGTGGGCGAGGTCCTCGAGCTGTGGTCCAGCGACAGCCAGACCAAAAACGACATGGCCGCCTGGGCAACAAAGGTCGGCCATGAGTTCTTGGGTTCTGTGGCCGCCGAAGGCTACGACCGCGTGTTCGTGCGCCGGGGGAAATGACGACAGTGGCCGCCGCCCCGCGAGTGCTGGTCTTTTCGACCAATAACATCTCCGACCCGGGGATAGACCTGGCCGGCAGCTCGCACCTGCACTACCCCCCCGGGGCGGTGGTCATCAGCCTGCCTTGCACCAGCGGCATAAAGCCGTCGTGGGTGCTCTACGCCTTGCAGCGGGGCTTCGACGGTGTGTTCATCGCCTCCGACGGCGACGAGTGCGCTTATCTTCCCGACTGCTCGGAGCGGTCGGCTCGGGTGGTCTCCCAAGCCCAGGCGCTCCTCTCGGAGGCGGGCATCGACGGCCAGCGGCTCAAGATAGCGGCCATATGCTCGGTGTGCGCAGAACCGTTCGCCAGGCAGATCCGTCAATTTTGCGACGACCTGTCCCGGCTGGGCAGCGGTGAGCTGGTGGCCTGAGATGACCTCCGGAGGCAACGCGGGCGGCGGCTGGGACGCCCTGGTGGTGGGCAGCGGGATCGGGGGCATGGAGTCGGCCCTCAAGCTCGGGGGCATGGGCTACCGCGTCCTGGTGGTCGAAAAAGAGCCGAGCGTAGGCGGGAAGATGATCCTACTGTCCAAGGTCTTCCCCACCTTGGACTGCGCCAGCTGCATATCCACTCCCAAGATGGCGGCGACCGCCCACCACCCCAACGTCACGGTCTTGACCGATGCCCGCGTCGAGCGGGTGACGCCCAAAGGCGACGGGACTTTCGCGGTGAAGGTCCACCAGGAGCCCCGCTACGTGGACACATCGGCCTGCACCGGCTGCCGCCAGTGCGAGATGGCGTGCACCGTGGCCGTCCCCGACCAGTTCAACGGGGCGCTGGTCTCGCGGCGGGCAGCCTACATCGCCTTCCCGCAAGCCGTGCCGCAAAAGGCGCTCATCGAACGAGCCGGCACCTCGCCTTGCACGTTCAACTGCCCCGCCGGCATCAAGGCTCACGGCTATGCCTCGCTGGTGCGGTCCGGCCTTTACGAAGAGGCGTTCAACCTCGTGGCGGAGACCACGCCCTTGGTCGGCAGCTTGGGCCGCGCCTGCTACGCCCCCTGCGAGGCAGCCTGCACTCGGGGCCAACTGGAGGGCCCGGTGCCCCTCCGGCGCCTCAAGCGCTTCGTGGCCGATACCCATTACGCCTCAGCTCCCAGCCGTCCGGTGCCGTCGCTGGCCGGGCCTCCTACCGGCAAGCGGGTGGCAGTGGTAGGGTCAGGGCCCGCCGGCCTCACCGCCGCTTGGCTGCTGGGCCGCAAGGGCCACCATGTCAAGATCTTCGAGGCCGGCCCGGAGCCAGGCGGGGCCCTGCGCTTGGCCATCCCTTCCTACCGGCTCCCGGTGGAAGTGGTGGAACGGGACATTGCCAACCTGAAAGAGGTCGGGGCCGAGATCGTGACTGGTTCGCGCGTCGACGACCTCGCCGCTTTGCGGCGCGAGGGCTTCGACGCCGTCTTGGTGGCAACCGGCACGCCTCTGGCGGCTAAGCTGGGCGTCCCCGGTGAGGACGAGCTTTCCGGCGTCCGGCCCGCGCTCGGGTTCCTCCGGGAGATCAAGCTCGGCCAGGCACCCGACCTGAGCGGCCAGAGCGTAGTGGTAGTAGGTGGGGGCAACGTGGCCATTGACGCCGCCCGCAGCGCCCTGCGCCTGGGCGCCCAGGCCGTGCACCTTGCCTGCCTCGAGCGTCGCGGGGAAATGCCCGCCTACGAATGGGAAGTCGACGAGGCACTGGCTGAAGGCGTCGAACTGCACGACGGCTGGGGCATCGCCGGCTTCGTGGGGGACGACGGCCAAGGCGGCCGGCCCGGTGCCGTGCGGGCGGTGCAGCTCATGCGCTGCACGTCGGTGTTCGGGCCCGACGGGCGCTTCAGCCCCACCTACGACCCCCAGGAGCGTTCCGAGCTGGCTTGCCAGCTGGTCGTGGTGGCCATCGGCATGGGCGTTGACGTGGCCGCCTTCCCCGAGCTGGCGAACGGGGGCCGGACGCTGCAAGCCGACCCGGTCACCTTGCAGACCGCCCTGCCCTGGGTGTTCGCGGCCGGTGACGCGGTCAGCGGCCCGTCCACCATCGCCAAGGCAGTGGGCCAGGGCCGCCGCGCCGCCCACATGGTCGACCGCTGGCTGGCAGGGTTGCCCCTGGACGGGTTGCCGAGCCCGCTACCGGAGGTGGACCGCTCCAGCGTCCTGGCCCGCCAGAGCTCGCACAGTTACCGGGCACCTCTCGCCCCAGCCCCGGGGGCCGTACCTTTCCCCAAGGACTTCGCCGAGACCGAACCGGTGCTCACCGAGGACGAGGCCCGGGCGGCCGCCAGCCGGTGCCTGGACTGCGGCGTGTGCTCCGAGTGCCACCAATGCGTCAAGGCCTGCCCGGCCGGGGCCATCGACCTCGACATGCGGCCGCAGGACTTCGAGCTCGAAGTCCCCGCCGTGGTGGTCTCCACTGGTTACAACCTGTTCCCCGCCGAAAACAAGCCCCAGTACGGCTACGGCCAGTACCCCAACGTCATCACCGGGGTGCAGATGGAGCGCCTGCTAGCGCCGACCCGGCCCTACAACTCGGTGCTGCGCCCCTCGGACGGCAAGGCCCCCGAGCGGGTCGCGTACGTCATGTGCACTGGCTCACGCGACCAGACCGTTGGCAACCCGCTGTGCTCCAAGTTCTGCTGCATGTACTCGCTCAAGCAGGCCCAGCTGGTCATGGGCGCGCTGCCACTGGCTGAGGTCACGGTCCATTACATCGACATAAGGGCGGTCGGCAAGGGCTACGAGGAGTTCTTCGAGCAGGCCAAGGCGATGGGCACCAACTTCGTAAGGGGCCGGGTCGCCTCCATCAAGCAGGTCGGCGACGGGAACCTGGTGCTGCGCTACGAAGACGTCGATGGTGGTGGGGGCTTGGCCGAGGCCGAGTACGACCTGGTCGTCCTGGCCGTCGGGGTGCAACCCAACCCTGAGGCCGCCGGCCTGTTCGCACCGGGCAAGCTGGCGCTGAGCCCCTACGCCTACGTGGACGAGCCCGACGAGGACCTGAACCCGGCGGCAACTGGCACCCCTGGGGTGTTCGTGGCTGGTTCTGCCTCCGGCCCCCGCGACATCCCCGAGTCAGTGCTCCACGCGGGGGCAGCTGCCGCCCAAGCCGCGGCCTGGATCGAACGGTCCCGACGGACGAGGGAGGCCATGGCCCTATGAGCGAGGACAGCCCGGCGGCGCGCCCAGGCGCCAGCACCCCGCCAAGCCCGGGTGACAAGGACAGCCCGGCTCCGCTTGAGGGCGCCAGCACCCCGCCAAGCCCGGGTGACAAGGTCACCCCGGCTCGCCGGATCGGCGTTTACGTCTGCCATTGCGGCGGCAACATCTCCGATTACGTCGACGTGGCCAAAGTCGTGGAGGCCGCTCGGGCCGAGCCGGGCGTAGTCGTAGCCCGCGAGGCCATGTTCACCTGCTCCGACGCGACCCAAAGCGAGATCGTCCAGGACATAACCGACAACCAGCTGGACGGGCTGGTGGTGGCTTCTTGCTCGCCCAAGCTCCACACCCTGACCTTCCGGGAGGTTGCCCGGCGGGCGGGGCTCAACCCTTACCAGTACACGCAAGTCAACATCCGCGAGCAGTGCTCCTGGGCGCACACCGACGACCCCCAAGGGGCGACCCAAAAAGCCACCAAGTTGGTCCGCGCTGGCATCGCTCGCACCGCCCTGTCCGAAGCCCTCCACCCGCTGGACGTCGAGACCACGCCCAGGGTCGTGGTGGTCGGAGGGGGTGTAGCAGGGCTGCGGGCTGCGCTCGGCCTCTCCGACATCGGCCTCGAGGCCGTCCTGGTCGAGCGGGAGGAACACCTGGGAGGGCTGGTGGCATCGTTGGGCCCCATGTCCCCCCACGGCCGCAGCGGCCACGAAGTGGTGGCCCGGCTGGTGGAAGAAGTGGCCAGGCGCCCGGGCATCACCGTCCTCACCGGGGCCGAAGTGGTCTCCAAGGCTGGGACTTACGCCAACTACCACCTGGTCGTGAAAAGAGGGGACGAGCTGCTGGAGCTGGACGCCGGGCAGGTGATAGTGGCCACCGGGGCCGAGCCCTACCAGCCAGCCGAGGGGGAGTACGGCTACGGCCTGGAGGGCGTGGTCACCCTCCCCCAGTTCGAAGCACTGCTCCAGGCCGGAGAGGGGCCAGTTGCCTACCAAGGCCGGCCGCTGCGCTCGGTCGCGTACGTCTACTGCGTGGGCAGCCGGGACGAACAGCACCCTTACTGCTCCCGCTTTTGCTGCAGCGCCACGGTGCACGCAGCCTTGCAACTGGCGGCGCGCAACCCCGGGGTGAGCCAGTACCACCTGTACCGGGACCTGCGCACCTACGGGAGCAACGAAGCCCTGCTTTCCCAGTCCCGCCAGCGCGGGTCGGTCTTCGTGCGCTTCGCCGACGACGACCCGCCGGAAGTCACCCGGGGCACCACTGACGGCGGCCTTCAGGTGACCGTCCGGGACCAGCTGACCGCCGGAGAAGAGCTCCGGGTGGCGGCCGACTTGGTGGTGCTGGTGACCGGCTTGGTGCCTCACGACGACCCGGGCCTGGTGCGAGCCCTCAAGCTGCCGGTGGGCCGGGACGGCTTCTACAACGAGGTGCACCCAAAGCTGCGGCCGGTGGAAACCGTCGTCGACGGGGTCAGCATCTGTGGCACCTGCCAGGGCCCCAAGACCTCGGCCGAGGCGGTGACCTCCGGCCTGGCCGCGGTGGCACTGGCCGGGGCCCTACTGAAAGCCGGCGTGGCCCAGCTCGACCCTCAGGTCGCCAAGGTCGACCCTGTGCACTGCGACGGCTGCGGTACGTGCGTGGCCTCCTGCCCGTTTGGTGCGATCTCGATGGTCGACGGCCGGGCCAGCGTTGACCCCGCCGGTTGCAAGGGCTGCGGCGGGTGCGTGCCGGTATGCCCGCGCGACGCCATCGACCTGAAGGGCTACACCGATGCCCAGGTCCGGGCGGCAATAGACGCACTAGCCCAAGGAGTGCTGGCATGAAAAGGGACCCCCGCGAGGTGGTGCGCGACGAACCGTTCGTGCGGCCCCGGCTGATCGAGGCGCTGGGGGAGGGCGCCATGACCGTACCGGAACTGGCGTCGGCCACCGGCTGGCCGCCTGAAGAGGTCATGGCCTGGGTCATGGGCTTGCGCAAGTACGGCTACGTAGCCGAAGAACCGGGCAAGGACGACGCCGGCTACTACCGCTACAGGGTGGTGAGGCGACGGTGAGCACCGCGGTGACGTCCAGCGGCACGGTCCCCAGCGGCACGGTCCCCAGCGGCCTGGTCCCCGGTAGGCCGGGGGCGGGCGGCCTGGTCTCCGACCGCTTGGTCCGCCAGCTCCGGAGCCTGGGGCCATTTGACGCAGACGCGTGCATGAACTGCGGGGTGTGCACCGCCACCTGCCCGTTGGGGACCGACCTGCTGCCTCGCCGGCTCTTCCGTTACGTCGTGCTGGGACTGGTGGAACGGGTGCGCTCGGAGCACGAGGCCGTTTTCTCCTGCCTACTGTGCCGGGCTTGCGAAAGCTCTTGCCCGGGTGGGGTGCACATCACCGCCAACGTCTTGGCCCTGCGCCATTGGTTGCTCAAGGACTGGGGAGAAGGCTGATGCCGCTGCCTGCTCAAGACGTGGTCGGGGTGCTCGCCGACAACCTGCGCCAGCGAGGTTCGGTCTTGCCCATCGGTGCCCGGCGAGCGCTGCGGTGGGCCAAGGAACAAGGGCTGCCTCGGGGCGGGCCGACTGTCTTGTACACGGGCATGATGTACCAGCTCGTGCCTCACATCGAGCGGCTGGTCAGCTGGGAGAAGTACCTGGACCGCCCGGCGGTGGCCCGGCACTTGGGGCCGGCCCGCCTGGGCCGCCTCAGCCGGCTGGCCCGGTTGGCCAACCGTCACCTGAACGGGCTGGGCCTGATCGGCCTGTTGCCGGTGGGGACGGGCGAGCACGACCGGGTACCCAGCAACGTCGCCCGCCTGCTGCGGCACGCGGGCATCAGCTTCGGCTACCTCTACGAGGAGGACCTGTACGCCGGTACGCTCGCGTGGGATCTTGGCGCCCACGAAGCGGTGGCTGCCCATGCACGCCGGGTCGCCGACATCTTTGCCAGGCACGGCGTGCGCGAGGTGATAACGATCGACCCTCACACCACCCACATGCTCCGCTCGGTCTACCCCCGGCTGGTGCCCGGCTATGACGTGAAGGTCCGCAGTTACCTGGAAGTGCTGGCCGAGCGTGGGCTGAGCGTGACCGGGCACGGGCCTGAGCCAGGCGCGAGCAGCCATCTCCAGCAGCCGGGCGCGGGTGGGCCAAGGCCGGGACCGACCGAGGTGGCGGCACCAGCAGCGCGCCAACCACAGGTCAGCGGTGACGGTGGCGGCCCCCAGCAAGGGCGGGTGACCTTGCACGACTCGTGCGCCTATGCCCGCTACGAGGGAGTAGTGCAGGAGCCCCGGCGACTGCTCCGATCCGTCGGGGTGAAGGTGGTGGAGCCCGAGAACTCCAAGGAGCGGACCTGGTGCTGCGGGGGGCCAGCGGAGTCCCTTTACCCGGACAAGGCGGCGGCGGTGGCCGCCCAAAGGGTCAGCGAACTTGGCGCCGTAGCTTCGGAGTGCGTGACTATGTGCCCTATCTGCCTGGTCAACCTGCGCAAGGCCGCCGGGGGGACGGTCAGGTTCCGCGACATCTCCGACTACCTGGTCGAAGCGCTGGACGCCGCCACAAGATAAGGGGGCCCCACCCCAGCCGGAGCACTCCGCCCCGCTAGCGCTAAACCAGCCCAGCCGACGCTTGACCAGGCCAGACGAGGCCAGCCGCGCCGTTCAACCGGGCCCAGCCGAGGGCTCAGCCGGGCCCAACTGCGGCACCTAGCCGGTTCTTTGCCGCGTTACAGCCCTCAGAAGTACAGCCCTCAGAAGTACAGTTCGTGGCGGGCGCGCTCGGTGACCTCGTCCAGGTCACCTGTCCAGACGTCCGTAGACAGGTACTTCCAGCCGCCATCGGGGGAAACGGTGACGATGGTGGCCTCGTCCACCTCCATGGCACAACGAGCCACCCCGGCCATGGCCGCACCCGTGGAGATGCCGGCGAATATGCCCACGTCGGCCAAGCGGCGGGCCCACTCGATGCTCTCCCTGGGGCCCACCACCCGGTTGCGGTCGAGCAACGAATAGCCGTCGTTGTCGACGAACACGGGCGGGACGAACCCTTCGTCCAAGTTCTTCAAGCCTTCCACCGTCTCGCCCGCAGGAGGCTGCACGGCCCACACACGGACAGCAGGGTTGCGCTCCTTCAGGAACTTGCCGACACCGATTATCGTCCCTGCCGTGCCGAGGCCGGCGACGAAGTGGGTGACCTCCGGGCAGTCCCGCCAGATCTCCGGCCCGGTCCCTTCGTAATGGGCCTTGGGGTTGGCCGGGTTGCCGTACTGGTAGGAAAACCACCAGTCGGGGTGCTCGGCCGCCAGCGCCTGCGCCCGGCGCATGGCACCATTGGAACCCTCAGCGGCAGGGGAGAAGATGATCTCCGCCCCGAAGGCCCGTAGCAGCTTGACCCGCTCGACGGAGACGTTCTCGGGCACCACCACGGTGAAGGGGTAGCCCTTGACCTTGGCGATCATGGCCAAGCCGGCAGCAGTATTGCCCGAAGAAGACTCGAGGATGCGCTGGCCCGGCATAAGGCTGCCGTTTTTCTCTGCCTCCTCGATCATGGCCTTGGCGGCGCGGTCCTTGACCGAGCCACCCGGGTTGACGCCCTCCAGCTTGATGAGCACCCGGGCCTGGGGGTTGGGGCTGAGCTCGCTGACGTCTACGAGCGGGGTGTTGCCGATGGTGTCGAGGACGCTGTCATAACGAGCCATCTCATGCGCCCCCCGCCACGGCGGGCATGAGGGTCACGATGTCTTCGTCGTTGACCTTGGCGTCCAGTTTCCCCAGGTAGCGGATGTCGTCGTCATTGACGAACACGTTGAGGTGGCGGTGCAGCTCCCCCTCGGGGGTGAGCAACGAGGCACGCAGCTCGGGGTACTGGCGTACCAGGTCCTCGAACACCTCGCCGACCGTCGCCCCCTCGGCTCGGACGCTGGCGCGCCCGGCGGCTACAGGACGGAAGATGTTCGGTAGACGGACTTCTACGGCCACGGTCCTCTCCAGTAATCCCGAGTTAGCTAATCGCCATTGTAGGGCATCCCGGGGCCCTAGCGGGCGGGTGAGCACCAGCCCCGGACCAGCACCTCTTCCTCGGCCACGTCCTGGCCCACTATGCGGTAGCTGCGGAGCGAGGGCTCCAGGTCCCGCAACGAGACCAGCACGTAGTGCCAGTCGGGGTCGGGGGCCTGGGCGATGTCGGTGGGTGAGGGGAAAGCCTCGGTGTGGGTGTGCGAATGCCACACCCCGACCAGGGACCACCCTCTGGCTTCGGCGTCCCGGTCAGCCCGCAGCAGGTCCACCGGCTCGACGGTGTACAAGCGGGCCGAGCCAGCCGCGTTGCGCGCCGGGTAGGCCTCCAGCACCTCGACGCTGCCTGCCTCGGCCCCCGGCCGGCCGGCGAGCAACCCGCATGCTTCCAGCGGTAGCCCGTCCAGGCAATGAGCGACCATGCGTTCCCATAGCGGCCGCGAGAGCACGAGCACGCCGCCGAGGCTACCGTGGCTCCCACTATGTCCTCCAAGGGGCCCATCAAGGCGGCGTCCTCCAAGGCGGCCAAGGCCAAGGGCGGGGCCCGCCCGCTGGTCGCCCAGAACCGGCGCGCCCGCCACGATTACGACATAGTGGAGACCTACGAGGCCGGGATCGTGCTCCTGGGGAGCGAGGTCAAGTCCCTGCGCGAGGGCAGGGTGCAACTGCGGGACTCCTTCGCCAAGGTCGAAGACGGTGAGCTCTGGCTGCACGGGGTGCACATCTCGCCCTACGGGTTCGCCACCGGGGTGGGGCGGGCCGACCCCGACCGTTCTCGCAAGTTGCTCCTGCACCGGCGCCAGATCGCCGAACTGGCCAGGCGCGCCCAGGAGGGCCCTTTCACCCTCGTCCCCCTGTCGGTGTACTTCAAAGACGGCCGGGCCAAGGTCGACCTGGCCCTGGCTAGGGGCCGTCGCCAGTACGACAAGCGGAGGGCGGTCGCCGAGAGAGACGCCCAGCGCGAAGCCCGGCGACAAGTGGAGGGGCACCGCTGGGCGAGCCGGCCGAGCCGCCAGCGCACGGGCAACTGAAGGCATGCCGGGGAGCTGAAGGGCACGTCCGAGGGCGGGCGGCCGCGCTCGTGGCCCCGGGCCACCAGCGGTTCAGCCCCGGAACAGCTGGCGCTCAGGCAGTGTTTAACTTGGAGGACGACAATTGGGTACCAGAGCACTATGAACGACAGTTTCAAGCTGGGCCGTGTGGGCGGCGTGAAGATAGGCGCCAACTGGAGCCTCTTGGTGCTCGCCCTGATGGTTGCCTATTTCCTCGCGACCTCTCGCCTGCCCGCGGACGTCCCCGGTTACCCCCAAAGCGCCTACTGGCTGGCAGCGGTGCTCACCTCGGTCGTCCTCGTCTTGGGGGTGCTCCTGCACGAACTGGCCCACGCCCTCGTAGCCCGGCGGGCAAAGCTGAGGGTGGAAGGCATAACCCTTTGGTTCATGGGCGGCGTCACTCGGATCGACGGCGACAACACCAAGCCCTCGGTCGAACTGGCCGTGGCACTGGTAGGGCCGCTTTCCAGCGCTGCCCTCGGGGCCATTTCGGCTGGGCTGTCCGTCCCTGTCGCCCGAGCCGGCTGGGCCCTGGCGGCCGGCTCCCTGCGCTGGTTCGCCCTCATCAGCCTGTTGCTGGCCGGGTTCAACCTGCTGCCGGCGTCGCCCTTGGACGGGGGCAAGGTGCTCCACGGCGCCCTGTGGGCCGTCACCCGCAACCGCTGGCTGGCCACCCGCCTCACTGCCGGCGCCGGCATCGCCCTGGGGGCGGTGTGCGCCGGTTTCGGCCTGGTGACCTTCGCCCAAGGCGACCAGCCAGACGGCCTGGTGCTGCTGCTCATGGCCTGGTTCGTCATGTCCTCGGCCAAACGGGAGGAGGTTGCCGGCCGGGCCCAGTACGTCCTGGGCGACGTCAACGTCTCGGACATCATGAGGCCAGCGGTGGTCGCGCCAGGCTGGCTCACGGTGGCGGCGTTCTGGGGCAACTGGGTCACCCAGTACCCCGAGGCGGCCTTCGTCCTCGAGCGCTGGGACGGCCAGGGCCTGGCCGGCGTGGTGACAGCTCAACAGTTGGCCGCGGTCCCCCCTGGGCTCCAGGGGTCGGTCCGGGTGCAGGACATCGCCCTCCCGCCTCCCCCCGACAGCCAGCCCGCCCTCCGTCCGGACGAGCCTGCCCTGGCCGTGGCCGGGCGCAGCGGCCTCGCCCTCCCGGTGCGCTATGGCACAGCCATCGTGGGCGTGGTCCTGGCGTCCGACATCGCGGCCATGGTGGCCAGGGGAGTGCCGGTCGAGCACCGGACGTGGGCCAGCTTCCGGCCCGCCCCGTCTGCCTCCTGGCCGGCGTAGCCCTGAGCGCCCCGCCCCTGGCCCCGGCAGCCTCCCCCGCGTCAGGCCGGCCCCTCTCGGGGCCTCGCACCCCGGTGTTGCCGACACGCTTGCCCCCTTAGGGCAGTGAGCACCGAGCCGCCCACGTACCGGGCGGTTTGCGAGCCTTTTGCGGGCTGGTGGGCGTTCCACGTTCCTGGCACCGTCGTGCCCTCGACGGCACCCCGAGGCACTGGCAGGTCGGCCGGCTCCTGGCGACCGTGCGGCGGCCCCACCCTGACCACGCCGGCGCGCCCCGGTCGGGCCCGGCGGGACCGCCCAGCACCGTCCGGTCGTCAGCAGTCTTCAGGTTTACCCCGAGTGGCCCGGTACCGCCCCGGCCGGGGCCGACCCGCCGATCGACGTGGTGGGCGACGGCCGCGTGGACTACCTCGGCCTGCGGGGCCGGCTTGTGACTGACGCCCGGTTCGGGACTAGCCGCCAGCAGCCCTTCATCTGGGTGGACCGCCACGGGGAGGTAAGGCGGGGCGGAAGGGACGGCTGACGGCTCGACGCCTGGCGAAGGCCTGCGACCTGGCGTCGCCCACCCCCGAACGAGGAGCAGGGCACGGGCGGGGTGTGCCCCAGGGGGGCGGGGCGCGGGAGGCCGCCGGTCGTCCTAGACGAGGACGCTACGAGGTCGTCCTATCGGCCTTCAACGGCCCGGAGGCGCTTGAGGCCCCAGTGGGGCAAAGGGGGAAAGAGGAAAAGAAGTTCCCGAGGGCCGTAGCCAACGACCCCAGCCGGGGGTGCTCCGGCACGAGCGGGGCCACGATCCCTACGTCTGTCGCGGCCGCGGCACAAACCGGGCCGATGCACGCAGCCACCACGCCGCCCGAGTTGAACGCGGCCAGGAGGGCCGGGAGCGCGCCTCGCTCCTGGGCCCCTGACGCCAAGGCGTGCACCTGGGGCGCGGCCGTGAAGGTGACCGCGTCGAAGCGGCCGGCGACCAGGCCGTCCACCAGGGCCACCGCCGAGCGCCGCTCGCCCGGGGCCAGGGCGTAAACAGGCACCTGGACGACCCTCGCCCCCACCTGGGCCAGCCGGCTGGGCACCGGGCTGGGGGCGCCAGCGACGTCCCCCGGCAGCTGGAGGGCAACGGTCGCCCCGTCCAAGTCGTGCTCCAGCAGCCACCCCACCACCTCGCCCAGGCTGCCGCCGGGTGCCTTGTAGCCTGGCTCGAGCCCGGCCTTGCGCAGTGCGCCCAGCGCCTTGGCCCCCCGGGCCGCGATGAGGGCCCGCGACCGTAGCGTCGTCACCAGCGCCTCTCGCAGGCCCCAGAGCTCCGCCAGCTCGAACCAGGCCTGCACCCCGTAGCCGGTGGTGGCCACTAGGTACCCAGGCGGGCAGCTCACCAGGGCTTCGGTGACCGCCCGCAGCTCGTCCCGGTGCACCGCCGGCTCGGTCCGGAGCAAGGGGAGCATTTGGACCTCTGCCCCCAACCGCTGCAAAAGGACGGCTTGCTCTTCCCGGCGCCGGTCGGCGGTTATGGCCACCGTCCGGCCCCGCAGGGGCTGGCCTGCGCCCGGCTGGGCCGCACTCAGCTGGCCTACGCCTGTCACCGGCTGCTCGGGCTGGCCGCTCTCACGATGCCGCCCCTCGGGATGCCGGGCCCTCAGGATGCCGGGCCGGGGAGATGCTCGGCGCGCCGGCCCCAGACGAAGTAGCTGATGGGCACCAACCCGGCTGAGTTGGCCAACGCCACCGCGACGGCCCATTTGGCTTTCGAGCCTCTTACCTGGCTGGCAGGCCGGCGCTTCAAGTCGACCAGCGCGGCGACCTTGAGGGCACCCTCGACGACCATGCCCAGCACGAGCAACCTACGGGTGCCCGGGCTCAGATCTGCCCACTTCTTCCTATGCGTCATGGCCCCTCCATACTGCCGGCACCAACCTAGCCGGGGGCCGAGGCCCAGCCGAAGTCATGGCCCTAGCCGGCCCGCTCAGGTAGCCCGGGCCAGAGCCTCTTGCCGGGTCGCGTAGCTCTCCATGCGCACGACCTTGCCTTCCTCGAAGGCAAGGACCAGGGTGCGGGCCCCTGGGCCTGGCCCCTCCGGGGCACCCGCCGGCTCCCGGCCGAGGACCACGCTGGCCGGGCCCAGGTCGGGCCCCTCAACTGTCACGACCACCTTGCTGCCCACCTCTTCGGCCTCCATCCGAACCACCCCCGGCAACCGCCCGTCGCGGGCAGCTCCCAGCCACTGGCTGACCTCGTCCCGCCCATGGCACACCAGTTCTGGCAATAGGCCCTGCCATACCACGCCTTCCGCCAACAGCCCCAATAGAGGTGACGTGCTGCGGCTCCGGGACGCCTCCCCCCACGCCTCCAGCACCCGGGCCAGGTTCGCCCCCGGCTCGCTCAAACCGACCTCCTCTCGCTGTCCCAAGGTACCAGCCGCCGCTCAGGCGTACGGTCACGACCGGGCAGAGGGGACGCGTCCGGCAAGGACCTGCACAGCCGTCGCCCACTGGGTGCCCACCCGAGGACACCCGCACGACCCGGCACCACGCCCCTCCTAGCACCCGCGGGCGGCGTACCCGTGCGCTGGCGGCCCTGGGCACGCAAACTGGAGCTGTGGCCCAGCAGCTCTGCCCGGTGATCGTGGGGCGCGAACGCGAGCTGGACGCCCTTGGGCAGGCGGTGACCGCTGCTGCAGCGGGCCAGGGCCAATGCGTGCTGCTCGTGGGAGAGCCGGGCATCGGGAAGTCCCGGCTTGCCCGCCAGGCGGTGGACTGGGCGCTTGAGCGTGGAGGGCGTCTGGCGGCCGGCCGTGCTGCCCCGGGGTCGACGTCGACTGCCTACGGGCCAGTCGCCAATTTCCTGCTGCAATTGTTACGCAACACCCCCCTGCCGGCTGGCCCGGGGATGGCCCCGTGGCTCCCACTGCTGAAGCCTCTCCTACCTACGCTGATAGGTGGGCGTGCGGCCCCAGAGGTCTCGCCGAGCCTTCGGGGTGAAGCGGTCGTCCAGCTGCTCGGGCGGGTGGGCCACCGCCCCTTGGTGGTCCTGCTGGAAGACCTGCACTGGGCCGACCGGGACACGGTGTCGCTGGTCGAGTACCTGGCCGACAACCTCAGTGGCCTGCCCGCCTTGTTGGTCATGACCCTACGGGACAGCCCGGTGTCAGCCGCTTTGGAAGCGGCCTGGCGCCTGCGCAGCCTGCCCTGGGCCAGCTACCTAGCGCTCGAGAGGCTGACCGAACACCAGTCGGCAGCCATGGTGCGCGCTTGCCGGCCGGGCGCCGACGACCGTTTGGTCGGGCGCATCCAGGCTACGGCTGAGGGGGTCCCGCTCCTGGTCGAAGAGCTGCTGGCCTCCCCCGGCCTGCCGGGGGACTTCAAGGCGGGGGTCGACGCCCGCTTGAGCGCACTGACGAGCGACCAGCGCGAGGTGATCGAGGCAGCCGCCGTGCTCGGCCGCCACTTTGACTGGCAACTGTTGCCGGCGATGACTGGCCTCAGTGAGGAGGTGGTTGGCGAAGCCGTGGCCGCCGGGCTGAAGGCGATGCTGCTCACCAGCCACGGTTCGGCCCTGGGGTTCCGCCACGCCCTCACCCGGGAAGCGGTGCTGGACAGCCTGGTCCCTCCTCGCCAGAGGCAGCTGGCCCTGGCTGGCCTCGGTGCCCTGACCGACGCCGGTACCGTCCTGAGCGGTGGGGACCGAGAGGTAGCCATAGACCTGGCGCTGCGGGGCGGCGACCGCCGCCGGGCCGGGCTGCTACTGCTGGGCTCCGGCAGGAAGTCGTTGGCCTGGGGTGCCTTGGCCACGGCGACAGACGCCCTGCGCCGAGCAGCAGACCTGCTTACAGGCACCCTGGAGCAGTCCGAGGCGGAGCTCGAGCTGGTCGCAGCCTTGGCCCTGGCTGGCCGGGTCGAGGAGGCCGCCGCTGCCGGCGCACGGATGGTCAGCCGTTTGGGGCCTGACCCCCATACTGCCAGCCTCCGGGTGGAGGCGCACCTGAGGCTAGCTCACGCCGCCGTCGCCGCCTCGCGTTGGACGATGGCCCGTCACCATCTCGACGAGGCCCGTCGGCTGACGACGGCCGGCTCCGCGCCGGCCACGGCCGCCCGGGCCAACGTGCTCGACGCCGACCTGGCCATGGCGGCTGACCAGTACGGCACAGCCCGTCGTCTTGCCGAGGAAGTCCTGCGCACAGCGGGCGTCGCGGCCGAGGTCCGCTGCCACGCCTTTGAGGTTGTCGGCCGAAGTCACCGTTTGGCCGACCTCTCCGCCGCGAGCGCCGCCTTTGAGGCCGCCCTGGTAACTGCCGAGAGCGCGGACCTGCCGATGTGGCGGCTAAGGGCCTTGCACGAGCTCGGGACCATCGAACTGTTCGACCACGCCGGGGTAGACCGGCTGCTCCAAGCCCGCCAGGGGGCCGAACAGATGGGCGCCGTGAGCACCGTGGCGGTCCTCGACCTGCAACTATCGGCTGCCTTCACCTGCCGCTGGGACCTTGGTGCCTGCGACTCGCACGCCCTCTCGGCCATCGCCATCGCTGGACGACTGGGGCTGGACCAGGTGCGTGCCAAAGCCCTGGCCATGCTGGCCGGCAGCGCCAGCATGCGAGCCGACCTGGCCGAGACCGACAGGTACGCCTCCCTGGCCCTGGCGGCCCGGCCCGATGACCAGATGCTGCAGGGCCTCTGCTGGGGTGCGCGAGGTGTAGCCCTTCTTCTCGCCGGCGATGCCCAGGCGTCGATCGAGCCCTGGTCTCGGGGCATGGCCATCCTGGCAGGCCTTCCCCACGCCGAGCCGGCTGCCCTGCGGGCGTTGTGGCCGCTCGTCCTGGCGGCCCGGGCAGACCGGCGCGCCCAGGCGGCCGTCGACGAAGCCTGGCGCCTCGGGGTGGCCTCCTTCGCGCTGAACCGGGCGATGATCGGCTACGCCCAGGCCATCCTGGCGGGTCGTCGGGGAGACCAGGGCCGCGCCCGCCAGCTGGTCACCGAAGCTGACACTGGCTGGGCCAACTGCGGTGCCTGGGCCGACCTTGCCCGCCTGATCGCCGCTCCCGCCGCCCTGTCCGACGGGTGGGCGGACCTCCGCCATTGGCTCGGCCGGGCGGCCGCCGGTTTCGCCGACAGAGGCCTCCCGGCCATGGCCCGCCAATGCCAGGGCGTTGCCCTCCACACTGGCGCCAACCCCTGGCCAGAGCTCGGCATCAGCGCCCGGGAGGCCGACGTCTTGGCACTCGTGGTCGAAGGCCTGTCCAACAAAGACGTCGCTGCTGAGCTCCACCTTTCCCCCCGCACAGTAGAAAAGCATGTCGAGTCCCTGTTGCGCAAAACGGGTGCCCGCTCTCGGACCGAACTGGCGGGCCGCCTCGGGGCCCCCTCGGGTTTGCCGGGCAAGCCAGCCCGGCCAAGGGGGACTACGTAGCCCAGCTACAAATTACGTGTTCTTCCCGATGCCTGGGCCACCGACGGTCCCGCACGATATTGGCAACAACCTCTCCAGAAAGGTACCGGCACAATGGCCCAAGGCACCCAGACCACGCTCGAAGTCAAGAACATCGGCTCCCCCGACGAACGGCGCAACCTCGGCCGGGGGGTGCTGGAGGTAGTGGACCTACCCGGGGCCGCCATCACCCGCGCCACTTTCCAGCCGGGGTGGCGATGGTCGGCCGACGTCGCCCCCCTGGTAGGCACCCCCTCCTGCCCGGTTGCCCACACGGGTTACATCGTCTCGGGACGGTTCCACGTCCGCATGGACGACGGGCGCGGGTACGACTTCGGCCCCGGCGACGCCCACTTCGTCGCTCCCGGGCATGACGCCTGGGTCCTCGGCGACGAGGCCTGCGTGGCCATCGACTTCGCCTCCACCGGGGGCGCCCTGGCCGGGCACGTCGGGCGCTGCCCCTGCGGCGTCGAGTTCCGGGTGGCGGCCGACGACCAGCTCGACCACCTCGTCTCCGCCATCCGTGAGCACGCCAGCGGCACGCACGGCCACCAGCTGAGCCGTGAGCAAGTCCTGGCCGAGGTGTCCTCCGCATGACAACGACCCCCAGCGGCCCGGGCCAAGCCGTAGCGATGTGGGCGAACAGGGGGCCCAGACCGTCACCCACGCCGGCACCGAACCGGCCCGCTACGCGCGACCTGGCTGCGCGGGCCAGGGGCCATGACAACTCCTGAGCGCCCTCAGCGGCGCGCCTACCGTCTGGCCAAGCCCGACCAGGGTGACTCCCCTACAGGTGTCCCGCACCTGTTCAAGGCGGCGGCGGCGAACACCGCGGGCCGGTTCGACTTCATCACGGCATCGTTCGCACCGATGACCGGCCCGCCACTTCACCTGCACCTCGAACAGCACGACACCCTCTACATCTTGGAGGGAGTGCTCACGGTCCAAGTCGGTGACGACATTTTCGACATCGGTACCGGCGATTTCATCACCGTCCCCCCGCATGTCCCCCACACCTTCGACAACCTCCACAACGGCGACCAGCCGGTCCGGGCGATCAACCTGATGACACCCGGCGGGCATTTCGAGATGTTCGAAGAAATGGCGGCGGTGGGAGCCGGGCCAGGCCTGCCCGAGGCAATCGCGGACGCTGCTGCCCGGCACGGCACCATCATCCTCGGGCCGCCACTGCGAGCCGCCTTCGGGCTCCGATAGGCGACCCCAGCGGGGTCCCGATGAGGGAACGCTCCGGCGCAAGGCACGCCGGCTGCATGTGAGCCGATGGCCGAGCGCCGCGGACGACTTGTGCGTGAGGGGTGGACGGCACCATGTCGCAACCGACGAGGCGGGCAGTCCGGCCTGGGGTGGGCGCTCGCCCCTCTTGAAGAAGCACCGCCCCGGGATCGCTTTACCCAAGCCGTGACGGCCCAGCTGGGCGCGCAGCTGCCAGGTTCCTGGGCTAGGCTCTCTCGTGGTACCTTTGCCTGCCATGTCCTGTCCCTTGCCCTACGGCTGAGGCCCACGCCCCCGGCCCGAGGACGGCTGTAGGGCTGCCGACCTCACGGACCAAGCCCGGGACCAGGGCAAACCAGCAGGCCAAGGGCACTAGGAGAGGTGCGAGAGCGGCCGAATCGGGCTCACTGCTAATGAGTTGACGGGGGGAAACCCCGTCCGAGGGTTCAAATCCCTCCCTCTCCGCTCGCTCGTTCCAGCCAGCCGGCCGGTAGCGGGGCTAATGGCCCGCCGGCTGAGCTAGCTGGCTGATGGGCCGGGCCGCAGGGCAGCCGCTGCGTGGTCGCGAGGCGACCAGCCCGGGGCAACAAGACGACCAGCCGGCTCAGGCTCGGCCCGCCGTCCTCACGAACAGGGTGGCGTTCATGGGGTACAGGGGGCTCGAGAAGGCAGGCACGGTCGCGATCTGTTCTACTTGGAGGTCAGGGTCCGACAGCACGACCTGGTTGGCTGCGATGGCCTCGGCTTCGACGGCCCCCGCGTAGCGTTGGGGCGTCTCGCCCCGGTCCCAGCTGGCCGGGTCCACCAACAAGACATGGCCCCCCGCAGGGACGTCGGCCAGGAGGGGGGCCAGGTTGGACGCCGCGTTGACGCCCTGCAGCCGAGTTGGCAGGTTGGACCAGTTCACAACCAGCGGGTCGGCCTCTAGCCCGAGAGGTGTGGCGTAGGCGTAGCGAGGCCCCAGGTCCAGGGCCACCACGGGGGCATCGGTGACCTGCGCCGAGACCACGAGGTCCCCGGGGCGCAGCAACCCCCGGAGCCGGTCGAGGATATAGGCGGCGTCGCTCTTGGAGGTCTCGACCGTGACCTCCCGGCCCAGCACTGCCGGGGCAGCGGTGGCAGCCAGGGCCAGGACGGTCCCGCAGACGACCGGCAACCGCCCACGCGCCCGGGCCAGCCCGGCCGCCAACGGGACCAGGGCGGGGACGATCGCCACCCCCAGGTAACGGGGGTCCCAGGAGTTGACGAGCTGGCTGCCCGTCCAGGCCAGCACCAGCGCCACCACAGGGACGGCTGCCACCGCCCCCAGGGCGGGAAATGAGCTGCCCGGGGACCGGCCCCCCCCTTGGGCCTGGGCCAGTCCCTCAGCACCGAGCTCGTACCCGGGCCCCGACGAGCCCGGGTACAGCCGCAGCACGGCTAGTACCGCTACCGAAAGAGGCTTGGGCAGGCGGGGCTCGGGCCGCCCGGCCAAGAGGTGGCGCAGCCCGGCCAGTGCGGCAACCACGAGGGCGATCACGACCGCCGGCCAGGCGGCTGAGGCCAGGGCATTGAACGGGTCGACGACCAGGTCCGCGACGCTGGGGCGGGGCGCCCAGGGCGCGCCGGTGTGGGCGACCTGGTAGGCGAACTGGGGTACCCAGGGGGCGAAGGCTGCCCCACAGGCCAGGGCGTAGGACAACGTTGCCCTGAGCCGTGCCCGGTGGGCGCTGACCAAGGCGCTCCCCGCTCCCACGACCACCAACGCCCCGAACAGGTACAGGCCGTAGTAATGGAGGTACAAGGTGGCGGTCATGGTTGCCCACGCGGCTAGCCAGTACCACCTCCCCGCTCCCTGGTAGGCGAGGAAGAAGCAGGTCAGGGCCAGCAGCGCAGCCAGCACCAGCCAGGAGTACATACGGGTCTCGGTGCTGTAGTAGCCCACGTAGGCGCACGTCGCCACCAAGGCTGCGGCCGCTCTCCCCGCCCACCGGCCGAACAACTTGCACCCGCACCACCACGAAGCGGGGACGGTGGCGAGGGCGGCGGTCATGGACAGCCAGTGCGTGGCCAGCTCCGAGCGACCGAACGCCTCCATCCAAAAGTGCAACAAGACGTAGTACAGCGGAGGTGAACCGTCCTCGACCAGGGCTTTGGGGAGGGCATGCAGCGGCTGGGCGGCAATGCCGATGGCTATGGCCTCGTCTCCCCAATAGCTCGTCCACAGCGTCCGCCAGCGCAAGCCCAAAACGACAGCGGCTAACAGCGCGACCAGGAGGGCATCGAAGTGCCGCCAGGCCGCCACCTGAGCCAGCGCCCCTTCTGTGCCCCTACCGGGACCGGCTTCACCCCGGCCCGCGCCAACCGGAGCCAGGCCCGCCGCACCAGCACGGGGTGGCGCAAGGTCAGGGGAGGTCAGGCCAGGCAAGAGACGGGGCGCCCCAACGCTTGTAGGTGCCTTCACCAGCAGGTCTCCCGTGTCCGGTCCCAAACCCGTGCCTGGTCGTTGCTACGCCTGGGCCACAACTGCTCCGACCGAGGCTAGTAACGAGAAAGCTCGGACCGCCACAACTTCTGGGCCAGGCTACCTGGGTGCGCCCCATGGGCCAAGGGCCAGGGCTGGGCGCTGGGACTGGCGCTGGGGCCGGTCCGACAAGGCGAGGGGACAGGGCAAGGGCGCGGGCCGGGGGGACGGGGCCGGGGACCGGACTTGGCGGGTGGCCCAGGCGCCACCTAGCGTCAGGTCATGGACGCCAAGGTCATCGTCTGCGACTTCGCCGAGGTGAGCGGGGGCAAGCTGTTCATTTCAGGGGCTGGCCTCGCCCTCCTGGCCAGCGCGACACCGACGCCGCCGTTCCGGGTGAACGTGAGCCTGGCCATCTTGGGCTTGATCACCCTCGCCGACACCGACGTACAGCACAAGATGACCATCGAGCTGGTCCAGGTGAGCGGCGGCCAGGAGCTCCGAGTCCCGCTGGCAGACGAGCTGCCTGAAAACGGTGACCCGGCCGACCGGGGGATGATCGTGCTGTACTTCATGGCGCCTCGTTCCCCCCAGATGCTGGAGGGGGACGAGTGGAGCATGCCGATGGCCGTCCCCCTGTTCGGGCTCGGGCTGCCGCAGCTCGGCTTGTACTACTTCAGCGTGCGGGTGGACGGCAGGGAGATGGACCGTTCCTCGTTCCGGCTCCTGCCCGCCCAGCAGCTGCAGTTCCCCGACGGCCCGCCCGGCGCCCCGCCCCAGGGGTAGCGGGCCCCCGGCCCCGCGGTCACAGGAGACCGCCCAGTTCCCTCGTCGGGGGCAGCCGTACCACCCGGCAGGTGGCTCCGGTCACGCGGCGGGGCCAACGGGCCCGGCCACCGTTCGTGGGCGCGCCGTCACTGAGGAGGAGGCGGCTCGGGGCTGGGCCGCCCGCCCCGCAGGCGCAGGAAAAGGAAGCCGTCTTCCTCCAGCAGGTGCACCAGTTGGAGCTCCAGCAGCTGGGGGGGCGGGCTGGCCCCAGGGTAGGCCTCGCCTGGCGCCGGGCTCGTCCCGTACGGGTTGGGGCCGAGCCAGCCCCGGGCGAGGCCGCCGCCCCACCCGGCCAGCTTGGGCGACAGGGTCAAGCACAGCTCGTCGACCAGCCCGGCCGAGGCCAAGCTGGCGTTGAGCTGGGGGCCGCCCTCGCACAGCACGTGGCCGGCCCCCAGTTGGCCTAACGCAGCCAGCGCGGCCCCCAGGTCGACGGGGCCAGGGCCAGCCTCGATGACGTCGGCCACTTGGCGCGCCGGGCGCAGTTGGCTGGCGGGGACGCGGGCGGGGACGACCACTATGGGCCGTTCGCCAGGGCCCAGGAACAGGCTGGAACGCCAGTCGAGCTGGGCTGACCCGCTGACCACGGCCAGGCGGGGCAGGCGGCTCTGGCCCCGGCGCTCCCGTTGTTGCTGCAGGTCATCGGGCAGCTTCACCGGGCCGTAGTGCTCGGCCCGCACCGTCCCCGCCCCGACCAAGATGACGTCAGCCAACGACCGCAGCACCCTGAACACCAGCCTGTCCCCGGGGCCGCCGAGCGGGCCCGACCGGCCGGCAAAGGCGATGGCGCCGTCCAGGCTGGACAGCATGTTCACCCGCACGAACGGCCGCCCCGAGGGCACCTGGACATCTTTGGAGTAGGCCTCGGCCAGCTCGACCGGTCCAGGACATTCCGGCAACAGCCACCTCAAAAGGACCGCCCCCTTTCCTGTCCGAGGACTGGCCCGGTGCCCCGAAGACGGCACCCGTGCCTGAAGCCCGGCCCCACCACCGGGGCCACCTGTCGCTCACGAAAAGACAGCCGGCACCAACGCAAGGTAAAGACCGTAGCCCATGAGGGCGCTGGCCCCGGCCGCCAGCACCACCGGCCCGGCCAAAGGGAGGCGGCGGCGCCAGGCCAGCACCGGGTAAGCCCCGACCACCGGCAGCTGGGCGGCCCACAGAGCCACCAGGGACGGCTTCAACAGGTCGGAGTAGAAAGCGGCCGGGTTGACCAAGCTCAACAGGTCTGCCACGACGAAGCCGACCGCCACCCACGAGGTCGTGGCCAAAAGGCCCTTGCCGGACATGGCGTGCAGGAGCCTCGACAGGGCCAGGTACTCGGCCACGATGAGCCCGGCCACGCTGGCTGCAACCCCCAGGCCGACCACCACGGCGAACCAGTGGCCCCAACTGCGCTGAGCGAGCAGCACCCCGGGCACTTCCCCGGCGGTCAGCGATGGCTGGGCAGGTGCCCAGGCCAGCAGGCCGAGCAGCACGAAGCCAGCCGAGGCCACAAAGCCGCCCAGCAGGCCCCGGCGCACGGTCCGGCTCCCCTCGGCGGCCTCGCCCCCGAGGTAGAGGGGGAGGCTCGAGCAGATGAAGAGCAGTGAGAAGTTCATGGTGCCGCTGAAGAGGTGGCGGGCAGCCACGTGCAGGCCGAAGGCGCTCGGGGCCACCCCCAACTGAGCCATGGCCGCCCCGGCGAAGGCCACCAGCACGGCCAGTTGGCCGACAGCCACCACGGCCAGGGCATAAAGGGCGCTGCGCAGCCGCACGAACCCGAAGGTGGCCAGGGCGACGGGCAGCAGCACCTCCAACCACGGGCGGTAAGGGCCGACGGCCGGGACCACGGCGGGCAAGACGTAATAGACGATGTAGGTGACCGTGTAGGGCAGGTACAGGAAGTAACTGACCGTCCAAAGTGCGCCCTGCAACCGGGCCCAGCGGCGCCCAACCGCTGCCTCCACGAAGGCGGACAACCCGCCGGCCGAGGCGACCTGGCGGGAGTAGCCGAGCCACACCGCCACCGGGGCGCCGAAGGCCACGGCCGCCAGCACCACCTCCAGGCCGGCCGAAGGCAAATGCACCGTGCCCGGCCCGTACAGGGCAGCCAGGGCCAGGGGCCCCCCCGTGGAGACCACGGTGAAGGCAACGAACAACCACGTGGGCACGGTGGCCGGGCCACCTGCCCCGGCGCTGCGCCCCGGTGGCCGGCTGTCCTCGATACCAAGAAACTAGGCCGCTCCCCGTGCAGCAGTATGGAGGGTGGCCAGACCCAAGGGGAGGTACGGATGATCAGCGTTGAGGAGGCGAGGGCCTTTGTCCTGGAGGCTTGCCACCGGCTCCCGGCCCAGCGGGTGCCCCTGGGCCAGGCCTTGGGCCTGGTGCTGGCCGAGGAGGTCTACGCCCCCGAGGCGGTGCCGCCCTTCGACAACTCGGCCATGGACGGCTACGCCCTCCGGGCGTCCAGCACCGCGGGTGACGCCGGACAGCCCCGGGGTACTGCCCCGGTCGCCGGCCGGGGGGGCGCCCGCCTGCGCGTGGTCGGCGCGCTGATGGCGGGGGGCGACCCTCGTCCCCTGGTCGTGGGCGAGGGCGAGGCCATCCGGGTCATGACCGGCGCGCCCCTCCCGGCGGGGGCAGATGCCGTGTGCATGGTCGAGCACACCAAGCAGGCAAGTGACCGCGAAGTCGTCATCGAGGACGCCTTGGCCCCCGGCGCCAACGTACGGCGGGCGGGGGAGGACATCGCTGCCGGCGACCGGGTGTTCGCCGCCGGGACCAGGCTCAGCCCCGCTCACATCGGGGTCTTGGCCAGCATCGGCGTCGACGCGGTAGCGGTCCACCGCCGGCCCCGGGTCGGGGTCGTCTCCACCGGTGACGAGCTGGCCCAGGGCCCGGGGCCCCTGGCCGTGGGGAAGATCCGCGACAGCAACCGCCCTGCCCTCCTGGCCCAGCTGCGAGCCGACGGCTGGGACGCGCTCGACCTGGGGTGGGTGGGCGACGTCGCCGCCCACCTGCGCCAAGTGCTCGAGCAGGCCGCTCACGAATGCGACGCCGTCCTGACCAGCGGCGGCGTCAGCGTGGGCGACCGGGACATCGTGAAGCTCGTGCTGGAGGAAATGGGCCAGGGGCGCGCCCTGTGGGCTCAGGTGGCGGTGAAGCCGGCAAAGCCGTTCGCCTTCTCCCCCCTGGCCCCTCGGGGGGTGCCGGCGTTCGGGCTGCCGGGCAACCCGGTGTCGGCCTTGGTGTCCTACGAGCTGTTCGCCCGCCCCGCCTTGCGGTTCATGGCCGGCTACCGCCACCTGGGCCGGCCCCGCCTGAGCGCCCGGGCCGAGGTGGACCTGCCCCGCCACCGCGACGGCCGGTTGCACTTGGTGAGGGTAGTGGCCACGCCCGGCCCGGACGGCACGCTGCAGGCCCGGCCCTCAGGAGGCCAGGGGTCCCACCAGATGCGGGCCTTGGCCGCGGCCAACGCCTACGCCCTGCTCCCCGACGGCGAGGGGGCCCGAGCGGGGGAACAGGTCGACCTCCTCCTCATCGACCCAGACGCCCTGGGCACCCCAGCCGGGCTGTAGGCCCCGTGCCCGGGGTACCTTAGCCGGGGCACCTTAGGCACCCCGCACAGCTAGCATCTGGCCCTATGGACGATGGGGGCCAGCCGGGCCAGCGGGCACCGGGGCCAACCAAGGGGCCCTGACCATGGACGCCCGAGGGGGGCGCAAAGAGAAGTTCCTCGACCCGTCCCTGTGGGCCAGCCTCAAGCCTTTCGGCATCGGGGAACGCAAGGTCAACAACTACCGTTCCATCGTCGACGCCATAGCCGACAACCGGGACAACCTGGCCTATGCCTGGCGCATCTTGGCCCACGGGACCTGCGACGGCTGTTCGCTCGGCACCACCGGCATGCGGGACTGGACACTGGACGAAGTCCACCTGTGCAACGTCCGGCTGGGCCTGCTGCGCCTCAACACCATGCCGGCCATGGACTGGCGGGCCCTGTCCGATGCCGCTGCCCTGCGCCACAAGACCGGGGCGCAGCTGCGCCGGCTCGGCCGCCTGCCCTGCCCCCTGGTGCGCCAGGCGGGCGAGGCCGGGTTCCGGCGGGCCAGCTGGGACGAGGCGCTGGCACTGGTAGCCGACCGGCTGCGGTCGGCACCGCCGGAGCGGGTGGCCGCCTACATGACCAGCCGTGGCCAGCCCAATGAGAACTACTACGCGGCGCAAAAGGCGGTGCGTGCCCTGGGGACCAACTCCATCGACAGCGCCGCCCGCCTCTGCCACGCCCCGAGCACAGCCGGGCTGAAAAGCTCCCTCGGGGTCGCGGCCACCACCTGCTCCTACAGCGACCTCATCGGCACTGACCTCGTGGTGTTCATCGGTTCCAACGTGGCCCAGAACCAGCCGGTGATGATGAAGTACCTCTACCACGCCCGCAAGGCGGGCACCCAGGTCGCGGTCGTGAACCCTTACCGCGAGCCGGCCATGGAACGCTACTGGGTGCCTTCCAATACCGAAAGCGCCCTTTTCGGCACCAAGGTGACCGACCACTTCTTCGAGGTTGCCGTGGGCGGCGACGTGGCCTTCTTGAACGGCGTGCTCAAGCACATGGTGGACCAGGGCTGGGTGGACCGGGAGTTCATCGAGCACCACACCGCTGGCTTTGCCGAGCTGGCGGCTGCCTTGGGCGGGCAAAGCTGGCCCCAGCTGGAACGCGGTTCGGGTGCCTCCCAAGCCGAGATGGCCAAGCTGGCCCGGCTTCTCAGCCAGGCCCGGACGGCGGTCTTCGTGTGGAGCATGGGCCTGACCCAGCACACCTTCGGCGGGGACAACGTGCAGGCCGTGGTGAACCTCGCCCTCTCCCGAGGCTTCGTCGGCCGCCCCTACTGCGGGCTCATGCCCATAAGAGGCCACTCGGGTGTCCAGGGCGGGGCAGAAATGGGCGCTTATGCCACCTCTTTCCCCGGTGGCCGGGCTATAAACGAGCACAACGCCCGCCACCTCTCCGAGCTGTGGGGCTTCGAGGTCCCCTCCACCCCGGGCCTCATGGCACCCGAGATGGTGGACGCGGCCCATCAGGGCAACCTGGACGTGCTCATTTCGTCCGGCGGCAATTTCCTCGAAGTCTTGCCCGAACCTGGCTTCGTCGAGGAGGCGCTGGCCCGCGTCCCCTTGCGGGTGCACCTGGACATCGTCCTGTCCAGCCAGATGCTGGTGGGCACGGCGGGGACGGTGGTGCTGCTACCCGTGCAGACCCGTTACGAGATGCAAGGCGGCGTAACGGAGACCTCGACCGAACGACGGGTCATCTTCAGCCCCGAGGTGCCTGGCCCGCGCATCGCCGAGGCCCGCCCCGAGTGGGAGGTCTTCGGCGAGATAGCCGCCAGGACACGGCCCCAGCTGGCGGAGCGGGCCCGGTTCCACAGCACGGCCCAGATCCGTGAGGAGATCTCACGGGTCGTCCCCGAGTACGCGCTCATCCGGACCTTGCAGCGCGAGGGGGACCAGTTCCAGTACGGAGGGCCTTTGCTGTGCGCCGGTTGGCAGTTCCCCACCCCCGACGGCAAGGCTCATTTCAGCCCGGTGAGCCTGCCCGAACAGGACCTCCCGCCGGGGTCGTTCCTGGTCACCACCCGCCGGGGCAAGCAGTTCAACAGCATCGTCCAGGCCGAGCGCGACCCGCACACCGGGGCCAGCCGCAACACTGTGCTGGTCAGCCGCCTAGACGCCGAGGCCCTCGGCCTGCGCACCGGCAGCCCGGTGGTGCTGCGCAGCAAGGTCGGCCAGCTCGCCGGCACCGCCATGGTCGCCCCCATAAAGCCGGGCAACCTCCAGGTCCACTGGCCCGAAGGCGAAGTCCTGATCGACCGCACCCGGCGCGCGTCCCCCTCCGGCGTCCCCGACTACAACGCGGTGGTGAGCCTGGAAGTGCCTGGCCCCGACGGGTCGCCCGTAGCCCCGGCACCGGCCCCACCGACGGCCCCAGCACCAGCCCCGGCCCCGGCACAAGGCCCTTGACACCCCTCGCCCTGGCCCGCCCCGGCCCGCTCACCCGGGCCAAAGCCATGGAAGTGGACCATGGCCGGCCCCGGCCGGGCGAAGACGCGCTCGCCACCGAGGAACCGTTGGAGATCCGGGTCAGCTGGGCGGGTCTCTCCCGCCCAGTAGCCGTGACCATGCGCACACCGGGAGCAGACTTCGAGCTCGCCGTCGGCTTCCTGTTCAGCGAAGGGGTCATCCACCGGCGGGAACAGGTGCGCAGGGTCAGCTACTGCGTCGGCCCCGCCCTGGGCGACGCCCAGCACTACGACGCCCAGCAGTACAACGTCGTGAACGTGGAACTGGCCGCTGGCCACCCATCGGACGGCCGGGGGCCGGCCGGGCCCGACCTCAGCCGCCTCGAACGCCATTTTTCCATGACCAGCGCCTGCGGGGTGTGCGGCAAGGCGTCACTGGAAGGCCTGCGCCTGCGGGGTTACCAGAAGCTCTGCCCCGAAGACGGGCCCTTCTTGCGACCTGAGGTGCTGGTGAGCCTGCCCACCAAGCTCCGCGCCGCCCAGCGCCTCTTCGACGCCACCGGCGGGCTCCACGCCTGCGGCCTGTTCAGCGCCGAGGGTGACCTCCTCGCCGTACGCGAGGACGTCGGCCGGCACAACGCCATGGACAAGTTGACCGGCTGGGCGTTGTTGGCCGGCCGCACGCCCCTGGACGGCCATGTCGTGGTGGCCAGCGGGCGCTCCAGCTTCGAACTGGTGCAAAAGGCGCTGGCTTGCGGCGCGTGTGCCCTGTGCTCGGTTTCGGCACCGAGCAGCCTGGCGGTCGACCTGGCCCGCGAGCTCGGCCTGACACTGGTCGGCTTCCTGAGGGGGGACCGCTTCAAAGTCTACGCCGGTGCCGAGCGCCTCGCCCTGGGCTGAAGCGCTAAGGCCGGAGGGGGAACGGCCCCGTCCCGAACGGCCCCGTCCCGAGGGCCCTGCTGGCGACTGGCCCGGTACCGTAGCCTGGGAAAGGGAGGCCGTAGGGCCCTCCCGCCGGCCCGAGGAGGTGGCCCGCGCCATGGCTGCTCGCGACAACTCGACTTCCCACCTCCCGGTAGGGCCCGGTGCCCTCCGGCACCACAGCCGGGCCGGGGCGGCCACGCCTACCGCCCGCGAGAAGCCGGGCGGGGCCGCATGAGCTGCCTGGTCCTGCACCCGGGAGACTCGGTGGGGATCCTGACCAGCCCGGCAACGGCAGGGACTTATCTCCCCGAGGCCGGGGCGCAGGTGCTCGACGACATCCCCGCCGGGCACAAGGTGGCCCTCGCCGACCTCCCCGCCGGCAGCCAGGTGCGCAAGTACGGCCAGGTCATCGGGGTGGCCACTCGCGACATCGCCGCCGGCCAGCACGTGCATACTCACAACCTGGCCTTCGTCGAGCTCGAGCGGGACTACGAGCTGTGCCGGGACGCCAAGCCAACCACCCCCGCCCAGGTGCCGGCCTACTTCCAGGGCATCGTCCGGCCCGACGGCCGAGTGGCCACCCGCAACTACATCGGCATCCTCACCACCGTCAACTGCTCGGCGACGGTGGCCCGCATGGTGGCGAGCCAGTTCGCCCAGGGCTCCGAGCTGCTGGCCGCCTACCCCGGGGTGGACGGGGTGGTCGCCCTGACCCACGGCTCTGGCTGCGGGATGGCTGGCTACGGCGAGGGTTTCGAGCTGCTGCGGCGCACCCTCACCGGCTACGCCCGCCACCCCAACTTCGCCGCCCTGGTCGTGCTAGGCCTGGGGTGCGAGGTCAACCAGGTGCGGTCCTTGACCGAGCAGTTCCACCTGCCGCCTACCACGCCGGTGGTCTCAATGACCATCCAGGAGCTGGGGGGCACGAGGGCGACCGTGCGCGAGGCGGTGGCCCGGGTGCGAGAGCTCGCCGCTGACGCCCAAGGGGTGCGACGCGTGCCGGTGCCAGCCAGCGAGCTGGTCCTGGCGTTGGAATGCGGTGGGTCGGACGCTTACTCGGGTGTCACCGCCAACCCTGCTCTGGGGGTGGCCGCCGACCTGTTGGTGGCCCAGGGCGGGACGGCCATCTTGGGCGAGACGCCGGAGATCTACGGGGCCGAGCACCTGTTGACCCGGCGAGCAGCCCGCCCGGAGGTTGGCGAGGCGTTGGTCGAGCGGATCCACTGGTGGGAGCAGTACGTGAAGCGCACGGGCGACAGCCTGGACAACAACCCCTCCCCCGGCAACAAGGAAGGTGGCCTCACTACCATCTTGGAAAAGTCGCTCGGTGCCGTGGCCAAGGGGGGCAGCACCGCCCTCCAGGCGGTGTACCGCTACGCCGAGCCGGTCACGGCCAAGGGCTTCGTCTTCATGGACACGCCCGGCTACGACCCGGTCTCGGTCACCGGCATGGTGGCAGGCGGTGCCAACGTGGTCTGCTTCACCACCGGACGGGGGTCGGTCTTCGGGTCCAAGCCCGCGCCCTGCATCAAGCTGGCGACCAACAGCGAGACCTACCGGCGGATGCCTGACGACATGGACCTGGACTGCGGCACCATCCTGGACGGCTCCTCCACGCTCCAGCAGGTGGGCCAGGAGATCTTCGAGATGGTGCTGGCGGTGGCATCCGGTCAGCGCACCAAGAGCGAGGAGCTGGGTTTCGGGGACGAAGAGCTGACGCCCTGGCAGCTGGGCGCGGTCCTGTAGCTCAGGAGCGGTCTTCGATCAAGCTGGCCAACTGGAGCACCGGGTCCCACTGGGGCGGAGGCTCATGGTGCTCGGACCACCACTTGCACCCCTTGGACACCCACTGCTCACGCCACTGGCGGTAAGAGAAGCCCTCGTCCCCGTCGGTCACACCGAACTCGAAGCCGCACGACGGGCAGATCTCGAAAGACGGCGACCCTTCAGGCGAGACGGGCGCTTCCTCCAAGCCAGGGTAGCCGCAGACAGGGCACTGGTAAGCCACCGCTCGCTCCTATACCTGCTTGTTGTAGTAGTTCAGGCCGTTCTTCGGCCGGAACAGGGTTATCGCCTTGCCGTCGGGGGTGAAGACGCCGAAGTTGTTGGTGCTCGGGTCATAGACGTAGACCCTGTTGCCGCTGGCGGCGTTCTTGGACAGGCACCCGCTCGCGCCCCGGGCAGCCCACAGCGAGGTGGACAGGTCGTCGTACTCCTGCATGGTCTTGAGCTCGGGGAACTCGCCTTGGGCCTTCACGTGCTTTTGGTAGTGGGTGGCCAGGTTGGCCTGGTCCGTGAACTTGCGCTGGACAGCCCACCGCCGGGCGTCCTGCCCCGCGCCCACCAGCTTCGCCGCTCCCTGCTGGATGGTGTGGGCCAGTTCGTGGGCCAGGAGGCTCTGCCCGGCCGGGGTCGACAGCTCGGGCGCGGCCCGCCCCAGGAAGATGTCTGAGCCGACCGTGAAGGCGAGGGCGCCCACCCGGTGGTTCAGCGCCTGGGCCTCGCTACCGGTGTGCAGCTTTACTTTGCTGAAGTCGGCGCCGAAGGCGCCTTCCATCTGGCCCCTCAGCCCCCCCGGCAGAGGTGCGCCACCGCTGCTGCGCGCCGCGGAGACCACCGCCTCGGTGCCCCCGTCCAGCTCCCCGCCTTGGGGCCCCATGGGGCCGTCGCTCGGGCGCCGGCTGAGGGCACCGCCGACCGGCCAGGAAAAGCCTTCGGCTGCTCGCCCGGCCGCGAGCGGTGCCGGGGCTGGAGCGCCAACCTGGCCCTCAGCCGTGCGGCCTAGGCGCAGGCGGGCCAGCACCTCCGCCGCCACCGAGTCGGCCTCTCGTTCGTAGCGGTCGCTCGCGGCACTGACGACCAGCTTGGCCTGGCCAGCCGCCAACAAGGCCGTGGTGGCCCGGTTGCCCGCCTTGTGCTGGAGGGCGAGCAGGCCACTTGGGCCGGGGCGGCCCCGACGGGCCACGCCAGGAGCCAACTTGAGGTGGCCCGGACGCGAGGACAACTCCTTGTCTTGTAAGCCGAGCGCGGCACGCCGAAGTTGGCTGCCCATGGTACTGACAGTACGGTACCGCCGCCCCCCTGTCAACGAGGTGCCCAGCCATTTCCCGTTCGTCCGCCGCAGCTACCCGCCCGCGCTGGTGTGCCACGGGCGAGGCCCGCGTGGAGGTAGCCCTCATGGCGCAGGCCGGCCGGGGCCAGCGCGCCAGCCGTCCCAACAGTTGTAGGGGGCCAGGTCCTCCGCCGCCACCAGCCGGCCGCCTTTTTGCAGCTCTTTCCACATGGCAAACGCGATCCCCTCCATCGTGACCGGCCGGCCCCCAGCCGCGGCATGAAAGGCGGCGCTCAACGCAATGTTGTGGATGTTGCCACCCGTCAGTTCCCACTTGGCCAGCCAAGCCATGTCCAGGTCGCCGGTCGGGGTGCTGGGCGGGAACGCCTTGGACCACAGCACCGTCCTCTCCGGCACCTGCGGGGTACGGAACGCGACCCGCACGTGTACGCGCCTTTCGAAGGCCGGGTCTATGTTCTGTGCCAGGTTGGTGGCTAGCAGCACCAGGCCGTCGTGGCGCTCCAGGCGCTGCAGCAGGTACGCCACCTCCACGTTGGCGTACCGGTCGTGGGCGTCGCGGACCTCGGAACGCTTGCCGAACAGGGCATCGGCCTCGTCGAAGAACAGCACGGCTTCCCCGGTTTCGGCTGCCTGGAAAACCGCCTCCAGGTTTTTCTCGGTCTCGCCGATGTACTTGGACACCACGCTGGAGAGGTCCAGCTTGAACAGGTCACAGCCAAGGCTGTTGGCCACCACCTCGGCCGCCAGGGTCTTGCCGGTGCCCGACGGCCCGCTGAACAACCCGACCACACCGGCAGAGGGCAAGGGCCGGTAGCCCCAGGGCCCGTAGACCAAGTTGCGGTGCCGGTAACGCTCGACCAGTTCCCGGACGCCCTCCATGTCCTCGGGGGCCAGGACCAGGTCGTCCCAGGACCGCTCCGGCTTGACCCGGACCGTGAGGGCACCGAGATGGGGTGCCACCACCCGGCTTATGGCCTGCTGTGGCCCGCAGCCCAGGCCATTGGCGGCCAGGGCCAGCAGGCGCAGCTGCTCCCGGTTGAGCCGGGCCCCCTCGGGCGGGAGCTGGCCAAGGGCCTTTTGCCATTCTTCCGGGGGTGCGGCAGCCGGCTCCAGGCGGAGCTCTCGCCACGGCCGGCGGGGGAGGCTCTCCAAGGGGAGCTCACTGGGGCTGCTCACCGCCCACCACAGGTGCGCAGCCCGGTCGACCTCGCGGACGGCGGCCGGGGAAAGGGGCTGGTCAGTCTCGATCACGGCACCGGCTCCCTGTAGGGTCGCTTCCCGCACCAACGCCCTCCACCCTGCTTGGTCTTCGGGCACGGGGGACACGAGCAGGCCCATCACCGGCAGCTCGGGCGCGACGGCGTCGAGGCGGCTCTGGCGGTCGGCGCCGCTTACCAGGAGGAGGCCGCCACCGCCGGTGAAGGACTCTGCGGCCGGTAGGTAATAAGCTGAGGCGGGCAGGTCCGGGTCGGGCGAGCCGTCACCGGTGAAGGCCCACACGACCGCGGGCGCCAGGGCGACCGTGCGGGCACCCCATGGCCCGGCGCCGCTCGTCTCGACGAAGGCGGCTGACGCCAAGGCACTGGAGCCGCTGACCGCTCGGGCGCCACGGTGCGGAGGCGGGAAAAAGGCAGCCAGGGTGGCCAGGGTCGGTTGGGTGGCCCCGTCGTTGGCCTGGAGGCGGGCCACCGCCCGCTGGCGGGCCGGGCTGAGCTCGATGGCCAGCAGCACGGCGAGCACCTCGAGGTCCTCTTCGTCCATGCCCGCCAGGAGGCGCAGGGAGCTGAGCAGCGACGGCTCGGCCAGGTGGTCCCGGAACGCCTGCGAGGCAGCCTCCACCTGCTTGTCGTGGTAGCCGATTTCGCCGCCCGCCGCCGGCCCGGTGCCCAGCTGGCTGCCGCCCTTTGGGGGAGGCGTCGTCGGCACCAGTTGGCCGGCACCGCCACCGAGGTCTCGGCGGGCCAGCTCCCGGGCCAGCACGGCGTCGGCCAGCTGGGCCCATGGGCGGGGCACGAAAGGGCTGTCACCCGAGGCCCACTGCCCGTCCTCGGCCCTGCCCGGCGGCGAGGCAGGCGGCCTCATGGCAGGACGGCCCGGGCCTGCTCGACGGTCATGTCCCCGGCAGCCACAGCCCTGAGCGTGCCGGCCAGCAGCTCGCGCAACTTGAGCAGGACGGCGAGGGCTTCTTCGAGCAAGCCCCGGCTCGGGACCTGCCCGCGCTCAAGCAGCATCATGTGGCGCAGCCCCACCTCGCCCTCGCGCAGGCCGAGCTGGCCGATGGGGAGCTCCGCGTCGAGCTCGGCCAGCAACAAGGCAACGTCCCGGCGGCGGTCCTCGCCGAGGCCGTCGAGCACAGGGAAGTAGAACTGCAGGAGGTCCACCTGTCCCAGGCCCGTCTCCTCCATGGGCATGAACATCAGGTTGAACAGGACCGGGCGGGCCGGGTCGTCCCCCGGGGCAGCCACGAGCAAAGTTGGCACCGGCAGGTCAGGGTGGCCGTCCAGGCGCTGGCACCGGCACCCCAGGGCAGCCAGGGACTCACCGACCCGCTCCAGCGCCTCGCCCAGGCCGCCGCTCACCGCCGTTTGAAGGCAGCCACCAAGACGTTGAGAGCCGTCTTGGTGTCCTGGGCCTGGCCCAGCTCGCGGAGGTCGACGCGTATGTCTTGGAGCGTGCGGCTGATGTCCTGCAGCTGCAGGTCGTTCTTGGCCGAAGCCATCTTCACCAGCAGGTTGTAGGCCTCCGTCGCGTAGCGTTCGTTCTTCGCCTGGGTGCTCTTGGGGTCCAAGCCGGGCCGCATCGCCTTCTTCGGCCCCTGGGTGAAGAAGTGCTTGAACGAGAAATGCTCGACGTCGCCCTGGGCGAGCTGGCCGCTTTTTAGCTTCTCTCGGTTCTTCTTGTCGGCAATGTCCCGCGCCGTCTGCTTGAGCCACCTGACCCCCGCCGTGAGGCTCTTCCACCCCGCCACCCCACCTTTGACCCCTGCCCCCGCCACCGCGCCGACACCGGTCAGGGTGGCAATTTCACCAGCAATGTTGGTGACTTCCTGTGATACCTCGATCGAAGCCCGCGTCACGGCCTTCGCGGTGTTGCGCTCGTGGAACTTCTTCTCGTCGTAACGACCCCACAGGATGTCTATGACCTCGCTAGTACTGGGAGGCTTGTCCAGGCCAGCCAGGTCTTGCGCGAACACCTGCACAGTCTTGTCTTTGTAATCATCCAGCCAGGCGAGGCTGGCCTTTGCCTTTTCGTCCAGGCTGGCGAGCCGCTCCCCCACCGTGACCTTCGCCGGTTCCCACTGGAGAGAAGAGGCATTGGGTTTCTTGCCCTTCAAAGTAACGCCGACCTGGCCCCCCAGGATGACCTTCACCGCCTGCTTCTCGGTGCGCAAGCGCTTGCGGCCCATAGCCGACTTGACCAGGTCCCAAAAACGGACGATGAGCTTCAAGGCACTGATGGCGATGCCCACCCCGGGGACCGCCTGCAACAGGTTGCCGAGGCCCTCGTTCAGGAACTGCAGGATCTGGACGGCAGCGTTCATGGCGTCCTGGGCCACCGCCAGGGTGCTGCCAGCTGCCTGGGCGGCACCCTGGGCCACTGCTTCCGCGCCCTTCTTCTTGGCACTGGCCAGGGTGTCGTACCACCCTCGGAACGCGCCCCACACGTCGAGGGCAAGGGAAATGAAGCTGCCGGTTATGCCGCTGCCGATGTTGCTGGCGCTTTGTGCCTGGCCCGTGGCCTGGCCAGAGCCCAGCAGCTCTGCTTGCTGGGGGACATCGGTGGCCGTAGCCCCGAGGCTGCCGACGCCGCCGAGGAAGTTGACCACGGTGTCGGCTCGGTCCCAGCCCTCCAAGTCCTTCCATTGCTTGAACTTCTGGCACAGCTGCGCTATGCCGACGACCGACCCCACGCCGCTAGCCACGTCGCCGCCCACCGCCGAGGGGGCCCCTTCGACGTAGTCTTGCTGCAACTGGTAGGGGTAATTGACGGCCCCGGTGATGGCGGAGGCGACATTGGTGAGCTCCGCGAGGCCGCTGTCGTCAGAGCTGTCATCGAGCTCTGCCGCCAGGGCCTCCTCCGGGGCCGCCTGGGGCCGGGCGGCAATGGCTGCTTTCTTGAGCTCTGCCACCCTGGCAGCAAAAGAGGGCCCGCCGAGCCTGTTGCTCTTGACCCACAGGTCGGCGTTCCCGAGGTCCTCTTTCGTCCCGTCCTTCCGCAGGGCCTGCAGGACCTTGACGTAGGGCACGCCCCGAGGCCCTTTCGCGACCGACTTCTGGCTACCACCGCCACTGTCGAGCTGCACCTTGTCCCCGACCTCGAGCGGGGGCCGCGACTTGTCCGGTGCGAAGCCCTTGGCCTGCCCCAGGTGAAGGCGGGTGCTCACGACCACCACGCCGAACTCGGGTAGGCGCGGCAGGGGCTTGGCCGGTGGCGTGCGGCGCCGCGGCGGCGGCTTGGGGGCCACAACCGGTGGCTGCTGGGGCTGCTGGGCCTGGTTCTGGCCAGGCACCCGTCCTCGTGGCCGGGGCATGAGCCCCGGCTTGGGACCTACCGGGAGGACGGGGGCCGTTGCAGTGGCGCTGCCAACACGCTGGACAGCAGTGCCAACGCGCTGGACCACCAAGGCACCTGGCCCGCCAGTCACCGCGGCACGACCGGCAGTGTGCTGACGACCGGCGGCCTGCAGGCCACCGGCAGCCCAGTGGCCGGCTGCGCCGGCAACCGGGCCTCGGGCCAGTGCCGGCCGGCTTGGCCGGGGTCGAGAGATCTTGGTGGCCTTCAGCGCGCCCACGCTCGTCTTGCTTTCTCGATTTTCCTGCAGGTCATAGGCCCTATAGGGCTACCTCACAGGGTACCAAAGGCGCGCCTGGGCCTCAATGAGCGCCCGCTAGGTGCCCGCAGCCAAAGCCCGGGTGCACCGCCTCCCCACGGCGTCAGACGGTGTGGACTGTGAGGCGGGCGCCAGAGCGCCCGCCTCTGCTCCCCACTCGGTGACCCCACGTAAGCCGGCGGAGGGAGTGGGATTTGAACCCACGGTGGGCGTAACGCCCACAACGGTTTTCGAGACCGTCCGATTCGGCCACTCTCGCATCCCTCCTAGTGTGCTGACCTGCTACTTTACAAGTTTACAAGGCGTTCTTTCCTGAAGTAGCGCTATGTCCTAGCCTGTCCTAGAAGCGAACCGCGTGCAGTTCAGGACAGGGAGGAGGACCCGCGACGTGAGCACAGCCAGAGGCACAATGCGCCAGCGTAGCCCAGGGAGCTGGCAGCTCAGGGCCAACGTCGGCCTGGACGCGGCTGGGAAGCCCGTCCAGCTGGCGGCCCTTTGGCCTTGGCCCACGCCGTCGCCACCGCCGACCGCTACCGAGCGTCGCTGGCCCTCGGCCTCACCCGCTCGCCAGATGACGACGTTGGCGATGAGCGGCATCCTTGTGGAGGGCTTTGCTCGCTCGCGGGATCTGGTGCGTTCTGCTTGCCCCCCTACCACCGGGCGCTTGCCCCCCTCCCGGGATTTTGGCGAGCATGCACCACAGATGCACCACAAGCAAAGGTCGACAAGGGCCGGCGAGGGTAGACAAGGGTCAGGCTAAAGGGGCTGCTGAGCTGCACCGTTGCCCATACCCCCAGGTCACGGAGTTGCCGACCTCAGCACTGATAATGCTCAGGCTCTTGGCGACCACATCGACCAGCTACCCCAGGGCACCTTGCGTCTCGCAAATGGCGTCGCGGAGCCCGTCGAAGTCGTCCTTGGACGTGCGCCAAACGATCTGGTCATCGGCCCGAGCGGCGCGCATGTAGGTGAGCGTGTGCCGGCGCCCAGTTGCCTGCGCCAGCATCCCAGTCGCCCGCGCAATGGCCACGCAACCTGGCAGTGGTTCTCGAGGCCGCTCCCGAGCACGGTCCATAAGTAGTCGAGCCACTGGCGTCGGTCGGTGCTCGCCTGGTGCGCTGCCTCGCGCTCGGCTGCAGGACGATCGAGTTCGTCAAGAGCGCCGAGAAGCTCAGCCCTGGGGCTGGAGGCTCGGGGACCGCCATGCAGCGCTAGCACGACCGGCCAAGTTCAGTGCCCTACTCCGTCCGTCAGTTCACGGGCTATGCACGCTGCCGGTCGACCACACTGGTAGCCCGCTCAACCAGCCGACGGGCTATCGCAACGGCCCTGCGCGCGTCTCGTTCGGGGAATGGCGCAGGGTCGTACTGTGCCGACGTCTTGAACCGGAGCAGTTGTGGGAGCTGGCGAGCTGCGTACCGGCCGTCCTCGCCGGCACTGACGAGGAGGCTCAGGGGCTCAGTGTGCTCTCCTCCGGCACGCTGGCCGACCAGAGCGCCTGTGATCGCGTCGCACGCGCATATACCGGCAGTCACGGCGCTGCCGGCGGCGACGTCCCAACGCTTTGCGGCGAGGCTCTCGGTCGCCGCTTCCAGCCATGCAGTCGCCTTGGACAGATAGGCCCGAGCGTCGGCAGGGGAGACATGGTGCCGGCTGCTCCCACGCGGGCTCATGGCCGGCGGCCGACCGCATCATCGAGGCTCGACCCGGCAAGGATGATCGCGTCGCGGCGAACGGTGTCCCAGAACGCTCGTCCCACTTTGGCCCTGGGGCCAGCTTTCCGGCGCAGGTCGTCGAGGTCGTACTCGAGGACCTGGACTCGGTTGCCCGTGAGGGACCGTGCCTGTTCTGCGAAGACTGACAGAGATTCGGACCATTTGTCGGGGTCCGCGGTCGGCGACCTCACGGCAAGCACATCGAGGTCGCTGTCCGCACCAGCGTCGCCTCGTGCAAAAGACCCGTACAGCAAGACCGTCTCCGGCGCAGGGTCGAGCTCGGCGGCCATCGAGCGGAGGTGCGCGATGACCTCGGAACCGAGGTGTGCGAGGCGATCAACCAATTGCCCCGCGGCGTTCTGCCGGTTAAGGGACACCAGGACCGTACGGCCGACTTCGCGGCGGTCCACGATCCCGAGCCGGGACAGGTCGGCGACTATGCCGCTCGCCCGGGTGCGGCCGACTCCTGAGATCCTGGCCAGAGTTGAAACCGGGAGCTCCGCTTCGACTCGGGCCAGGGAGGCCAGCAGGCGCCCGGCCGCCCCGGGTATGACCGCCTCCACCGGTCTTCGGAAGTCCACACGTTCATTATAGCGAACACTGATGTCACGTATACCGACATATCGCACGCTTTGGGGCCTGGCCCGCCGGCTTTGGGTGACTTCTTGGGTCACAACGCAGGCCAACGGATGCCGACGGGCGCCTTCTCGACGGGACGTCTGGCCAAGAAATAGCAGGTCAGGCCCTATGTAGCCACCGCCCACCCACCGCCTTGGACGCTTTTTGAGACCGTCCGGTTCGGCCAATCTCGCATCCCTCCAGGTGCCTCGGGCATGCTAGTTCCCGTGCACGATGCCTGCGGGCGAACCAGGCCCGGGTAGGCCCTGGGGCCGAGACCGGCCGGCAACCCAAGACGGTGAGGCCAGCGTGGCTGGGGAGGCCAGCGAGGCTTGCCGGGCACGCCCGACGGTCTGCTAACCTGTGCCCGAGCCGGATGAGCCCCCGGCGGGCTGCACCCAGAGCAGCCCGAACCACCCCCAGAGGGAACTGGCCCACAAGGGCCTGCCCGAGAGGGTTGATGGCCTCTATACGTAACCGGACGTACCGGCCGTGTGGAGGTTATGGGGACTTGTCGCAACCGGTGATCGCCCCCGCGGGGGTGCAGGCGCTCCAGGTGCTGACGGTGCTCGGGTCTGCACCGCTTGTGAGCGGCATCACCTCTCACCTCGAGGCCCGCTTGCAGGGCCGCCGGGGGCCCAGGGTGCTCCAGCCTTACTACGACCTGGCCAAGCTGTTCCGCAAGGAAACGGTCGTGCCGGAGGGCTCGAGCTGGGCCTTCCTGGCTGGCCCCGTCGTGGGCTTCGCCTGCTACCTGGTCGTGCCGCTCCTCATACCCGTGCTCACCACCTACGGCCTCCCCCTCGGGTACATGGGCGACATCCTGGGTGGCGGCATGGTGCTCGCCCTAGGTGGCTTCGCCATGGCGCTGGCGGCCAGCGACTCGGGGGCGCCCTACGCCCAGCTCGGTGCCAGCCGCGCCACCACCTTCGCGGCACTGGCCGAGCCCACCGTGCTCTTCGTGGTCTTCATCGTGGCGATGATCACGGGCACGGACCTGCCTTACGCGTTGGCGGCAACCGTGCGGTCGTCATCTGAGCTGGCCCGCCCGAGCCACGTGCTGGTGGCGGTCGCCTTCTTCCTCGTTGTCCTGGCCGAGACCGGGCGCATCCCGGTCGAGGCCCACTCGGGGACCTTGGAGCTGGGCATGATCGAAGAGGCCCGGGCACTGGAGCACTCCGGTGCTCCCCTCGCCCTGGCCAAGTGGGGGTCGGCGGTCAAGCAGCTGGTGCTGTACACGGTCCTCATCAATGTGTTCGTCGCCCCCTGGGGCCTGGCCAGCTCAGGCAAGGTGGCAGGCATCGTGGTGGCAGTCGTCTCCCTGGTGGGCAAGGTGACGTTGCTCGGAGCGGTGTTCGCGCTGGTCGACAACAGTTTTTCCAAGCTGCGCCTTTTCAAAGTGACCGAGTACCTGGCGGGTGCCTTCTTGCTGGCCTGCCTCGGCGTCCTGGTCTTCTACACAGGAGGTGGGTGATGGGCCAGGTCCCTAGCACGTACGCCAGCGGGGCAGGTATCGCCGCCTTATTGGTGCTCCTGGCTGAGTTCGCCATGCTGCGCGCCCCGTCCTTGCGCTCCCAGGTCCGCCTGTACATGTCCCAGTCGCTCGTCGTGGTCGTGCTGGCCGCCGTGACGGCAGCCGTGAGGGGACTGGACGACCTCTACGTCTTGGCCGGGCTCTCGCTGTTGTTGAAGGTTGTCCTCGTGCCTGCCCTGCTGGTGCACCTGCTACGCGAGGCGGGCAGTGACCTCTCCGGCAGCCCGGCGCTGAAGGTCGCGAGCATGGTGCTGGTCGCCATTGCCGCCAGCGCGTTCGGGTTCTTCACGGTCGGGCCCCTAGGGTTTCGCTCCCCGGTCCTGCCCTCGAGCGCCTTTGCGGTGGCCGCGGCGGTTGTGATGGTGGCGTTCGTGCTCATCATCTTGCGCTCCGACGTGGTGTCGCAAGCGGTGGGGTTCTTCTCCGTGGAAAACGGCGTCTCGCTGGCGAGCATGGTGGTCGCGGCCGGCTTGCCCATCGTCGTGGAGCTGACCCTGCTGTTCGACCTGTTGGTGGCGGTGGTGGCCTTCGGGCTCATCATGCGGGCCCACCACGCCCTGAGGGGCACCTTGTACACCTGGGAACTGGACAGGCTGCGAGGCTGACGTGCAGGCCGTGCTCGTTGCCCTCTTCGTGGTGCCACTGGTGGCCGTGCCCGCTTCTTACCTCCTGCCGGCCAAGTTCGCCCCGTCGGCGTCGGCCCTCGCCGGGACCACCAGCTTCGGGCTCTGCCTCTGGCTCGTCCCGGCTGCGGGCGCCCACGCCCGCTGGGGCCTCGGGAGCTTCTTGCACCTCGACGCACTGTCGGAGGTGTTCCTGCTCACCACTACGTTCCTCTACGCCACCACCGCCATTTTCGCCGCCGGATACCTCCGCTTACCGCCCGGCCCGGCGGGCCGGCGCTACGGGGAACGGTTCTGGCCTGCCTTCAACCTGTTCTGCGCGGCGATGGTGGCAGCCCCGCTGATGAACGGCCTCGCCACCCTTTGGGTGGCGGTCGAGGTGACCACGGTGGTCTCGGCCTTGCTCGTGGCCATAGACGGCACGCACGAGGCGACGGAGGCGTCGTGGAAGTACCTGCTCATCGCTTCGCTCGGCCTTTCGCTCGCCCTGCTCGGGACCGTGGTCATGTACTACGCGGGCACACGGGCCTTGGGGGGGTCCTACACGCCGTCGTTCTCCGAGCTCCGGGCCGGCGCAAGCCATTTCTCCCCCGTCGCCGTACGCCTGGCCTTCGTGCTGGCCGTCCTTGGCTACGGCACCAAGATGGGCCTCGTGCCAGTGCACACATGGTTGCCAGATGCCCATTCCGAGGCCCCCTCGCCGGTCTCGGCCCTGCTCTCGGGCACCCTGCTGGCGACCAGTTTCTACGCCCTGCTGCGCTTCTTCCAGGTAGCGGAAAGGTCGCTCGGCCCCCGGTTCCCACGCGAGGTCGTGGCTGGCTTCGGGGTGGCCTCGCTGCTGCTCGGCGCGCTGTACCTGCTCAGCCAGCGAGACTTGAAACGCCTCCTCGCCTACTCGAGCATCGAGCACATGGGCGTGGTGGCGGTCGGGACGAGCTTTGGGGCCCCCGTAGCCCTCTTTGGCGTACTGCTGCACGTGCTGGCGCACGGTGCCGCCAAGGGCACCGCGTTCTTCGGGGCGGGCTCAGTGGTGCGCAAGTTCGGCACCAAGGACATGGAAGCGGTGCGCGGCGGCGTCCTGGTGCTGCCTTGGAGCGCCACCCTGCTCGTGGCCGCCGTCCTGGGCCTCTCTGGCCTCCCTCCGTTCGGGATCTTCAGGAGCGAGCTCTTGGTGGTCGAAGGGGGGCTGTCGACTGGGGCCGACGCTTTGCCGGCCGTGCTGGTGGTGCTGGTCACCGTGGCCTTCTTCGGCCTCTCCTGGTCCACCACCCGGACCATGCTCTCGGCCCCGCCCGCCCGCGGGCCAGCTGGTGACGTAGCCCGCGGCGAGGTCAGTGCCTGGGTCGTCGTCCCCATGGTGACCGGCCTGGTTGCCCTTGGCCTGCTCGGCGTGCATGTCCCTGGGGACCTCGCCCGGCTGCTCCATGGGGCAGCCGCCCAGTTGCTCCCCGGAGGGGCCCAATGAGGCTCAACGGCACGCTGAACTGGCACAGCCCCGAGGGCCTGGTCCGTTCTGTGGCGGCCAAGGTCGGCCAAGGTGCTCGCTTCTGCGCCCTTTTCGCCTCGCCTGAGGCCGCCGGGACGCGCCTGTTGGCCTTGCTCAGCCACAGCGGCACCCTGGTGCCAGAAGCCACCATGGTGCCTGAGGGCGCGGGAGGGTTCCCTACGCTAACGGCCGCAACGCCAGCGGCAGCCTGGTACGAGCGACGGGTGAAGGACCTCTTCGGCCTCGAACCGCGCGGCCACCCCCGGCCCGACCCCCTGGTACTGCCGCGGCGCCCCGGCTCAGCCCCGCCCCGGCCGGGGTGGGGCCAGCCAGTCTCAGCCCTGCCACCTGACGACCCCGGCGCGGCCCCGCCCGCGGCGTGCCCGGGGCAGGCCACCGGCCCCCTGGAACTGGACCTTTCGCCCCTGCCGGCGCACGTCCAGGGAGAAGGCGTCTTCACCCTGCCCTACGGCCCGGTGCGTTCCGGCGTGGTGGAGTCGGTCGAGTACCTGATCGAAACCCCCGGTGAGCGCGTCCCGCACGTGCGAGCCAGGACCTTCTACAAGCACCGGGGCATGCAGGCGCGCTTTCCCGGGCTGTCTTTGGCCGACGGCGCCCTGCTGGCCGAACGCTACGAAGGCGTCGCCTCGGTGGCGCACGCCATCGCCTACTGCTCAGCGCTGGAGTCCATCGCCGGGTGCCAGCCACCACCGGCCGCCGGCCTGGTCAGGGTGCTGCACGCGGAACTGGAACGGGTGGCCAACCACCTGAGCTCGCTGCTCGCCCACACCGAGGCCGCGGCCCAGGCGGTGGCTGCGGCTCGCGTGGCCACCCACAAGGAGCGCCTGCAGCGGCTACGGGCCGAGCTGTGCGGCAACCGCTTCGGCCGTGGCGTCGTCGTGCCTGGGGGCGTCTCCGGCCCACCTCTGGCCGGCGCCAAGTCATTGCTGGGCCCGCTCACCCGGCTGCAAGCGGGCATCCGGGCCGACCTGGAGCTGCTCATGGCCACGCCTTCGTTCGTGGACCGGCTGCGGCGGACTGGCGTCATAGCCCCGTCGCTGGCTCGCGAGCGGGCCGCGCTCGGGCCCGTTGGCCGGGCGTCCGGCCAGGCCGGGGACCTGCGGTCCGATCACCCCTACGCGGCCTACGCAAGCCTGCGCCCGCCAGCGTCGCCCACCCGCACCGCCGGTGACGCCCTCGCCCGTCAGCAGGTCAGGCAGGAGGAAATGGAGAGCGCGTTCGATCTCGCCCGCCAGGCCCTCGAAGGACTGGAGGAGCTGGGCCCCACGCCGGTCGGCGGCTGGCGCGCAGGCCTGGGAGCGGTCACAGGGGAGGCCTTGGGGTGGGCCGAAGCGCCCCAAGGCGAGCTTTTCTACCTCGTCGACGCCGTCCAGGGCCGTGTCCGCCAAGCCCAGGCCCGCTCGGCGTCGTTCCACAACCTGGCCCTTTTCGCGACGGCGTTCCCCGACGACATCTTCACCGACTTCGCCTTCATAGAAGCGAGCTTCGGCGTGTCCATAGCCGGGGTGGCGGGCTGATGCCTTGGCTGACCAGGGGCTTGCGGGAAGGCATCGTGACCACGCGCTACCCTCACCGCCCGGACGGCTACGGTGCCAGCTTCGCCGGCCACGTCGTGTGCGAGCCAGGTGCCCTGGGGGCAGAGGCCGAGGCGGCGGCGGCTGCCTGCCCCACGGGTGCTATCGAGGTGGGCCGCACAGGGGCCCGCCTGGACCAGGGCCGGTGCGTCCTGTGCGGCCGGTGCTGCCAGGTGGCACCGCGCTGGTTCCGTCTCCGGCCCGGCTTCGAGACGGCGGCCCTGAGCCGTGAGGCCTTGGTGGTGCCCGAGAGCGCAGCGGACCGCCGGGCCATCGCCCAGGCCCGGGAAGAGCTGCGCCAGCGGGTGCGGGCGTTGCGGCGGTCGGTGCACCTGCGCCACGTCGACGCCGGCTCGGACGGCTCCGAGGAGTGGGAGATAGCCGCCCTGACCGGCCCCATCTACGACGTGCAAAGGCTGGGGATCTTCTTCACCGCCAGCCCCCGCCATGCCGACGTGCTCCTAGTGACCGGCGTGGGCACGGCGGCCATGCGCGGCCCGCTGCGCCTCACCTACGAGGCTATGCCCGCCCCCAAAGCGGTGGTCGCCGTCGGCACCGACGCCATCAGCGGCGGGCTGGCCGGCGGGACGTACGCCTCAGGCACAGGGGTGGCGAGCGTGGTGCCGGTGGACGTGCTCGTGCCCGGTTCTCCCCCGAGCCCCTTCAGTGTCCTCCACGGCATCTTGCTAGCGGTCGGACTGGTGGGCGAGCGCCAGCGCGAGCAACTGCCGGGCAAGTCCCGAAGCGAGGAAGTGGCAGGGTGAGCACTGCTCTGTTCAGCAGCGGGCTGGGCCTCCTGGCCTTCGGGGCCGTGTGGGACCTGGTCATCGGCGCCCGTCGTCGCTGGGCCCGGCCGGTGCCTTATGCGGCCGCGCTGGCCGCCAGCGCTTGCCTGGCCGTGCTCGGTGCCAGAGGGAGCGCGGGCGGCCCTTCCCCGGTGGCCCTGCACCTGGCTGGCCTGGGTGCTGCGCCCCTGGTGCTGGACCGCCTGTCGGGCTTCTTCCTCGTCGTGCTCTTCAGCCTGGCCGTCATGGTCTCGGCCAGTTTTGCCACCTGGGCGCTCAGGGCCGAGCACCACCGTGAGGCTGCTCCCGGCTACTGCATGCTCCTGGGCTCGGTGGCGGTGGTGCTCCTGGCCGCGGACGCCTTCGCCTTCCTGTTCGCCTGGGAAATGTTGACCGTTTCCTTCTACGTGCTCACCTCCGGGGCCGGCCGGCTCGAGGCCGGGCCACGCGCCCCATGGCTCACCGCCTCCCTCGGCAAGGTGTCGGGGGCTGCCCTTTTGCTTGGCTTCCTCCTTTTGGCCGCCAAAAGCGGCAGCCTGGCCCTGGCCAGCTGGCACTCGGTAGGCCTGGGCGCGGCCAAGGACGCGGCGTGGGTGCTCATCGTGGTCGGCTTCGGCGCCAAGTTGGGCATGGTCCCGCTGCAGATCTGGGTACCGGTGGGCTACCCGGCCGCCCCCGGCCCGGCTCGGGCGGCCATGGCCGGCGTGGCGGCCAACGTCGGCGTCTACGGCTTGTGGCGTTCCATCGCGCTGCTGGGCCGCCCACCGGCCTGGCTGGCCATCATCGTCCTCGGGGCCGGAGGGCTGACGGCACTGCTGGGGGCGGCTTTCGCCTGCGCCCAGGGCCGGCTCAGCCGCTTCGTCGCCTATTCGAGCGTCGAGAACGCCGGCCTCATCCTGGCTGCGTACGGCGTCGGCCTGGCCGGGGCGGCCTCGGGCTCGGTAGGCGTGGAGGCGGTGGGCCTGCTGGCGGCCACGCTGCAGGCGCTCACCCACGCGGTGGCAAAGTCGGCGCTGTTCGTGGCCAGCACCGAGGTCTCTTTGGCGGTGGGCAGCGACGACCTCGAGATCCTCCGCGGCGTAGGCCGGAAGTTGCCTTGGAGCGGGGTGGTGTTCGGCGCCGGGTCGCTGGCGCTGGCGGGGTTGCCGCCCACGGCCGGGTTCGTCTCCGAGTGGTTCGTCTTGGAGGCGCTCATGCAGCAGTACCGGCTCCACAGCCTGGCGTTGCGGCTGGCGCTCGCCCTCAGCGGCGCGCTCGTGGCCCTGACCGTGGGCCTCGCCGTCTTCGCCTTCGTCCGGGTGCTGGGGCTCTGCTTCCTCGGTGCCCCAGGCCCCGCCCTGGGGAGTAGCCCAAGGGAACCTCGTCCCCTGGGCCAGGCGGGCGCGCTGGTGCTGGCGGCCGGGTGCCTGGGTACCGGCGCCGTGGCCCCCTGGGAACTGCGCTTCATCGGCCGGGGCCTTTCCACCGTGGTGCCCGAGCGCTCGGTGCTGGGCGCGCTCAAGTCCCCCTGGGTGCTCCAGCCGGTCTTCCCTGGGTTCTCCGTCCTCTCACCCTCGTGGCTGTGGGTGGTGATGCCGGTTGGGGCTCTGGTCGTCCTTGTCGGTGCGCTGGTCCTGTCCCGTGGCCGGTACTTCCGGGTGCGCCGGGCCCCGCCCTGGCGCTCGGCCACGGCGGGGGTAGCCGGCCCGGCCAGCTACACACCGACTGGGTTTGCCTCCCCGCTGCGCCATGTGCTCGCCAACGTCCTCGGGGCCCGCCATGACGTCCTCCCCGCAGCGCCCGAAGGCGACGACGCCGAGGGCGGGGCCCACGTGGTGGTCGCCTCGGAGGTCGTCGAGCCGGTGGAGGCCTACATCTACCGCCCCCTCGTGCGGGCTGCCCAAGGCGCCTCGGGCCTTGCCCGGCGCCTCCAGTCCGGCAAGCTCAGTGCCTACGTGGCCTACATGCTGGTCGCCCTGGTCGCCGTGCTCGCCCTCGTGGCCACCATGAAATAGGCCACCATGAAGTAGCAGCCGTGGCAAGGGCCCGGCGTCCCGGCACTGCTCGGGCGTTGCTCCCTGAACGGGGCCCTGCAAAGTGGGGGCTTATAAATGGGGGCTTCCCCGATGCTGGCGGGGGAGGCCTCAGGCCACACTATTGGGGTGGCTTACGCCAACCGGTGGGCCGCGGCGCGGGGACGATGCCCCGGGGTACTTGGCTCCCGGCACGACGCTGGGCAACAAGGCCCCGCCGTGGCGGGGCCCTTTGGCGCTGGGCCACCGTCTTGGGTGTTCAGGTCAAAGGAGGGGAGCAAGATGCTGTACGAGGCAACTGCCAGGAGGGCACGGAGATGGCTGGCCGGGGTGGGGACGAGCACCCTGCTGGCATCAGCTGCCCTAGTCCGAAGTTACGAAGCCCGTAACGACAAAACCCCCCGCTGAGCAGGGGGCTTTTGTGGAAGGCGGGTGAGCGTTCTGTCTACATGGCCTTGAGCTCTATGGGGACTGGGGCGCCGAGCAGTTCGAAGG
>Ga0209061_1000741_pt1 | contig 72172 bp, 55 predicted proteins | sample Coa_R1_10_FD_187157 | JGI IMG/M metagenome (GOLD analysis project Ga0209061, IMG submission 187157) | Surface soil microbial communities from Centralia Pennsylvania, which are recovering from an underground coalmine fire - Coalmine... | ecosystem: Environmental > Terrestrial > Soil >... | reverse complement strand
CCATCGTTGATCAGTTTGATGCAGGTTTGAAAGCCACTACCGAGAAATGTATCGGGGGCATTGCCAACGCGTAGATTTCTGGCATGGGCGGCATCTAAAATAGCTCTTCCATCTACGCGCCGCGTTGCCAAAGGTTTCTCGCCGTAGACCGGTTTTCCTGCCCCGATTGCTCGCAAGGCAATTTCTGCGTGCGCGTTTGGAACGGTCAGATTAACGACGATCTCAACGTCCGGGTCTGCCAGTAACTCGTCAACCGTGCAGGCTTTGGGAATACCATATTTCTCTGCCTGGCCGCGTGCCCGTTCCATATCAATATCGGCGCAGGCAACAACCTGCAAATTATCAAACAGGAGCGGAGCCTGGAGATACACGGAACTGATGTTGCCACATCCGATGATGCCAAGAGAGGTTTTTGTGTTCATATGCGAGATGAGAGATTCCTTCCAGGTATAATGAGAACAAAAAGAATGCCTTAGCTCCCTTGCTCTCTATTATGGCACAGCATACTGCCAAAAGCATGTGTGTTATAGTGGTTGAGTAACCATAAAATATCTGAAGCGAAAAAAGGAAGCATGCAGAATGAACGATCTGAAGGTTGCTTTAGAACTGTATACCGTACGCGATGAGACGGCACGCGATTTCGCCGGAACCTTGCGGCACGTGGCACGGATTGGGTATCCAGGCGTGGAGTTTGCCGGCTATGGGAACCTGACAGCGCAAGAGATGTCGGCGTTATTGAAAGAGACCGGACTAAATCCGGTCGCGACGCACCTGCGATTGGATGCGCTGCAAGGCGCTCAGCTTGAGGCATCGATTCGTTATTGCCTGGATATTGGCTGCTTCAATATTGTGCTGCCCTGGCTGGCGAACGAGTGGCGCTCACCCGATGGTATGCAGAAGCTGGCCCCTCAATTGAACGCTATCGGGCAACGCTGCCAGGAACATGGAATCTCCTTCGGCTATCATAACCACGACTTTGAATTCAGCCGTGTGGACGACAGCTATCTATTTGATTATCTACTTCAGGCTACAGACCCCAAGCTGGTTAGGCTCGAACCGGATGTATACTGGGTGGCCTACGCTGGAATCGATCCTGTCGAGTTTCTGCGCACGCACGCCGGCCGCATCGCGCTGATTCATTTCAAGGATATGGCGGCTGATCGCTCAATGACCGAGGTTGGCAAGGGTATGCTTGATATGCGGAGCATGTGGGAGTTTGCCCAGGCTCACGACTTATGGGCGATTGTCGAAAACGATCACCCTCAAATTCCTGCGATTGAAAGCGCGCGGATATCGCTGGAATATTTCAGATAGCATATGACCTTTCTACATCTCGTTTGCCAAAGCCTTTTGAGAAAATAATCATGCGGCAGTCTGAAATCAATCGGCCTGTACCGTGCTTGATACAGGTTTAGTAATACTCTTTTCTCCAGTCTGGCGTATTGCGCGCCGCATGGTGGCGGCGGCATCACTATCATGCACAATCAATCCTATGCAGGCGGCAATCAATGCCAGCGCGCCCGCGGCGATGAAGGATGCGTGATAGGCTGCGAGGTTGGGCATGGGCGTACCATTCGCGCTCACTGTTGTTATGCCAACGGCACTGATAACGGTGCTGAGCAGGGCAACGCCAATCGAGGCCCCCACCTGCCGCTGCGCATTGAAGAGCGCCGAGGCCTGCCCTGTCTCGGACGTTGAAATTGTAGCGAAAGCAGCCGCCTGCACCGAGGTAAATGAGAAGGCCATCCCCGCTCCGGTCAGGAACATCAGCGCGCGCATGATCCAGAGGCTGGTATCCTGCCCTATCAGACTCATCAGTGCCATGACAGTGGCGACGCCGGTAAGGCCACTTACGATAAGCCTGCGCGGCCCAGTAGCAGGGTAGAGGCGCGTCACGATCTGGGTGGAGATGAGGACGCCGACCGCTTCCGGGAACGTGGTCAGACCGGAGGTAAGTGCCGAAACACCGCGCGCTTGCTGAAGGAATAGCGGGGCCGCGAAGAGCAGTCCCAGAAAGCCTGCTGTAGAGAAAAGAGAAAGCAGGTTACAGGTACGGAATACACGATTGCGGAACAGGCGCAACTCCAATATCGGGTGCGTTGAGCGCAGTTCAACCGGGATAACAATGATCAAACAAATCAGGCCGATGATCCCGGTTCCCAGGATACTAGATGAAGTCCAACCGTAATTTGGAGCCTCACTCAAGGCATACATGAACAGGGCGAGGCCAATACCGGCCAGCAGGAAGCCATACAGGTCGAACGACTTGGTATTCTGGCGGCGATACTCCTGCAGGAAGAAGAGACCGAAGAGAAAGGCGAGAATGCCGATAGGGACGTTGACATAGAATACCCAGCGCCACGAGAAGTTCACGATCAGCAGGCCACCGAGTACCGGGCCGGTGGCAGGCGCGAATACTGTGGGAATATTGAGAATGCGCGATACCTGCACTCGTTCCTCTGGAGGAAACGTACGATACAGGATTGCGGTTCCAACCGGCGTCATTGCGCCTCCTCCTATACCTTGCAGGAGGCGCAATCCGACCAGCACCGACAGGCTAGTTGCCAGCCCACAGAGTGCTGAGGAGAGAGTAAAGAGGGCCAGCGCGGCCAGAAAAATGCGCTTCGTTCCCAGGCGATCTCCTAGCCAGCCCGAGGCCGGGATGATAATGGCAAGACTGACGAGATACCCAACAACAACTGCGTCGATTGAGGTACCCGGCGCGTGAAAATCGCGACTCAATGAGGGAAGGGCCACATTCACGATGGTCGAGTCCATAATGCTCATGAACATGGCTGCGACGAAAATGATACTGACACTGACTTTTTGACTAACATTAAAACGATGCATGTACCAGGCTCCGCTGTTACGAAAGGGATTTTTTACGAGTCATCACATTTTACCCGCCACGTCGATATATATCAAAGAGAGCTGCATGAACTTTGGCAATTTCCCAAAGGTAGATAGCGAAGAATCGCTAGTATGATTTGGTACTCTGCATTGTTGATGACTTTCTGCTTCTATGCAACGTTTTCTATAGTATGTGCGGCACTGCATTGGTGCTCACGCTGGCGGCCATCTTTCCGCACTCAATCATACATTGCCTTGAGAGTGCGCAGCTAGCCTGCGGTCATCTACAGAACTGAGAAATAATGATGACATATATACGAAATTTTTACGGGCGGCTCCTGCCTGCTATCACGCTGCTGGCTGTTCTATTAATCGCGGCTTCGTGTGGTCAAACGAGTACAAGCACATCGCCTCCAACAGTTACAATCACTTCGCATACATCTACAGCCACTCCCACCGCTACAGCTGCGATAAGCCCCACCCCTACTACGATGGCCACGCCTACCGCTACGGGCACATTAGGCCAGCGCATCGACAATTATATCAATCACCTGACTCAAACGCAGCAGATCGGCCAATTGCTCATGCTGGCGGTTTATTCAAATGGCTATACGAATGCGCTGAATCAACCGCTGCAACAATGGGATATCGCCAACGCTATCATCTTCAATGCCTACAACAACGGCCCGCTCATGCCAACAACCCTGAGCGGGTTCACACAATTGATACACGACGTTCAATCGCACGCTAACCAGGCGCTGATTATCGCTACCGATGAGGAAGGGGGAATTGTCGATCGCCTCTCCCCCTACTATGGCCCAACGCCCTCGCCACAGGTGCTGGCAGCCAGCGGCAATCCGCAAGAGGCATATGCTCAGGCGCAGCTTGATGCTGCCCGCCTACTTGCTGCCGGCATCAACACTAATTTTGCGCCTCTGGCGGATATCTACCAGGGCGGGGCCGTCAGTGAGAGCCGCATGTTCGGCTCGACCGTCGGCCAGGTAACCACCTATGCCGGGGCATTTCTCGATGGTTTGCAGCAGCATGGCATCGTTGGAACGTTGAAGCACTGGCCAGGCATCGGCTCTGCCCCTGCCAACCCGGATTATGGATTGCCCACTATTACCCATACTCAGGCTGAACTTAACAACATCGATTTCGCCTCGTTCCGCAACCTGCTGTCACACCATCCAGGAATGATTATGGTGACACACGTTATCGTTCCGGCCTATGATGCCCAGGAACCGGCCTCGCTCTCGCCAATATTAGTTAATCAAGTGCTGCGGGGACAGCTGGGATATCAAGGAGTCGTCGTCACCGACGCGATGGACGCTCAGGGCTTGATCCAGTTCATGCAGCAACAGGGATACACCGACCCGGCGCAAGGAATTGCCGAGGCAAGCGTGCGGGCTATCCTGGCAGGAAGCGACATTGTGGAATGCCCCATTGAGCCTGATCGCCTGGCCGCGGTTGTCGCCGCCGTTACTGCTGCCGTTCAATCAGGGCGCATCTCGCACGAACGCTTGCTCCAATCGCTGCGCCGCATCATCGCCCTTAAAGTGCAAATGGGACTGATCAAACTACCCTGACGTTGAGCTTTGGCCACTTCATTGACCTGGTTGTAAAAAACAGATTATGCCTGAGCTGCAAGAACCGCATTTTGCACCTGCCAGAGCCGCCAGTACAGCCCTTCGGCCTGCAGTAGATCCGAATGTGTGCCCCTTTCGCGAATTTTGCCCGCTTGTAAGACAAGTATCTCATCGGTCATATCGAGTCCGACCAGGCGATGCGTAATCAGCAGCGCCGTACGCCCCTGCATCACGCGCCGCATCGCCAGCAGCACTTCATGTTCGGTGCGAGTATCCAGGTTGGCGGTCGCCTCGTCGAAGATCAGAATGGGAGCGCCCTTGAGAAAAGCGCGCGCGATAGCCAGGCGCTGGCGTTCACCCCCGCTCAGTTTGAGACCTTGTTCTCCGATCAGAGTATCGTAGCCCTGGGGAAGCGAGGCTACCGTTTCGGCCAGATTTGCCTGCTTGACGGCTTCCTCGACCTCAGCCTGGCTAGCATCGGACCTGGCAATGAGGAGATTCTCGCGAATAGTAGCATTGAACAGGTGTGTGCGCTGTTCAACGACGCCAATTAGCGGGAGAAGGTCTCTTTGATGGTAATCGCGCAGTTCGCGGCCTCCCAGTCGAATGCTGCCGTGTTCGTACTCCCAGAAACGCAGGAGCAGGTTCGCGATAGTGGATTTTCCCGCGCCGCTGGGGCCAACAAGCGCCACACATTGACCCTGGGGTAGCGAGAAGCTAATATCGCTTAGCACCTCATTGTTCTGCCCCGGATAACGGAATGAAAGGTGTCGAATATCGAGCCCATAATCGGAGGGGGTTGGAGAAAGACCTGCCGGTTCGCGTACCACTGGTTGAGTATCTATTACATCGAAGAGGCGCTGCCCTGCTTTCAGGCTGCTTCCCAGGAATTGCGCGGCTGTCGTAAGGGGGGGAATCGTCTCGAACGTACCTATGGTTGCCAGCACGAGGACGGCGAGGAGGACTCCACTCAAGCGTCCTGAGCGTACCAGCGGAATGGCAACGATCAGCATTGTCCATGCGCACCCATCGACCAGCAAAATTCCCAACGCCTCGCGCAGTCCTTCGATCCAGGCCATCCTCCTTTGCAGGCTCACCAGTCGCTTGTTGAGTTGCTGTGCCTTCCGCATCTGCTCCTGTTCATGATTGAATGCAAGCAAATCGGCCACTCCCTGAATACTATCTAGCAGCGTCATACGTAGCGCCGAGCGCGTTGTAATGATACGGTGCCCCATTTTCCGGCTAAGCAGATAGGTCAACAGCGGAACCCCAACTGCGGCCAGCAGGTAGAAAGCCAGCAGCGTGAGGCCCAGTAATGCATTGAAAGCTCCCAGCACAAACCACATGATAACCCCGATAATGAGGGCGACTATTGGGGGCGCGATAATCCGAATGTAAAATTCCTGTAGCGTGTCTATATCGGCGACAAGACGGCTTAAGAGGTCGCCACTGGTAAAATCCTGCAATCCCTCGCGCGTCAAAGCTACCAGGCGCGCAGGCACCAATGGCTCGATTTTCGAGTAAAACCAGATGCGGAGCCGGCTGAGCAGGCGGAAAGTTGTGTCATGAGAGACGAGGCGCTCCATGTAGCGTAACATCCCGCGCAGGACGCCCAAAAGTTGCACACTGACGATGGCGATAGCCAGCGACGAAAATGCCGGGTGTAACGCGGCTTCGGATATCAGGTAGGCGGAAAGCGTCATCAACCCAAGGCTACTGGCGATGGTCAGCACTCCAAGCAGCGCTGAAAGCGCCATCCAGCGCCATAATGGTCGCATCTGTTCCACAAGGCGCTGCACAATAATACGACTGCTCATATCTTCCTCCCTTTCTGTGCAGAAATCAATTGTGAATACAGTCCTGGCCGCTTCAGCAGCGCCGAATGTGTCCCTACTTCGACGACGTGCCCTTTTTCCAAAACAATGATCTGGTCGGCATCGTAAACAGTATTGAGACGATGGGCGAGGATGAGAACCGTACGCCCCTGCATTAATCGTTTTATTGCTTCCAGTACCTGCGCCTCATCCATAGGGTCAAGATACGAAGTGGCCTCATCCAGGACGAGCAGCGGGGCATTCTTGAGAAAAGCCCGCGCCAGGCTGATACGCTGTACCTCACCTCCGCTCAAACGCGACCCGCGTTCGCCAATCATTGTCTCATATTGCTGAGGCAATGATTCAATAAATTCGTGCGCGTGGGCAAGTTTTGCCGCTTTTACTACCGCTTCCATACTTGCTTCTGGACATCCCAGGCGAATATTCTCAACAACTGAGGCATGAAACAGGTAGGGATGTTGAGGAATCCAGCCAACCCGATTGCGCCACCCTGCGCCAGGAATCTCTTCGATTGGCACACCATCACTGCTGATTGTGCCACTAGCAGGTGAAATGAAGCGCAGCAGTAGATGAGCAATGGTACTCTTGCCCGCGCCACTCGGCCCCACAAGCGCGACCTTTTGTCCCGCTCGAATGGTGAAAGAAACATCATGCAGGGCCGGGCGCTGCCCATCATAGGTGTAGTCTACGTGTGAAAAGGAAATTCCTTCCGGGAGCGGCAAATGATTATGGCCCTCCATCCCTTGAGGGGTGGCAGTAGGGAGCAGGTTGATCGCGTCCAGGGCGGCAACCTCCTCGATCATTCCAGCAGATCGAGGGCTATGATCATTGTTGTCATCCATAGAGGGCTGATCGAGACGCCGCTGTTCCTGCAATGGGGCCGCGAGAATTTCCTGGATGCGCTTTAGAGCTTCCTTCCCGCTTGCGCCTGCATGATACTTCGCACCCAACTGGCGCAGCGGCTGGAAATATTCAGGCGCGATCAGCAAAATGAAGAGCGCAGGTTGAAAAGCGATATTCCCAACCAGCAGGCGTAGACCGATCTCAACGGCCATAACGGCTGTACTTAAGGTCGCCGCTTCCTCAAGGGTGAACGACGAGAAAAAGGCGATGCGCAGTGTATCCATTGTGTTGCGCCGGAAACGCTCGCTGACCTCATGAATCTTTTGTTCCTCTGTCTCGCTGCGCCCGAACAGCTTAATGGTCGTGAGTCCCTGTAAAACATCAAGAAAGTGGGCGCTCATCAAACGCAAGGATCGCCAGCGTCTCCTTGTCTCAACACCCGTCATCATGCCAGCGAGCACCATCATCAAAGGTAAAATTGGGGCTAAAACCAACAGGATAATGCCCGATGGCACATCAATATAAAAGATCACAATCAGAATGAGGGCCGGGACAATAACCGATAGGAAGACTTGTGGTAGATACTGGCCAGCATAGGGTTCTAGCGCCTCGACGCCTTCAATAGTCGTACTGATAAGCTCTCCGCTGCGCTCTCCCTGCATATAGGCGGGACCAAGAGCGAAGAGATGGCGCAGGATGCGACCCCTCAAAGCGTGTTTTATACGTCCCGCGATGCGATTCGTCACTACGACATTACCCCACGCCAGCAGCATACGAGCCAGTATGATGACAAGGAGGATAAGTATGAGGCGCCATACCTGTTCTAATGATGCGGCAGCTAGAAATATTCTGTTGATGATATAACTTAGATAGTAGGCCTGCGTGACAATGAGCCCGCCCGAGATGCTTCCAAGGAGAATTGCAACTACCAGGTACCAGAAAGTTCCGGTTCCCTGGAACAATATCCTGTTGCTCCTTTTCATTGCTTTTCCTGATACTCTTGTGTAGGGGCAAGGACAGGCACCCGGCACTGTCCCTACGGTTATAGGTGCTTCCTGATACATCACGTTCTGGCGACTGTTTCTGTTACACCTACTGGATGAGATAAATCCGCGCTCTGTAACAGGAGTAAGGCCAAAGCGCGTCATTTTTTAATCTTTCATGCGGGTCAAGTATGATCAAGGGAAGCGAGCAGGGATTATCAGGTCAATTGAAAATTCAATAAAATAAGATCACTATCACCATCGATTTCACTGCAACTGGAGCATGATGGGCAAGGGACTCTGCAAGGTTCATCTGCCGTCGACCACGAAGAGAGGCGACCTGAGTGAATGGCCGGTGATGCGATTGCTGAGCCCTGTAGCATCTCCGCAAATATTGGCTTAAACTTCATACGGCAGATATAATGTGGGATAGGGTGAATCTATTGCTTTCCAGGTTTGCAAGTAGGCAACCACAGGAATACGCCATTACGAAAGAAAGAGCAAGAAGTGCCTTTATCGCTGTTTATATAAAAAAGGTACAGTGGTCGACCACAGGAATACGCCATTACGAAAGAGAGGCCTGCTATGCGCAACATGCCTAATATACTCAGTTCCAGCCGGATTCTGGCTACCGTTTTTGTTTACATCCTCATCATTGTTAATCAGCAGTGGGCATATATTATCGCGACGATCATATTCGCTCTTGCTTCGGCAACTGACTACTTCGATGGTAAACTCGCCCGGCGTTATAAAACCGTCTCTCCGTTGGGGATCTTTTTGGACCTGACCGCCGACAAAGTTTTCGTCTCAGCCATTCTGATTGCGTTGGTACAGATCGGACTTGTCCCCGGCTGGATCACTGTCATCATTGTGGCGCGTGAATTCCTCGTCACCGGCCTGCGCTCTATGGCGGCCGCCAAGGGAACGGTGATCCCGGCAGGTCCCTGGGGCAAGCAGAAGACGTTCATCACGCTAGTTGCCCTGGGAGGGATGCTTTTAGCAATGGCCTTGGGAGCCGGACTGACCAGCCCACACCTGTCGTTGTTCCCGCCATATCTTGTTTTTAATAGCCATACCTTGCAGGTCGGACAGGTTATGTTATTGGTCGCAGACGTGTTATTATTGCTCGGAACGCTCTGGACCATCATTTCCGGCGCTGAGTATATGATCGGCGCGCGTCCTCTTTTCAGGAATAAGCCGGAAACAAGCCCAACACAGGCCTGAGCCTTCAGGCCTTGACGTTGGGTGTGGCATTAGTAGATGGAGAAGCGCCAGATTCTTCCACCTTCACCTTCTGCCCTATTTTACGCTCGGTTCCTGCAAGCAAACGGCCGATATTATCGTAATGCAACAGGATGACCAGGGCGGGACCAGCCAGCATATATGTCATCGCAGGTATACCAATTTTACCCAGGATGGCAAACACGATGCCACAAACCATCGTCACCAGGCTTCCCACAATAGAGCCAAGAGAAACATAACGTGAGGTAGCAATAGTGATAACGGTAGCAGCAAGGCCAATCAAGAAGGCGGGCCAGTAAAGCACAGCCAGCGCACCGGCGCCCGTAGAAACCCCACGGCCCCCTTTGAACCCAATAAAAACGGGAAAACAATGACCCACCAGCGCCAGAAAAGCGGCGAGTGGGGGTCCCCAACCAGCCCCATTAAAAAATGGTACAAGCGTTGCCAGGAGTGTAGGTAATATCCCTTTTGAAAGATCGAAGACGAAAACGATAGCGGCCGGAACGCGCCCCAATGTCCTCAACACATTGGTCGCCCCAATCTTGTGGCTGCCATAATTGCGGATATCAAAATTTCTGCCTTTGAGTAACTTCCCCATCCAATAACCGGCGGGAATCGATCCCCACAAATAGCCGATGAGACCTATAAGCAATAGCTGACCAACAAGTGCTGGCATAATGGCCTCCTTTTTACACGAGTACAGTCTACCTGGAAGACCAATTTTTTGAATTTTCCGGTGAGACCCTTGCTAATAACAATACCATATTCTCGTGAAAAAGAAAGCCTTCTCTCACAGGAGTTAACCTTTTGTATCACCCTTGTTGATGCCTCATCCGAATCTCTAGATACGCCTGCTCAACCTCGGCCACTGTTTTCATCTGCCTGACCTTCTCAGCAATCGCGGTCAATGCGTCATCTGTCCAGCGCGAAAGGGCCGACCTGACTTGCGGAATAGAGGTGGGGATCATGCTCAATTCATCCACGCCCAATGCCACCAGTATAGGGGCGAGTCGAGGATCGCCGGCCATTTCGCCGCAGACCGCTACGGGCTTGCCCGCGCGCCTACCGGCCTCCACGACCTGTCCAATGAGCCGCAACACGGCCGGTTGCATCGGATTGTACAGGCTGGAGAGCGCAGCATTCGCGCGATCACAGGCCAGGGCATATTGTAACAGGTCGTTCGAGCCGACACTGAAAAAATCCGCCAGTTCCGCCAGTTCTGAGGCCATAACTGCCGCAGCCGGCACCTCAACCATGATTCCGACCGCAACGCGCTCTGGCAGCGCGACTTGCTGCTCTTTGAGCCTGGCATAGACCCGATCATAAATGGAGCGGGCGGCGTTCAACTCTTCCAGGGTCGTAATCATGGGGAACATGATTCGCAGATTCGCCTTGGTATCGGCGGCGGCCAGCAGCAATGCGCCAATCTGCTGCTCGAGTAGAAATTCATGGGCCAAGGATATACGAATACCGCGCAAACCGAGGGCTGGATTCTCTTCATCCATCGTTCCAAGCACGGGCTTCAACGCCTCCATGGGCTTATCTGCCCCCGCGTCCAGGGTACGCACGACGATCGGCCAGTGTAGGTCTCCAGCATCCCCATAGAAGGCACGAAATACCTTCGCGTAGATTTGACGCTGTTCCTGCTCATCGGGAAGAGTTGAGGCGGTGGCAAAAAGAAATTCCGTGCGCAGCAACCCTACTCCTTGAGCCCCCCACTGGCGGGCCAGCTCGGCTTCGGCTTCAGTGCCAATATTCGCTTCGAGGTGGATATGCCGGCCTTTCAATACAAGAGGCGCTTGAGCCTGTTGAGCGACCGCTCTGAGAGCGGCCTGCTGGCGCTCGCGCTCGGCTATGCGCTGCTTTAATTGCGCGCGAACTTCCTCGTCTGGCCGGTGATAGAGCAGGCCATGGTCGGCATCCAGTCCCAATTCATCGCCCGCATGAATAACCTCCAATACGGCTTCGTCGAGCCCGGCGATGGCGGGTATGCCAAGAGCACGCGCTAAAATGGCGGCGTGCGCGGTTGGCCCTCCCTGGGTGGTACAGATGCCCATGATCGTGGAAGGGTGTAATTGTGCTGTATCAGAGGGGGTCAGGTCGCGAGCGACAAGAATAGCAGGCTGGCTAATGGCGTTCAAATCCTGTCGTGGCGCTGCTGACGGTCGCAGACGCCGTACAGCCCTGCTGGCGGCATCGCGCACATCAACGGCCCTGGCTGCTAATAGGGAATTGTCCAATCCCTCTAGAGCTGCCGCCTGCTGCTCGCCCACCAGAGCCAGCGCGCTGGCCGCATCGATGTGCCGGTGCTCAATCACATGGAGCGCGGATGCCTGCAATGCTGGATCTTCCAGCATAAGGGCCTGGGCGTCAAAGATCGCGGCCTGAGCCTCTCCCACACTGCTTTGCAGGTCCTTCGCCAATGTTTTCAGCTCTTGAGCGGCTGCCGCCATCGCTTCACGCAGTTGCCGCTGCTCCGATTCGACCTCCCGTTCAGTGATAGTCCGCCTCTCGACTGCGCTCAGCGTAAGCGCTCCTGATGCATAAAGAAACGCAGGGCCCAAAGCCGTTCCTGCTGAGGTCATCACGCCTTTCCAGGAACCGCGAGGGGGGGCAGGTACCTCCGGAACTGCACTGGCAGACTTTTTGGGAACTGTTACCCTGGCTCCAGTTTCCGGCATGCTCTCCTTAGCTGACTCATAGAAGTTCGCCTGTACGAGTTCGCGCAATGCTTCTATAGCAGCATGGGCATCCACACCTTGCGCATGAATAGTGATGGTATCTCCATTTCTGGCACCAAGTGATAGAACGCCAAAAATACTATTTGCGCTAACCTGCTTGCTCCCTTTCCGCACTGCTATGGCGGATTGGAATTTTGCCGCCGTCTGCACAAAGAGGCTCGCCGGGCGGGCATGCAAACCGGTAGGATTGGTCAGAGTCAGGTTTGCTGCTGCCACATTTGTTGCTGTTTTCGCTTCCTCTGGAGGAGCCGGCGATAGAACAGTTGCTGGGGGGGAGGCTATTTCCTCTGGCTGGCTCACTGGTTTCAGTTGCCGAAGCTGTGCTGGATTGGCGGCGTTTTCCGCCGCCTGCTGAACCTGGATAAGTGAATGACCAAGCGCGGCTTCGAGCGCGGCAGCTACGGCACCCTCGACGAGCGGCGCAAAACTGAGGCGCACACGATTCCTCTCTTCGTCATCCAGCATTTCCAGCGCCATTTCAGTCGCGAGAATGGCGCTGCCGAGATCTAGTAACACCAGGACACCATCAAGATTATCTAGCGATTGGATGGCCGCGAGGATTTTATCCGTGGATGTTCCCAATGTGTTATCGGGACCTCCACCCGCAGCTGCGATAGGGACGTTGCCCTGCACCATCTGTCCGGCAAGTTCAGCAACTCCTGTGGCAAGTTGAGCGCTGTGGGAAACGATAACCAGGCCGACCGTCATGGTATAATCTTCCTTGGATAGAAATAACCAGGCCTAGATGTGTGCCTGGTTATTTCATGTTCTGACAGGTTTCTGCCAGGGTGCGAAGCATAAGCCAGCTCGAGGTCGCTCCAGGGTCCTGGTGGCCAATACTGCGTTCACCAAGATAGCTGGCGCGGCCTTTCGTAGCCAGGAGCGGAATGGTCGCTTTCATGCCTTCTTCAGCCGCCGAAGCAGCTCGCTGTGTTATTTCTGCGAGCGATGCTCCTTCATCCAGGGCCTGTTTAGCAGCGGCCACGGCAGGCGACAAAGCATCTACCATCGTTTTCTCGCCCGGCTGGGCCTTACCACGCGCAACGATGCCTCCGGTGAAAGCATCCAGCATGGCAACGACATCAGCCGCGGTAAGTTCCTGTTTGTTCGCCGCTGTCCCGGCTGCTCTTAAGAAGGCAGTACCATAGAGCGGGCCACTGGCTCCTCCTACCGTCGAGACAAGCGTCGAACCCACCGTCCGAAACTGGCCTGCTATATCCATAGATTGCAAGTTGGGGAATTTGCCACGCACAGCGGTAAATCCACGATCCATGTTGATGCCATGGTCTGCGTCCCCAATTGCGGAGTCAAGCTCGGTCAGGTAGGTGCGGTTCTCGTGCAGCACATCGGCAATACGAGTTAACCAGCGCAAAGTATCTTCGTTGGTCATTTCAGCAGCTTCCTAACATTTCTTAATCATGTATCATGCTCTATGAGTTACCATCCGTTGGGGCGATCAGTGGCCCACCAGGCGCGATCAATCTGGCCCCTACGCCCCAACGGATAGAAACTCGATCTATTCACCCCAGCGTAACCCTGGAGTATGGACAGGGGCATCCCAATACTTGATCAATTCATCGTCCATGCGTACCAGCGTGATTGAGCAGCCGGCCATTTCGAGCGAGGTGATGTAGCTGCCGATCAAGTTACGCACAATCGAGATGTTCTTGCCTCTCAAAATTTTGTGCAGCGCATTGTAAACGATGTACAGCTCAATCAGCGGCGTTCCACCCATACCGTTGACGAAGGCCAGCACCTGCTCGCCAGATTTGAGTCCCAGGTCCTCGATAATGGGAGTAGCAAGCATCTCGGTAATCTCGTCTGCGGAGGCCAGCTTGACCCGGCGACGGCCTGGCTCGCCATGGATGCCAATACCAATTTCCATCTCATCGTCACCCAGTTCAAATGTTGGTTTGCCCGCCGCCGGTACTATGCAGGAGGTGAGAGCCATACCCATGCTGCGGCCCTGGCTGTTGACTTTGCGCGCTAATTCCGCTACCTGAGACAGAGGAGCGCCCGTTTCCGCCAGCCCACCCACGATTTTCTCGAGCAAGACGGTAACACCTACACCACGGCGACCCGCCGTATAGAGGCTGTCCTGTACGGCTACATCGTCATTGGTAACCACGCTCTCGACTTCAATGCCCTCAGCCTGCGCTAATTCGGCAGCCATCTCAAAGTTGAGTACATCGCCGGTGTAGTTCTTCACGATATGCAGCACGCCGGCGCCACCATTGACGGCTCGCGTGGCCTCAAGCATCTGATCGGGAACGGGAGAAGTAAAGACCGCGCCGGGGCACGCCGCATCGAGCATTCCGCGCCCAACAAATCCCCCGTGCATCGGCTCGTGACCGCTACCACCACCAGAAATAACACCGACTTTCCCCTGCACAGGAGCATCCTTGCGGATGACAATCTGCTGCTCGACATTCACGCGAATCAGGTCTGCATGGGCAGCAGCCATACCCTCCAGTTCCTCTTTGACGACATCTTCAGGTTTGTTGATGAGTTTTTTCATGGTATCCTTTCTCCTCCGAATATCATTGAGAAGCGGCCTGCAAAAATATTTCGGCAGCTAGCTGCTCTTCTATGGCAGCCCGAAAAGATTCTACCATAGATTGTTGCTGTTCAGGTGACCAGCCAAGCTCGGCCGCCATGAGAGCGGCCACGTCATCGATCATGCCCAACCCGCGCTGCCGGTCTTCAAGCGTGATCGCGGTACGACGAGCCAGCACATCGTAAGGAGTCATGGCCATCTCATTACGGCAAGCATGCACCACCTCAGCGCGAATATAGGGAAGGTCGTCGATGAGCAATCGCCCCAGTGAAGCATCGTTCTCAACCAGTTTTACTATACTCATCGCTGCTGCTCCATAGCTCCTGCCAAGATGCTCGAGGGTTTGCCGGCTCAAGCCAAGAGCGGCGCCTTTTACTTTCAGATCATGCTGTACAGCAGGCCAACCCGCGCTGCCATAGAGAGGTAGGTCTTGCGTGGGATGAACCGGTATCGAGCCATCGCGCTTGCTCAAGACATCGACGGTATCCTGTGCCATTCGCCTGTAGGTGGTCATTTTCCCACCCACAATCGTTACTATACCGGTTGATCCTTCCAGTACAGCATGTGTGCGAGAGAGCTTCGCAGGGGAATGTCCCGAACCTTTCCCGGGACGCACAAGTGGACGATAACCGGCATACGTACTGATAATGTCCTTCTCGGTGAGATGGACGGAAAGATAGCGATTGAGATGCGCGAGCAAATACGCAATGTCCTGCTGTGACGCCAGCGGATGGTTCAGGTCACCGGTCCCCGTATCGGTCGTACCAAAAATCGCCCGTGATTGCCAGGGGACAATAAAGAGGATGCGCTTATCATCCGTCTCAGGCAAAACAATGGCGTAGTCGCCTAGCTTCACATCCTCCCGGGCAAACACCAGGTGTACTCCCTTACTCGGTTCGATGTTCACCTGTGGCTCCTCGCCTGTGAGATGCTCGACCTCCTCAGAAAAGACGCCCGTTGCGTTCACAACGTAGCGAGCACGTACGGTCAGTTCTTTATTTTCGAGTCTATCGCACACGCGCGCGCCACGCACTTTGCCTTCTTCGAGAACAAAGGAAGTAACTTCTGTATAATTGGTAATCACAGCGCCGTATTGCGCGGCGGTGAGAATGATTGCCATAGTCAAACGCGCATCGTTAGTTTGCCCGTCGTAGTAGATGTAACCGTCTTTCAACCCTTTCTGAACCAGGGCTGGAGCCATTTGCAAGACTTTTGCCCGGCTTAAATGACGATGTCTTTTGATATTGCGCCGCCCGGCCAGTATGTCGTAGAGCCAGAGGCCGATATCGAGAATGAAGCCAAGACCGATGCCTCCCGGCGTGGTAAACGGCAGGCCGACGGGATGGCGATCACCCTCGTAGATGGGGAGAACAAAGCCAAGTGGCTGGGCCAGATATGGTGCGATTCGCATCAGAATACCACGTTCCGTCAAGGCTTCATGCACTAAAGGGAAATCGAAATTAGGCAGGTAGCGAATACCTCCATGTAATAGCTTCGTTGATTTGCTGCTGGTACCGCTGGCAAAATCAGTCTTTTCAACGAGCGCTACCTTGTATCCACGCGCTACGGCATCCAGGGCAACACCAGCACCGGTGACGCCGCCCCCGACGACCAGCACATCAAAATATTCGCTACCCAGGAGAGCGAGATTGTTTTTGCGCACAGTTGACGATAGTGGTTGCATGGTGATGTGTGATTGCGAAAATACGAAGGTATTTCTGCCTGGGATAGTTGGATCAGAAAAGACCTGCCACCCAGGTTTTTCTCCTGACCCAGGTATCTGATAGCGATCTACACCCTCGTATTTTCGCCCTTTCATTTGTTCAAGGTGTGACGGTTACTCGACTGAAGGTTCACGTACAGCTTCACCTTTTGTTTCCGCGGTACCGGATTTCATGAGATCCCTTGCCGCAAGCACTCTGCCGACAGTGAATTCATAGATCAGGCCGCCGACTGCACCTCCTGCCAGGGGTGCGACGATAGGTATCCAGAAGTAGTAATTGTCTACGGAGAAGCTGGAGAAACCACTGACGAAGCCAATCCACAGGCGAGGGCCAAAATCACGAGCAGGATTGATGGCATACCCGGTATTGGCTCCGAAAGAGGCGCCGATTGCTACGATCAGGAAGCCAATAATGAGTGGATTCAGGTTTGCCTGGACGGGCTGGTTGCGAGCATCAACAATCACCAGTATCAGGCCAACAAGCAGAGCAGTGCCGACAAACTCGTCGCAGAAAGCGCCGAACGTTCCGACGAACGCCCTATGGCCGGTGTAAAAAACCCAGCCGAAACCCTTACCGCCATAAGTCGGCCCCTGGGCAATGTCGCCAATTGACAGATGATTCGCTGCCAAAGCATTGACGAGCGCCCCCTGGTAGACGAAGTAGAGAATAAGGGCGGCCACAAACGCGCCAAGTATCTGCGCTACCCAGTAAGGAAGCACCTTATTCCAGGAGAATTTCCCGGTGACAGCGAGTCCCAATGTTACAGCCGGATTGAGGTGAGCACCGCTGATAGCTCCCGCGACATATATGCCTAACATAACGGCAAGACCCCATCCGAAGATAATGACCGGCCAGGTATTCGCACCTATACCCACATTTTGTGATGGACCAAAGAGCCCATAGACTGCCACACAGCCATCGCCAAAGAGAATCAGCACCATTGTGCCAAAGAATTCCGCGAGCATCTCACCGGGAGTCCCGGCGAGTGCAGATGGCGTAGCTACAGATCGAGATGCCATAAATGCTCACTCCTTCCATGATAGGTGAGGAAATGACGGCTAACACAACGAGAATGTTGCCGCGCTAAAATAACGATTACAACAGAGTACACACTACAAGATCGTGCGGGGCGCAAACTGGTTGCACCCCTGTTCCATTTATCCGGCCTGCTCCCAGTGTAGAGAGCGTTCGACCGCGCGCTTCCAGCCAGCATAGAGTTTTTCGCGCTGATCGGCGCTCATTTGAGGCTCGAAGGTGCGATCTATAGCCCACTGCTCGGCTACTTCCGCCTGGCTGCTCCAGAAGCCAACTGCGAGACCGGCGAGATATGCCGCACCGAGGGCGGTTGTTTCGGCAACCTTTGGCCGCTGTACTGGGACGCCGAGGATATCGGCCTGGAATTGCATCAGCAGATTGTTGACGACCGCGCCGCCATCAACACGCAGTGTCTTCAAATCAACCTTGCTATCGGCAGTCATGGCTTCCAGCACGTCGCGCGTCTGATAGCACATCGATTCAAGTGTCGCCCTGGCGATATGGCCAACCGTCGAGCCGCGAGTCAGGCCGATGATGGTGCCGCGAGCATAGGGGTCCCAGTAAGGAGCACCCAGACCCACAAAAGCTGGCACCAGGTAGACACCGCCGTTATCGGAAACGGTATTCGCCAATGCCTCCACATCGACGCTCTGCTTGATGACACCGAGGCCATCACGAAGCCATTGGACGGCTGCTCCGGTGATAAAGATGCTACCCTCCAGGCAATAAATGGTCGGATTGTCGTCTACCCGCCAGCCGACTGTAGTGAGCAAGCCATTCTGCGACGGCACACCCTGTGTTCCGGTGTTCATGAGCATGAAACAGCCGGTGCCATAGGTATTCTTCGCCATGCCTACCTCGTAACAGGCCTGGCCGAAGGTGGCCGCCTGCTGATCGCCGGCATCACCCGCCATGGGGATAGGCGCGCCGAAGAACTCAGCGTCGGTTTCGCCGAATACACCGCTGGATGGCATCACTGCCGGCAGCATCGAACGGGGAACACCCAGTTCATTGAGGATGACATCATCCCAATCGCCCCGGTAGATGTTGTACATGAGCGTGCGCGATGCATTAGAGGGATCGGTGGCATGCACGCGCCCTTTCGAGAGACGCCACATCAGGAACGTATCGATGTTACCGAAGAGCAACTCTCCACGATCCGCCTTCTCACGCGCACCCGGAACATTGTCGAGAATCCATTTCACTTTTGTACCAGAGAAATACGCATCGGTCACCAACCCGGTACGTTCCCGGATTTCCTTGTCGAAGCCTTTCGCCTTCAACGCATCACAAATAGGAACCGTGAGCCGGCTCTGCCAGACAATGGCGTTGAAAACAGGCCTGCCGGTGGCTTTCTCCCAGACGACCGTTGTCTCACGCTGATTGGTGATGCCAATGGCTGCTACATCGGAGGCCGACGCTCCCGCCTTGTTCAACGCCTCTTGAGCAACCGCGAGCTGGCTTGACCAGATAGCCTCTGGATCATGTTCAACTAATCCTGGCGCCGGGTAAATCTGGGGAAACTCCTGCTGCGCTACGCTGACAATCGCGCCATCATGATTGAAGACAATCGCACGCGAACTCGTTGTGCCCTGATCCAGGGCAAGCACATACTTTGCCATAAATAACCCTCTTTCTGCTAGAGTGTACCTGCGGTTCCCACAAGCCTTTCGCTGTGGATGCCGAAGTACCCTTGACGTTCTATACTCTGGCACAGCCGATACTATAGCCATGCCGGGACCGCTTGACGGAGCTGCGAGAAGACAGTTTAATGAGTTATTCCTACCACTGGCTCTCGCCAGAGTTCTTTGCGCATGACCGCCACCCCGGATGCATTCGCATGAAGGATTCTTTGTATCTGTTGCGATGTCTGAATCAAGCCAGAGCCTATAAAGCTCAGCGGTAAAGGCTCTGTCAATCGCGAAATTACATAAGGAATAACTAGCGCGGGAGAAATATCGAGCAGATCGGTATAAGACCTATCGACCGTCTCCAACGCCACTTCTAATCCGGTTGAGTCGACGGCAAAAATGCGTTGTATGGTCTCCAACCCAAAACCTTTCGCCAATGCCAACAGTTTGGGATGATTTGAAATAACACCTGCCACATGAAATTGATCTGCCAGGTAACGCAGACCGGCCGCATCGGAATGAATGCCATCGATGTGATCGATATTGACATAGAGGGAGAGATCGCGCCTGTACGCCTGGTCCAACAAACTCGAAAGCTCGAACAGATTACAATGACGCAGCAGAATGGCACGAATATGCGGGGAATCGAAAACCTGCATAAATTGTGCGCGGTTCTCGATAACTGGAATAGTCTTACAGTTATCTAACCGGTTAAGGAGCGACGCGCTGGACTGTCTTAGCATGCTGTACCTCACCGTACCAGTAAAAAACAACAAAGCCCTAAGCCTTATCGAAGGTTGGCTCAGGACTTTTCATCTCACTGTCCCCGGGCACATATACAATTGTCCAAACGGTCCACATTGACACATCATGCCAATGTGCCAATATTTATTTGTTTGACACGCTCGTAAGATGTTGAAAGGAAAAGAAACCCCAGCAACTGTACAACGGTGTAGAGTTAGCTTATAATTAATAGTACTCAGTTCGCATCCTTTTGTCAAGTGTTGAGGCATTCGTTCCCTAACTAGCTCAAATCGTATGCGCAAACGTGATCATTTCGTGATACACAAGTCAGATACTGATGGGATGACAAAGCAAGAGTTTCTACGCCTGGCGCGCCTCTTTCCGGTGGCGGCAGCGATAAAATCGAATGAGGATATTCAGGTTGCTCTCGATTCAGATGTCCACATGTTGTTCATCCTGAAAGGAGATGCCTTTCAACTGGCACCTTTTGTTGCACAGGCACGCGATTATGGGAAACGGCTGGTTGTACACGTTGATCTCGTAAGCGGCGTAGGGAAAGACCGCGCCGGCATTCAGTATTTACATGATATTGGAGTCGATGCAATCATCACCAGCCGTTCGCAACTGGTCGCGGCAGGCAAAGCGGAGGGTTTGATCACCATACAGCGCCTGCTTTTATTGGACGACTCCGCGTTAGAAACGGGTGTACGCACTATAGCCCGCGCTGCTCCCGACATAGTAGAGGTCTTACCGGGCATTATTTTTCCTGAGATGGCTCAAACTCTGCGCCAATTACTTCCAGGCCCTTTTATTGCCGGTGGATTCATTCGCACCACCGCCGATGTAGCGCGTATTCAAGCCGCCGGTGCGCTCTTGAGCAGCAGCAGCACCTACACGCTCTGGTTCAAAACTTCGCACTGAGGCCTCTTGATTGTTTGATGAAGGGTTCTATCCCTGCGAGAGGGAACAGCCCCACCGTGACGCGATCCATCCAGTTCCTACGCTTCACCTGAGAAAATTTGATTTAGCGGTGAATATTCAGATTGTCATCGCCGTTGCGCTGTGGCCAGGGCTGTTGCGCTGGCGGCTGTATCTGCCCCCATTGTGGAGTCTGTGACGGCGATGGAGGGGGCGGCTGCCTCCATGGTGAAGGCGGCGCTGGCTGCGGTTGACCCCAGACTTGTTGTGGCGACTGTTGTTGAACCCAAGGCTGTTGTTGTGAAGCGGGCCCCTGCCAGGGCTGTGACTGAAAGCGCTGCATAGCTGGAGGCTGTTGAGCGATCGGCCGGACCTGTGAAGCTGCCGCCTGGACTTCTTTAGCCACGTGTTCCTCACGAGCCCTGCGATCATTGCGAATATGCCTCCATAGGTAAAGAGCAACCAGGATCACTATGGCTAAAAGAATAACCACGTCCAGGCCATGGAAGATTGTTCCGAGCGAGGACAGGCCATTGGTCGCTTTCCCCAGTTCATAGCCCGCGAATGCGAGAATCAGGCACCACGGTAATGAGCCCAGCACCGTATAGATGCAGAATTTTACAAATGGAGTCTTCGCGATACCGGCAGGTAGCGAAATGTAGGTACGAACGACGGGCAATAAGCGCGAGAAGAAGACGGTGGGGCTCCCCCAGCGCTGGAAGAAACGGTCTGCTGTATCCGCGTCATGCTGCGAAATGAGTACATAGCGACCGTAGTTGAGCATGAGGGGACGACCGCCTTTGTAACCAACCCAATAGGCAACGATTGAACCGAGCAGGCACCCGATAGCGCCTGCAACGGCTACCAGCACGATACTAGCAGCAGGATTCAGACCGGAGAGGATTTTATGGTTGTAAATCATGACACCTGCCAGGGGCATCACAATCTCGCTTGGTAATGGGATACAGCAGCTTTCGATGGCCATGGCCAGCATAATACCAACCAGGCCAGTTGTAGCATAAAGATTTGTTATATTCGTAGTGAGCCAGTCAGTAAGATGTGTCAACAAAAAATTAGCCTCCTTTGCAAGCATAAGCCAAATTGCTTTTGACCTATACTAGCATACTTTACGCAATGAGGCTAGCTCTTTAGCACAGAAGGTGTTACTTTTCTTGCTCTTCGTCTATAGGTTCTTGAAGTGAAGAGCGACGAGTGATAGGACGTTCGATATATTGCGCCAGCTCTTCTCGCAACGGATCATCCTCATACATGTAGGGCGCACGACGCAGAAGGGGATTTCTCAGACTGCCTGTGACCACATCTGGATTGCGTGGTTGTTCTTCCAACTGCGGATTACGAACAAACTTACCGGTTTCGGGATTCCTGCGTAGAGGCTCTGTTTGGTCAAAACGGCCATTTAGCTTATCTGTGCTCGTCTCTTGTATTTCTAAAGAGCCTGCCTGAAGATTGTAATCCTGAGAACGGGAGCTATCCAACTGCCGGTAACGTCGCGTGCCGGACTGCCGGGTAGTACTGGCATCCAGAGAATGCCGGGATCTGCGGGCTGAGTTGTCCTGTTGCGGAAGTCGACGAGTATGGCGAGGTAATCCGTCAGTATCGGAGCGAGCTTTCAGCGATTGAGAAGAAGGCCCTGGAAACCGTCTAGACCCCGAAGTGGCGGTTGGGAAATCGTTGCTTTCATTGTATAGCTCCCGAGCCGCCTCAATCCGCGCCGCGCGTAATGCCGCCGTTCGGTGCTTCGCCAATGAACTCGCCTGATTCCCTAAATATGGTAAAGTGCCGGTAAGAGGGGAGCGCTGGACAGGCAGGCTTGCGCTATTGCCTTGAGCAGGCAAGGCTTGCGAAGGACGCTGCATACCGTGGGGGGATCTCAACGCACGCTGATTATACATGCCATTAGCTGCTGCCTGAGCATGGCTTTGCCCCGCTGCCGGTAGTCGAGGGTAGTCTGACGCTGAGGCATTCCGGGCTTCGGGTAATCGCCGTGGTTCTACATATTGATCCTCTTCGGATGGCAAAACATAGGCATCAGCTTCATACACTTCAGCATATTCCTCATCATCATAACTCCTCTCCTCTTCTTGCTGGGATTGCATAAAACCATCATGACGACGAGCCATGATGGTGAATAACGCCAGCGAGATAGGAATGCTGATAAGTAAAGCCGCAAGCCCCCCAATTAATCCACCAAGCACCCAGGAGTTGAGCGTATTGGCAAAAGCAAGGATCACTGCCGCGCCAACAAGAAGCAAAAATGCCAGGGCCAGGGCCGCAGCTTTCATAAATTTTGTTTCCTTTCTGCTCTACCTATCGCACCCATAACACGGCTGCTGAGGCTCAGTCAGCATATTGAAGTAAAAATCTCAGGCTTGAGTAGAGTATATCAGATATCAAGCAAAACTACAAGCTATTTTTGGCGCAAGAGCGGCTTTAGAAGTGGCAAATTAGAAAAATGGAGCGGTGATTTATCATTTCAGGAGATGGATAATGACCAAAGAAGTTGAGAAAAGCATAACAAGGTGTAGCTTTATCGATGAATTCATAAAAATATTTGTGAAGCCACACCTTGTTAAGATGAAACCTATGCAGCGCGATACTGGCGGAAAATTGCGACGACTTTGCCCTGAACTTCCCATTCGCGGTCCCATTCGCTGCGGGAGACGAAGATAGGCTCCATTTCAGAGTTAGCAGGCTGCAAGCGCACTTTATCATGTTCCTGGAAGAAGCGTTTCAAGGTGGCGCGGCCGTTATCTTCCTTGCGTACGGCAACCACAATATCACCGTTCTGACAGGTGCTTTGCCGCTTGATTACGACATAATCGCCGTCACAAATGTGATCTTCGATCATCGAACGGCCCTTGACAACGAGCGCATAAGTACCTTGCTGCTCAAGCTCCTGGCCGACATCAAGCCGCTGCTCCTGCTCCGAGAAGACCTCGATAGGCTCACCTGCGGCGATGCTGCCCATGATAGGAATACCCCCAGGCTGCTGAGAAAGCTTGATGCCGCGGCTCTTTTTGGACTCGCGAACGATATACCCTTTCTTTTCCAGCATAGAAAGATGATAATCGACATGACCCGTACTTGCTATGCTCATCGCGCTACCAATCTCGCGATTGGTCGGCGGCATTCCCTCTTTTTTCATATAACTGACGATGAAATCGTAGATGCGCTTCTGAATGTCACTTGTTTGCTCAGTTGCCATGTGCTATCTTCCTGCCTTTCTGCATAGGTTATATGCTCTGTTTTAGCCATGCTAGGTCAAAGTAGAACGGCTATTCAAATCATAACAAACCTGGCCTCACAAGTCAAGCGTTTATTGAACGAATTTTCGGAAAATATTTTCGTATTCACAAACTACGCTCTTTTTTGGCAAGCGGGTGGCCTTTTCAGAGCAAAGACTTGGAATAAGACACAGGTTTTGCTATACTTCATTGATAGGAAGATAAACAGAAAAGGGGTGAGTGTTGTGTGGCAGATGGCCGGTCTGGTAGAGTGTAACAACCGAAAGGGGAACTCCTGGAGGGGCCGGTCTGCTAGCTGTCCTCCTCGGGGTGCGAGACAGGCGCCAGGCCCTATCCCTCCAGGGGTTCACCAGTTGCTCGCAAGCAACTCGACTGGTCAATCCCCCTGGGATGGATAACATCCATTTGCGCAACACACTCAAAAGGGTGTACAATAAAGGCGTCGGAGACTCAACGAACCCAGTGATGAAAGAGGGAGTCAGATAGATGATTGAGATGACAGTTGAAAGCGTGCGAATAAACTTGCAGACATCGCAGCGAGTGGTCATCTTGAAAGCTACGAAGCAAGAGCGCTACTTGTTTATCTGGATAGCGCATGCCGAAGCATATGCCATTGCTATCGAACTTCAGGGGACGAGTTCGCCTCGCCCACTCACACATGATTTGCTCAAGAATGTAATCGGGGATCTCGGTGCTAAAATTGAAAGTATCGTCATCTCGGACCTGATCGAAGATATATTCTATGCGCGAATTGTTCTTGATGTCGATGGCCGGCATGTCGAAATCGACTCACGCCCCAGCGACGCTATCGCTCTCGCCGTACGTGCAAAAACGCCGATCTTTGTGGAAGAGAGTGTGCTGGAGCGCGCGGGAGTAGCACTGGAAACGAATGAGGAGCCACTTTCTCCAAGATCTGAGCCAAAGAAAGAGAAAGAATCCGAACAGGATAATCTGGATGCGTACCGGGACTTTATTAACAGCCTGGACGTATTGGACGAATTCGGCAAAGATTAAAAGCGGCAAGTAACGAGCCTGATTGAGGCAAGTAATTCTTCGGTTTTGTGCCACGTTTAGATAGTTCCACGCGCTCAGCGTGAATGCAAAAGTGCTTTCAAGAAGCGTACCAGTATACGCGCGATGAGCCCATACAGCAGAATAGCAACCAGGACAAGCAAGTAGTTATACACATCCGTACCGGCGATCAATGGGATGTTTATGTTTTGCAGGAGCAGGCGAAACGGTAACACGAACACGTTGCTGATGTTATAAATCAGTTCGACCCACCATAGGCTGCCTGGTTGTCCTAAAAGCTGCAGTACAACACGCACGAGTAGCAACAATTGGATGAGCACAAAGAGCAGTCCCATCAGGGCCGGGAAAGCGCTACGTCGTGGTTGAGCGCGCCTTCTTTTTCCAGGCTGAGCAATATCTGCCGGTGACACTGGATACGCTCCCCCGGGTGGGCGGCCATTACCGCTAAAGGCAGGCACGGCGGGCAGGAATGGATACGCCGGTGATACTCTTGATCTGTTGGATGAGCCTGGAGCGAGGAACGCATTGGAGCCCGGCGGCAGAAAAAGTTGCTTGTCAGACTCAGATAGGGGATTGGTCGGCGCGCCGTATATATTCGCTGGGGATGAATAGGGTGTCAGGATTACCTGGGACATGGGCTCTGTAGGTTGGTTATGTTCGTCGTATTCCTCAAAACGACTATCTTTGGGTTGGTTTCTTCGCATCTTCCTCATGCTCCATCACAGGAACAATTCCCCCGTTTTTTACGAGAGAATACCACCTAAGTCTCAAACTTGCTGGTAGCGCGACAGGATATCATTATATGTTTCTTGTCGCTCCATTACTCGTACGGTTTGCTCATCAACGAGTAGTACGATTGGACGAGGAACAAGGTTGTAATTGCTGGCCATGGGCAGACAATACGCGCCTGTTCCCGGCAGTGCTAACAATTCGCCCTCGCGCATATATGGCAACATTACCTGATCAATTAGTACATCGCCCGATTCACAGTAGCGGCCAGCGATACAGACGGCCTCTTCAGCCGGCGCGAAGGCGCGTTCGACCGGAAATGCTGTATAGCGCGCTCCATAGAGAGCAGGGCGAATATTATCCGCCATTCCGCCATCTACAAATAGATAGGTAACGCCACCAGGAGTGGACTTTCTGGCACCGATTCGATAGACCGCCACTCCCGCGCGACCGATGATCGAGCGGCCAGGCTCGATCATCAGGGTAGGGGCAGGAAGCGCATCCCGCCGCAAGGCCAGTTCTTGCTCCATCGTCGCCTGTAGAGCCTGCGCCAGCGCCTCGATGCCGGGAACTGGCAACTGACCAGGCTCGTTGATGGCCCATCCACCGCCGGGGCTGATTTCACGCGGCCACCATTGCGTCTCTGCGTAGATATCGCGCGCAAGCGCCATCAGCCTGCGCAGGCACTCGACATAAGGGCGCGTCTCGCGCAGCATTGTTCCGCTATGCGCATGCAGGCCTGCTAATCGCAACCGTCCATCTTGCAGGATACGCAACACGGCGGCCCTGGCCTCGCCATTCACCAGTGGGAAACCAAACTTGGAGGCGGCATGACCCGTTTGCAGGTAGCGATGCGTATCGGTATCTACATCCGGCGCGACACGTACCAAAACCTGGGGGTGATATCCACCTTCGCGTGCAAGCAAAGTGAGCCGTTCCAATTCGCTCCAGTTGTCCAGTACAATGCGTCCCACGCCTAATTTTAAGGCCATACGTAACTCGTCAATGGATTTATTATTCCCATGAAACGAGATGCGCTCCATCGGAACATGGGCGCGAAGAGCAAGCATCAATTCGCCGCCGGAAACAATATCCAGCCCTAATCCTTGCCCGGTTACCAACCCGGCAATCATTGGCGAAAGATATGCCTTGGACGCATACAAGATTTGTACCGGAGAGGCCCGGTAATACTCTTGAAAAGCCCGCTGATAACGATTACAGGCGTTGATAATGGTTGCGCAATCAAATAGATACAGGGGTGTTTTATAGCCGTAGCGCTGGATAAATTCAGGCACAGATTTACCAGCTATATGAAATATACCGTCCGAGGAAAATGTGGCAGTATCAGGTAAAAGAGGAAATAGTTCTTCAGGTTGTATCGCCATACGTCACTGTTCTTTCTTCTGTTTACCTTTGCCATAATGTACCATTTCGATGCTAAAGATTCAAGTTTTTTCAGCAGCGCAACCGGGCTATCCGAATACCGGCATACTATGCTAGAATAGAGCAAATTTATTGTGTTGAAGAGGAGAATTTTCAGAGAATGACACAAACAGATCACCGGCCACAGGAGCAGGGAACTGCTAGCGCGGTTCGGCCACCACGCCTGCGTTTCGCGCCAAGCCCCACAGGTATCCAGCATATTGGCGGATTTCGCACCGCCCTGTTTAGCTGGCTTTACGCGCGCCATACTGGCGGCACATTCATTGTGCGTATTGAAGATACCGACCTTGCGCGCACCGTCGATGGTTCGGTCGATTTCCTTTTAGGTGGTTTTGAATGGCTCGGCATGGATATCGACGAAGGGCCGGTCGAGGGAGGTCCTTACGGCCCGTATTACCAGACGCAGCGTAAGGCTCTTTACCAGCAATACGCTCACCAGTTGATTGCCTCAGGGCATGCTTATCGCTGTTATTGCACTCCTGAGCGGCTGGCAGAGATGCGCAAAGAGCAGGAGGCCCAGAAATTGCCGCCCCGCTATGATCGACGCTGCCGCTACCTGAGCGAAGAGGAGCGGGCCGCGAATGAGGCCGCTGGATTGCCGTGGGTCGTGCGTTTCGCGATGCCTATCGAGGGCGAGACGGTTGTACATGATGAACTACATGGTGATATTGTTTTCAAAAATTCTGATCTGGATGATATGGTCATCCTCAAATCAGATGGCCTGCCAACCTATCACCTGGGGCATATCGTCGACGACCATTTGATGGGCATCACACACGTATTGCGCGGCGATGACTGGATTCCCAGCGCTCCGCGCCATGTACAAATCTACAAGGCGCTCGGGTGGGAGATACCGCTTTTATATCATGTGCCAAACGTGCTGGGCAAGGACAAAAGGAAGCTCAGCAAGCGCCACAATGCGCCGGCCTGGACAGAGTTGAAGCAGCAGGGATATCTGCCGGAGGCGGTGTTTAACTTCCTGGCATTGCTGGGCTGGTCGTATGATGATAAGACCGAGCTTTTCACGCGTGAGGAACTGATCCGGGTATTCACGCTGGACCGCATTGGCATCGCCGGTGGCATCTATGATCCAGATAAGTTGACCTGGATGAACGGCGTCTATATCCGGCGATTGCCGCTCGATGAACTGACACGTCGCACACTGCCATACCTGGAGCGCCCAGAAAGCGAGGGCGGACTGCCGGATAGCATTGAGCGCCCGCTCGATTTTGCGTTTACGGCTCGTGTTTTGAACCTGGAGCAGGAGCGGTTGAAAACCCTGGGTGAGGCGGCACACGCCGTTTCATTCTTCTACACTGAAGACCTGAACTATGATGTGCAGTTGCTGATTCAGAAAAGCATGGATGCACCCAGAACGCACGATGCCCTACTACAGGCATATAATGTGCTGAGCAGAGTTGAGGAGTGGGAACATGAGATCATCGAGGCTCCCATGCGCGAACTGGCCACCGAGCTTGAACTGAAGCCAGGACAGCTTTTTGGCTCGATCCGCGTTGCCATCAGTGGGCGTACCGCTACCCCACCGCTCTTCCAAATGATGGAGGTACTGGGCCGCGAACGCACCTTGAGCCGTATCGATCAGGCCATCGCTCGCCTCGCCTGATACAGCGATTGCAGGAGCGTTCTCGATGACACAGAGGGATTACATTCTTCGATTGGCGGAAGAGATTGGCCGGGCTCTGGCTCAAGTTCTTTATCACAAACAGATAAAGGATTATGCAGGGGCGTTGAACTTTATCGATGAACAATACAGGCAGACACTCGGTATGGGCGCAGGCTTCATTCACTCCGTTCCGGAGGAAACGCTGCTAGCGATGCTGACCTCACTGGGGGCGTTGAACACCGAAAAATGCTGGTTGCTAGCTACATTGCTGAAAGCGGAGGGAGAAATCTACGAGGAACAGAACAATCAGGATGAAAGCTACTACTGCTACCTGAAATCCTTGAATCTATTCCTTGAAGTTCTCCTGCTCGATGGCGGCGTCAGCGATGTGGACTACGTTCCCGAACTCGAGGGTCTGCTCTACAAGTTACATGATTACGAACTTCCAGTAAAAACTTCGCTGAAGCTGCTCCAATACTATGAGAACACCGGCAAGTTCGCGAAAGCAGAAGATGTCCTTTTCGATACGCTCAACACCCATACGCCCGACAAAGTGGTCGTTCAACACGGCATTGCTTTTTATACACGATTGCGCAAGAAGAGTGATGCCACGCTGAGCGGGGGTAACCTTTCCCGCGTTGAGGTAGAGGAGGGCCTGGCAAAACTGAAGGAGATGGGGTTGCATTCTTCAGGGTGATGAGGACTACCTGATAATTCCCCATCAGTCCGCCAGATCAGCTGATCTGGCTCAGCTGAATAGGGGACCTCGGAGAATCACTAAAGGGCGACATCTGGACAAAAAGCATTTGATTGATTACACTTACCTAATACAGGCTTAACAATAATTTAACCTGGCCCATTTAGAAAGTATATCTAATCAATGTCTGCTACCCACTTGCGGGAAGTCTTTCTGCCTCGTAGAGGTAAAAACGTGTCATCTGTAAAGTCTCGAGAGGTCGCCCGGTCAACGGTTATCGATACATGGCGCTGGCTCTGGCCAGATATATTCATACGTATCCTTCCTATGGCCATCGTGCCTCTTCTTTATATTGCTATTCTTCACCTTCCACTCTCTTTTTTGGGACTGACACTCAATAACTGGCCTCAACAGCTCTTGCTTGGTATCGCAATAGGCATCCCGATGTGTGTCTTTGCGATAACGTATCGCATCTGGATAGTGAGCCCCTGGTTTCGCCGGCCCACTTTGAATGATCACACCCTGCAAGGCTTTTTTTACCTCGTCGTCAATGGACCAGTCGAAGAACTGTTTTTTCGCGGATTTTTGCTGGCGGCAGTGACGCAGTGGACAGGTTGGATTGGCTGGGGATGGCTGGTAAGTATGATTGTCTACACGCTCTATCATCGTCTGGGTAAGTGGAACTGGCGCAGCGTTGCGGGTGTCGGGCTGGCCAGTCTGGTTTTTAGTCTCTTATATGTAACACAACCTGAGCCACGCTCGCTGCTGGCAGTTGTCATTGTGCATGGATTAACCACCTGGGGTTTCCTGAGCCTGGGCGATGAAGTGATGTACAGGAGATGGAAACGCAGGCAGGGGTAATCAACAGAAACATCAGCCCTCCCGAATGTGAAGAACGGGCAAGGGGAAAGGGTCTTGTAGCCTTGTGGCTACCGTCTCCAGGTCCACTCATCACAATTCGGGATGTCTCATGTCTTTTCCGACTCACTTCGGGACCGCATCAGGTTGGGAAGCAAGATAATAGCCGACACCCACTTTGGTTAAGATATAGCGGGGGCGAGCGGAGTCCGCTTCCAGCTTGCGCCGCAGTCGATTGATATTCACCTGGAGCATATGGCTCTCACCCAGGTATTCACTACCCCATACATGCTCAAGCAATAAATCCTGGGTCAGCACGCGCCCGGCATTTTTAGCGAGGTAAGCAAGGATACTGTACTCGGTCGGAGTTAGTGAAATCTCGCGGCTCGCCATTCTCACCAGGTGCTGCGAATAATCGATTTCCAGTTCGCCAATGGTGGTCGTCATTTGTAGACCTTGCGCATGATCCTTCGCGCTAAACTGGGCGCGTCTCAGCACGGCGCGCACCCGAGCCAGAAGTTCCTCTATACTGAATGGCTTGGTTAGATAGTCGTCCGCCCCCAGGTCAAGCCCTCGAACTTTGTCCTGATCCTGCCCACGTGCTGTCACAATGATGATCGGAACAGTCGAGAATTCGCGAACCCGCTGACAGACCGTAAAGCCGTCCATTTTCGGCATCATTACATCGAGCAGCACAAGGTCTGGAATATGTTGTTCAATCTGAGCCAGAGCCTGCTGGCCATCGCTGGCCGCAATCACCTCGTATCCCTCTAACTGTAGATTGCGCATCACCAGGCGAAGTAACTGTGGATCATCATCCGCGGTAAGAATTGTTGCTTTAGCAGACATTGTTGACCATCCTTCTTTTTCCTGCCCGTCCTGTAGGGACTGCGGCTTGTCCCTGCCCCAGTACTTCCGTGAGGACAGACACCAGGCGCTGTCCCTACAACACTATCTAGTATAAGCTATGCAGTTATTTCTTGCTATGGAAGCAGCACATGGAAAATGCTGCCTCCTTGCCCGGGGCTTTCGGCCCAGATCAGTCCACCATGCATTTCGACGATACACTTGCTGATTGCCAGGCCCAATCCGAGACCGTTGACTTCACGCGTGAGACGCATGTCGACGCGATGGAAATGATCGAAGATGCGCTCGAGGTGCCCGGCGGGAATGCCAATCCCTGTATCGATCACACAGATTTCCAGCATAGGAGGCAGTTCATCTTTGGGCCGCTCGGTGTCTTCCTTGTTAGCGACGTTCAGGCTATCGGCTATCTTATCCGGCGATGCCGGGCGAATGAGCATGGTAATCGTACCGCCTTCGGGTGAATACTTGATCGCATTTTCCAGTAAGTTATCTAACACTTCTCGCAACCGCCGTTGATCACCCATAATTAAAGGAACGGTGGAAGCCGGTATACCTTCGAACTTTTCGATACGCAAGCTGAAGTGAAATCGATCCGGGGACTGAGCTACTATGCGCTCTTGAGCGGCGCCAATGGCCTCTTGAGCAAGACGAGCCACATCAACCGTGGAATAGACAAGTTCAATCGCCTTTGTATCTAATTGCGACATTTCCAACAGGCGCTCAATAATCACTTCCAGGCGATCACACCCTTCATTGATAGCCAGCAAAAACTGATGCCGTTCCTCCTTCGCCAGGCGGCGTTCGTGACGCAAGAGCGTTGCCGCATAGCCCTTGATAGAAGCAAGCGGGCTGCGTAACTCATGGCTAACTGTGCCCAGTAATTCGGCTTTGAGGAGTTCCATGCCCGCAAGTGCTTCTCGCCTGGCGGTATGTTCCAACTCCTGCACACGTTCTGCCAGTAATATATTCACGATGACCGCTCCCACTGCATCAGCAACATGAGGCAATAGAGAGAGCGCTCGCTCAATAGCCACACTGCAATCAATCTCTTTGCTATCATCCCAACTCAAGAGTAACAAGGCCACAAGCGATTGAGAACCTTCATTTGAAGATAATCCGGGCAAGGCTTCTAACTCATCCGCCTGCAGGCGCCTGTTTTCGAATGCTAAACGGCCGACCGGGAGCCGGTAGGTAACACTACATAATAGATCTGATTCAGGCTGCCCCTTTTTATCACACGGCATGGAGACATCCAGGAGAATAGACGAATCATTTTCACCTATACGGTGCAGAGCTAAAATTCTTACATCATTTTCATACAATGTAGCAGGCGAGTACGAGCGGCCGAACTCCAGATGATCCTGAGCGGCGAGCAGTAAGGCACCATGCCCGGCACCAAAGAACGCAACCAGGCTCTCAAGTAGGGCAGTGGCGACGGAACCTGCATCTCGCGTCTCTACTGTCATTCCGGTTCGTTGTCCTAACCGGGCCAGGTCTTGCAATATCGTTGCCAACTCCGGTACCTGAGCGCCCAACTGCGATATATCTTGTATGCTCATATGATTTCTGCCGCTCAAATGTTTCCTCGCCGGAGCCTCTTTTGCTCCCGGCAATAAACTATGCTATGCTTCCACATCTAGACCAGGAAGAACAGCACAAAACAGGGGGATTGACCAGTCGAGCCGGTGGCGAGCAACGGGTCGACCCCCTGTAGGGACAGGTCTGGTACCTGTTCTGTGTCCCCCTACGAGACCAGGCACAAATCCCCATCTCTCCAGGGAGTTCCGCATGCGGTGGGAAAAATTCATCACGGCGCGTTCTTGTTCACTCGACTGGTCAATCGCCCTGAGCACAAAATGTAATAGCTTGTCAGCTTCATGCTTGTGATTTATTATAAGGGAAAGGAATTCACATTCGTATCACGGAAATGGCAATCAAATCACAATCTCATCACAAGATAGATTTAAAGGGGGCTGTCATCTTTCCAGGCTTCAGGCCAGGTGTCACATTTTTCATATTTCATGCGTGCTATCTACAAGTTTCAACAGCTAAAAAGACAGGAAGTCACTGATGGGCACACTAGAGGGATGGAACAAAAGAACATATCAGGTGCCTCTCGAAGGGCAGATTACGCTTGAGGGCAACCTCAATATACCGGACAATCCACGTGGCATAATATTATTCGTGCACGGGAGCGGAAGCAGCAGGTTTAGCCCACGCAACCAGTTCGTTGCCCAACAATTGTATCAAGCCGGACTGGCTACGTTCTTAATGGATCTGCTCACAGCCAATGAAGAACAAGAGGATCGTTCTACCGGCCACTTACGTTTTGATATCCAGTTGCTCAGCAGGCGCGTTGTTGGTGCGACAAACTGGCTCTCACTACAACCCGGCATCGAAAATCTCAAAATCGGCTACTTCGGCGCCAGCACCGGAGCCGCCGCTGCACTGGTAGCGGCGGCGGAACACCCTTTTGAAATTGGCGCTGTCGTCTCACGAGGCGGCAGGCCAGATCTCGCCAGTTCCGCTTTGCCTAAAGTACAGGCACCAACGCTCCTGCTCGTGGGATCAAAAGACACGCAGGTAATCGAGTTGAACCGCCTGGCATATGCATTGTTGCAATGCGAAAAACGCCTGGAAATCATTCCAGGCGCATCACATCTCTTCGAGGAACCAGGTACACTGGAAAAAGTGGCCGAGCTAGCGAGAGATTGGTTTACGGATCACTTTTCAGCTTCGCCGTCCGTGGCCTCGCATTCAGGGCCTGGTTCGACATAGTTTCCACAGCCTTCGTTGTGACAACCACCGCAGTTCTCACAAAGCGGCTGACCGCATGCCTCACACATCGTATTCCGCCTTTCCTGAAGAGGTTTTTATTTGGAGAGGGCGACCGCAAAGGTACGCCCTTACAATGACGCGACTATGTCCGAACAGAGGCCTACCCTCACGGTCGCCCTCCACTCCGGCTTTTCCGCTCCTGTTTGATTATTTGAATCAATAGCTCCGATAATAGCGTTAGCTATCTCTTTAGATTACGGACGTGATGGGCATTTAGTAGATAGTTATTCGGTTACAAATGATGAACCTTTTTTACTCTTTGCGCAGTTTCCAGATATTTTCCATGGGCCAGTGCCTCGCCCACTCGTTATCGTAACTATCACTGTTTGCTTCCCATCGTAACTATCACTGTTTGCTTCCCACAGCAATTTGTTCTTTTGGGCATGGTCTTTTAACGGCTTATCCGATTCTGTACTGTCGTCCATAGCTGTTATTTCCAGATGCGTCTATTCGCTACAGCGACTATTTTTTCACAAAGAGAATGCCGACCGCGGCAAGCACGAAGAAGAGCGTTGCCGCGCCAAAGACGAGTTGGTAGCCTAGCTCTGTGTTACCCGATCCGGCAGCTATGCTAATAATCATGCTGCCGATGATAGGCGCAGCTACCCCTGGCAGCGTTCCCGAAGCGCTCCATACCCCCAGGTCCTTACCGGCCTTCTCCAGGTTCGGCAACACGTCGATAGACAATGCCCAGTCCACGCTTGAATACGCGCCATAGCCGAGGCCGAAGAAGATGCCCAATGGAAAGAGATACGCCATCAGCGTATCAGGGAAAACCACAAACGAGAGGGCTGCCATAGCCATGAGCAGCGTCGCGACACATACGACTGGAGCGCGGCGCTTGATACGGTCCGAGAGGAAGCCTGCGACCACCCCGCTTACTACAGCGCCTCCCAGGGCCAGCATTGCTACAATGCCTGTAACCTGGACAAAATTGGCGACATGTTGTACGCGGGCAAAATAGTACTCGATATAGGTCATGAACAGCGCCAATCCTAACATCAATGAGGCGCGTGTCAGGAAGACCATGGTGAAATTGAAGTTGCGCCAGGGGTCGATCCAATCATGCACGAAATGAGAAGCGAACTTGCGCATCCACTCCTGCCGCCCTACGCATGTAAGCTCCTTCTGGCCCGTGGCCGCTTCATGTTTATGCACAAGCAAGGGAATTTCACGCACACCAAAGACAGTGATTAGCAGACCCACCAGTACGAGGACGGCGGTTACTACATAATAAATGCCTGCATTGGAACGAATCAAACTGGCGCTATAGGCATGCTGGCTGACGCCACCAAGCAGCCAGGCCGCCAGGCCAAGACCTACCACATTACCCAGAATCGTCATACCCCCCACGTAACCCGCTGTCTCACCGCGCTGGCTCTCTGAGACATGATCCGGCACCAGGCTTTGATAGGCAGGCTGTAGCACATTCTTCCCTATCAAGAGCAGGCTAAGACCTATCAGAAAAATTATGATGCTGCCGGAGTTAACCAGCAGGGGGGTACTCATCAGTAAAAGCAGGCCACCCACAGCAATATAGGGACGGCGTCGTCCAAAGCCGCCGCGAGTGCGATCGGATAGTGTTCCGATGGCTGGCGGCATAAATAACGAAATGATGGCCGCCCCTCCCATGAGCCAGCTCAAAAATAACACTTGCTGAGCGCTTCCTACCTGGCTTGAAGAGATAAAGAGTACAATCTGGGTAGGAATGACTATAGGCAACAGAGCCGCCGTTTGTGCGTTCAAACCAAACCATAGTACGTTTAAAGTTAATTGTTTACGAACAGAGAGTCGAATAGCTTTCACTCGCTAACACCATCCTCTAGAGGGATTCTCACTATTTTCTCAGGCAACGAATACGTCATACTCACCTTATCGACGCGATTTTTATTACACCATATACCAGGGCTACCATGAGCGACATGAATATTGCAAGAAGTGTGGCTACAAGGGGTTTTATAGGCTCGCGTCTATTGCCGCCGTTGAGATAAAAGTAGTACTTTTATCCCTTCCTGTTTCCAATGACTCAACAGCCGCCTGTCTATAATACACGAACTATAGAAATAGCCAGGACGTTCTCAAAGCTTTGCCCTTAGCTCTCTGTATTTGAAACGCCAACTATGACCTGGTTGTCTCTCTAGAATAAAGGTATTTGTCTGCATGGACGGTCAACCACCGTAGAGTGCAGATTTATCCAGCATAAGGTCAATCTTGCTTTCACGAAACCTACCAATCTCCATGACTGGAGGCATCTGAGAGATTAGCTCTCGTCCAGGCATCGACATATTGCAAGAGATGGCCATGATGAAGCGCCAGTATCTCACGGACCTCTGCTATCTGATCGTGCCGGGAAATTCGCACGGAGAGGATATAGCGCCCCTGGCGCGCTTCTTTATTACTCGGCAAGAAGATTATCTGCAGTTGAATTGATCGCCTTGAGCGCAATCATGCAGATCTCTTCTTGAGAAAGCTGTTTGCCTTCAGCCCACCATGTTTTCCATGCAGTCTCATCGACCTGTGACTTGATACCGCTTAAATAGGCAGTATAGAGTGGACGGTATGCGGCAGGCAGCGCGGTATTCAAACTCTCTAGCAGAGCTTCTGCGCCGCTGCAGACGCGAGCCGCGGAGGACGGTTCCTGGATGGTTCCTAACAGGCAGCCAAACGCAATCAAATCAATACCAAGCATATAACGGTTGCCGGTCCGCTGGGCCAGCAATAAGCCTTCGCGCAGGTAGTTGAGGCTCCGTTGTAAGTCGCCCTGGATCAGCGCGAGCACACCCAGGTAAACAAGCGTTACGTTGAGCAGACCTGGCTCACTATATTCGCGCTGTAGAATCACGGCTTCGTTGAGCCGGGTCCACGCTTGCCGAAAATTGCCTTGCAGTATAGCCATCGCTCCCAGCCTGCTGAGCGTAAAGGCATAGGCACGCCAGTTTTCCTGCTGGCGCTGAAGCTCCAGGCTTTCTTCAAAGTACCTGGTTGCCGGCGTATATTCCCCCTGCATATGCCAGGTATCACCAATTTGGAAAATTGCCTCCGTTTTTCCGGCAACGTCATTTACGATTTCATAGAGCGCCAGGGCTTGCCGGGCCAGTTCTCGCGCACGCTGGCATTCTATCTCCCACAAAGCGATGCGCGATGCGGCCATTAACAATTTGGCACGTATGGCAGGCTCGGTCTCCTGCGTCATCCGTAGTGCGCTATCAATCCAGCGATGAGCTTCCTGGAATTGCGTGCGGGCCTCCCAGAACATCCCCAATGCACCACATAAGCGCTGTGCGATTTCCGCCTCATTTCGTTCAATAGCCCATGTCAAGACTGCACGCAAGTTGTCCTGCTCGCGAGCCAATATCGATACTGCGATAGCCTGCTTGCTACCGTACAGGCCTGATTCAACACGTTCGGCTAATGCCAGGTAGTAACTTGCGTGCGCGCGCTGCATTTCATCCAGTTCCCCGCTATCAACCAGCTGTTTCAGCGCATATTCACGGATGGTTTCTAAAAAATAGAAGCGCGGCTCAGGACTCGCCGCCTCAAATATTTCTATGCATCCGTCAGGCAAGGCGCGAAGAGAAAAATTTGATTCAGCTAGCGCATGTTTCACCATACTATGGTCGATCAACGATTCCATCTGCAGGAGCGCATCGTCGAGAGCAGGTCTCTCGTCTTCACTCAGAGCTATAGTCAGAGTGGCATGCAATGACCAGCCACCGCGAAAAACCGCCAGGCGACGAAATAATCTTTGTTGTCGCTCACTCAGCAGGTCGTAGCTCCAATCCAGGGTTTCCTGCAAAGTCTGATGACGCTGGAGCGTGTTGTAAGTAGTAGCCTGCAGGAAGGCCAAACGCTCTCCCCTATTGTCGACCAGGCGCTGCCAGATTGCAGGTAGGGATAGCACTCTGGTGCGGGCAGCGGCCAATTCGATTGCCAGCGGTAATCCATCCAGGCGCGCACAAATATCAGCTATCATAGCCGCGTTGTTTTCGGTAATCTGGAATGTGGGATTGACTGCCTGCGCACGTTCGACAAAGAGGCGAACCGCCGGAAGGTGGGAGGCGTAATCAATATCCGCTGCTCGCCCCGGTGCGCAGACCTCGAGCGGTGGAACGTCGAATTCATACTCTCCATACAGATGCAGTACAGCGCGGCTTGTGACCATAATCTTCAGTCTGGTGGTGGCACTCAACAGATCGCCAACGAAAAGCGCGATATTCGGGATTTGCTCTACATTATCCAGCACAAGCAGGCATTCTTTTTCACGCAAGAAATTCTTGAGCATATCCGTATGTGATACGGTACTTTTCCTACCTGGATCACCACCGGCAATTGGCTCTACCAGGCACAGGGCCTGCGCAATAGTGGAAGGAACAAGAGCGATATCACTGATAGTTGCCAGGTACACAAAAAACACGCCACCGGCAAAATCTTGTTGTACCGCGTGCGCTGCCTCCAATGCTAGGCGTGTCTTACCAACGCCCCCGGTCCCAAACAAGGTCAGGAGACGCGCCGAGGGCTGCCGTAAGCGTTCAAGCAACAACCTCACATCATGCATGCGCCCAATAAATGAAGTGGATGGTACGGGTAATGGAAGTTTTGCTAATTGCACCGGTGAAGGCGAAGGAGCAAGAGAACTGGTCCTACTGTCTTGAGGGACTGGCTCCAGGCGATTCAGTGGAGCGGAGTTCCATTCTTCCTCTGAGAAACTCTCCCTTTTCAAGCCCATTAAAGCAAGAAGCTCAATAGCCTCGCTTTGCGTGGTAATAGCATTCCAGGCCGCCAATTCCTTGACGATTTGCTTCACTTCCCTATGAGTTGGAAAGGTTTGTTGTTGACCATGTAGTTTTCGACTGAGTACCTGCGCATCAATTCCCAGCGCAGTGGCTAATTCCTTTTGCAATCGTCCGGCTCTGCGCCGGGCAGAGTTAACCTTCTCTCGAAAGAGACTCAGATGAACGGGCCGGTGGGCGTCTTCTGCGGTAGCCATAGCTAGATCCCTTCTCCTCCTTGGGGCATCCGGACAGGCGCAAAGCGCTGTTCCTACAGCTATATTTTAGTGGGCGCGTATATTCCTCTTCATCAACCTGATGACCGATAGCATTATAACCCATCCGTCCAGGTCTTTTGAAAGAAAACGACACACTTTTATCATTTTTGAGTCATTTTTGAATCATCCTTCGCCTTCTCCTTCTCTCCTGTTATCTATATACTGCCGGCGGTAAAGAATGCCGAAGCAGGTAGGGGGAAGCACTATATTCGACATGAGAGTCAGTGTCGAAATAGCTGCCTGTGGCGGCAATCTTTACCGGCAAGACGATTTAATGATGCAGGTCACGTAGTGAGAGGGCATGGGGCTATGCACATAGGTATTGTCGATGACAACCCGGCTGTTCTGACAATGATCGAAGCGGCGCTGGTGCTGCATGGACATAGCATCGAGACGTTTAGTAACTCATCATCTTTTCTTCATACCCTGCACAACACCCGGCGCCAGCCGCCATATGATGTAGTGATTGTTGATCTCTTCCTGGATCACCTTTCCGGCATCAATATTATTGAGGCCTTGCAGGCACAACGCCCGCAACAGGTGCCCACAATCTTGATTTCAGCCGCCGAAGAAACGACTCTTAACCCGATCAGGCAGTGTTATCCTTTTGTACCGGTCATACAGAAGCCTTTCAGCATGCGAACGCTTCTTTTCCTGATTGATAAAGTTGCCAGGATCAACGTATAGCCAGCCGGTAGTCACAAAGCACGTCTTATTCTCCAGAAACTAATACCCAGCAGAGGTAATGCCAGGAGATAAAAGACCAGCAAATAGTTCAGCACATCGATGTGAAAGAAAAAATAGAGGGCTATCGCGGCATAGAGCAAGAAGCGGCTGGGACGCACGATGCCGAGAGAAGAGACTGCCAGGAGACGATGCAAGAGTAGGAAAATGACAAGAGCAGTATAGACATAAACAAAGATGATTGCCAGCACAGGATGCACGAGCCCTTTCCAGGCCATCCCAGCGACGCTGAGCGCGACTACCAGCTGATCGCAGAACATATCGGTAATTGCGCCACGCATAGTTGTTGCGCCTTTCATTCTGGCCTCGACACCGTCAAGGCCGTCGCAAAGGACGGAAGCAATCAGCAACCAGAAGGCGATCTCAAATTGAAATGGCGCAAGGAGAAAAAAACCGAGTCCAAAGAAAACAGACGCAAAAGAGAGCATATCCGCGCTTATCCCCAGACGTAAGAGGACGAGTGCGATAGGGGTAAGGAGCCGCTGGCGTATTTTTTGCCATGGACCCAGGAACCGCTCTTCGAAATCGCTATAAATACTCTCCAATGGAAGTTTCTTCATTCACACTTTCCTTATAAGGAGTGAGATAGACTTCTTACATTGTATCGCATACCCGCGCCAGAAATCAGTATGTATCACCCGAGAAAGCTCCTTTCGTACTTATTAAGTAGAACAATGAGCTAATCCACACATTTGTCGAGCGAAAAGAAGGATATAATATGATATATTGAATATCATAACTATTGCTTACCGGTTTTCACTAAGGCAAATGAGGCCCTGCCGGTCTCGGATTGATATCCTTTCACAAGCTAGAAAGAGATGTTCCATGGCCAGCTGGCAAAGCTATGTTATCAAATCTGTCCTCCGCTATATACAACGCTACGGACACAAACCCACTTCGATCCAGAAGGAACGCGCATCCCTGGAGGCCAGAGTAGCGTATGTTCCTAAGAAGCGACTTGTCAAATATGAGCCATGCGAGATAGAAGGGATGCGGGCAGAATGGGTTACGGCACCTGGAGCAATACAGGAGCACGCGCTTCTATACCTGCATGGCGGCGCTTTCGTCCTTGGTTCTGTCAATACACACCGCTCGCTGGCCGTCGACCTATCACGAGTATCGCACGCGCGCGTTTTGCTGTTCGATTATCGCCTGGCCCCCGAATATCCTTTTCCCGCAGCATTAGAAGATGCTCTGTGCGCATACCGCTGGCTAGGGGCACAGGGAATTTCATACCGTCACGTGGCTGTTGCCGGAGATTCTGCCGGCGGCGGTTTGACCGTCGCGTTGCTCTTAGCCGCGCGAGATGCTGGTCTACCGATGCCAGCCGCGGCGGTTTGCCTCTCGCCATTTGTGGATCTGGCCCTGACCGGCGAGTCGATCAAGACCAGGGCTAAGGCAGATGTCATGGTACAGGCAAATCTGATACCCTATGCAGTCGAGGCATACCTGGGTAAAGCTGATCCTCTGACACCTCTCGCTTCACCCCTATATGCCGATTTGCATGGTCTGCCACCATTATTGGTACAGGTGGGAACTGACGAAGTTCTCTATGATGATGCGACGCGACTGGCTGAACGCGCCCGCGCGGCGAGGGTCGATGTGACCTTAGAAGTATGGGATGGGATGTTTCATACCTGGCAGGCCTGGGGCTGGCTGCTCCCAGAGGCCAAACGCTCAATTGACCACATCGGCAAGTTTTTGCGCATGCATATACAATGATGCTTCCTGACACATTTTTAGTGTGAGCAACGGAGAGAACCCCATGGAGGGCGCCCGCAAGGGTCCTCTCCCCCATCCAGCGGCGCCCGCACCCTTACAATGACTCCACGTCACAGCAAGGATTTCTCCTGTCCGTTTTACCTGTTTAAAAACTGGTCAAATGACTGGTGTGCTGTCCATAATAGAGCGGTACACTCAGAAGGTTCTGACAGAACAGGAAGGCAGGAGCATCTATGCGTCAAAACATACCCATACATCCAGGCGCCAGGGCGCGAGCAGAAAGCGAGCAAAAAGAGAAGTTCAGCATCAAACAAATCTCCGGGGCATTTGCCAGCCTGCCCCGCGTGATGCGCCTCGTCTGGTCTACCAGCGCTCTTTTCACGCTACTACTGGGCATCTTGAGCCTGCTGCAAGGGTTCACCCCGGCCCTGAGCGTCTGGATTACTGGGCTGGTTATTGATAGCGTCGTAGCCGGTATTCGATTGCACAGTCCAAATCCGATCTGGTTCCCCATCGGCCTACAACTGGCGGTTCTGCTCTTTAGCAACCTGCTGAGTACATTGAGTAATATCGTACAGCAATTGCTGCAGGAAAAAGTCTCAAACCGCGTCCAGCTTCTCATCCTGGAAAAGTCTAATACGCTTGACCTGGCTTTTTTTGAGAATCCAGAATTTTATGACAAAATGCGACAGGCCGCAGATCAATCGACCTACCAGCCTGTTACGATGATCTCGCAGACCTTCGGCCTCTTTCAAACCACGGTGACGATGTTCTCGATGATCTTCCTCCTGCTACAACTCTCCTGGTGGCTGGCGATTGTGGCGTTGCTGATACCCATCCCGGCTTTCTTCTCCAGCATCCACTATGGCTGGCGCGGCTTCCAGCGGAGACGCTGGCAATCACCGGAGCGCCGCGTGATGGACTATTTCAACCGTTTGATGACAACCGATACCTACAACAAAGAGGTCAAGCTCTTCACACTCGGAGGGTATTTCATCAGGCAGTTCAAGCGCCTGGCGGACAAATTATACGAGGAGGACAAAGAGATACTGGTGCGTCGCTACCTGGTGAATTTCGTCTGGACTGCTCTGACAGCAGTAGCGAATAGCGCTATTTACCTGTATGTTGCATTGCAGGTCGTATTGAGTCTGGGCCGCATTTCGTTGGGCAGTTTATCGCGATTTACCCAGGCGGCAGTGCAGGCCGGGCAGAGTTTCCAGGGCCTGCTTGGAGGTATATCTTCTACCTACGAGAATAACCTGTACATAAACACGCTTTTCGAGTTCCTCGCATATAAGCCCGAAATTGTTTCTCCACCTCAACCGCAGCCGCTCGAGACGCCCCCTGGCAATAGAGGATTGGATATTGAATTTCGCAATGTGAGCTTTACTTACCCAGGCAAAGACCCGGAGACGCAAGCCGCCCTGAAGCGTGTCAGCTTCACAATACACGCAGGCGAGGCCATCGCGCTTGTAGGACGCAATGGCGCGGGAAAGACGACCATCGTCAAGTTGCTGACACGCCTCTATGACCCCGACGAGGGCGAAATCCTGATCGGGGGCCGCAATATTAGAGAATACGATCTGCAAGAGCTGCGCGAGCAGGTGGGCGTTATCTTTCAGGATTACGTGACCTACTTCCTGACCGCGCGCGAGAATATAGGCGTAGGACGAATCAACGACATCGAGAATCAGGAACTGGTTAGCAGCGCAGCGCGTAAGAGCGGGGCCGACAATGTGATCGAGCGCCTGCCGGACGGCTACGATACAATGCTGGGCCGCTGGTTCAACAAGGGAACGCAGTTAAGCGGCGGTGAATGGCAAAAAGTCGCATTGGCACGAGCTTTTATGCGTGAGGCAGGCATTCTGATTCTGGATGAGCCCACCAGTTCTCTCGACGCGCGGGCCGAATACGAGGTATTCACCCACTTTCGCACACTGACCGGCGGCAAAACGGCCATCTTCATCAGCCACCGTTTCAGCACGGTTCGGCTGGCAGATCGCATCTTTGTGCTGGAAAATGGGCGCATTATCGAGAGCGGTTCGCATGAAGAACTGATGGCGCTGGACGGCCATTATGCCGAATTGTTCAATCTGCAAGCCGAGGCTTATCGGTGACTTTTCAGGGACTCTTCCTCATGAATGATACAATAATGTGAAAGGAGCGATAAGCATGAGGCACTGGCTATTTCTTATCCGGCACGGGCAAACAACCTGGAATGTCGAACACAGACTTCCGGGGCAACTTCCCGGCGTCGAATTGACTGATACAGGTCGCGAACAGGCAAAACGGCTGGCCGAAGCATTAAAATCCGTTCCATTGACCGCCATTATCAGTAGCCCATTGGAACGCGCGCTTGAGACGGCTCGATACATTGCGCAGGGACGCAACCTGACCATTCAACACGAGCCAGGGCTGATGGATATTGAGTTAGGCCGGTGGACGGGACAGAACCGCGATGAACTCACGCAACATGACCCGGTCTGGCAGGCCTTTCTGCGCAACCCACTGGTGGGGCCGGAGGGTGTAGAGACATTCCCCGCTGTCGAGCATCGCGCGGTTGCTACGGTAGAACAGTGGCTGCGACAAGAATCCACTGGCGCCTGTCCTGCTTTCGTCACACATTCTGACGTGATAAAGTTGCTCATTGCTCACTACGAAGGGCTGGAAGCCCAGCTTGCGCGCAGACTAGTGATCGAAAACGCCTCTGTGAGCATCATCGAACTCCAAATTAATCATCGCCCACGCATACACGCAATGGGCTGGGCTCCCCAACCATTCTGGTTGCAACCGGCCACATTCCAATCCGAACAGCCGAAAAATGAGGAGCAGGTGGATGGGGAACAGTATGGGTAGAGAAACGAAATCACAACTTCTCTCCCGCAATACTGTCCCACCGCTCAGCAATATCCTCCGGCGTAATATCTGCCCCTCTAAATTCAACTCCTGCGCTTCGCTGCCACCTCGCAACGGCGAAATGACCATTCCCAGCCTGTAAAATAACGCCGGAGAAAACGCATTGGGAAGAGGCGAGGAATATCACACCTGGCGCAACCTGTTCTGGCCGCAACGTTCCAGGCGCAACGGAACTGCGGAACATGCGCGTCGCGGCTACCGGCGAGATGGCATTCACGCGGATTCCATGAGGTTCACCGGCTACGGCCACCGCATTCATCAAGCCGAGCTGCGCCATCTTGCCGGTAGCATACCCGCTCAAATCGGGTAAAGCATCCTCCATGAACATGGCCCTGCCCGACGTGGTAAAAATGATACGGCCATAGCGTTGGCTCTGCATGATGGGGAAAGCGGCTTGCGATAGCAAAAATGGCGCGATCACCTGGATGTTGAGGATGCGCTGCAACAACTCTGGCGTCATCTCCTCCAATGGTGTAAAGGAGATCCACCCGGCATTGTGAATCAGAATATCCAGGCGTCCAAAATGACTGAGCGCCGTATCGATCAAGCGCTGGCAGCCATCCGATGTTTCGATGTTTTCGTAGCACGGCACAGCTTTTCCGCCGGCAGTTGTGATCTCCTGTACCACTGCATTGGCAATATTGGGATCAAAGCCTGCGCCATCCAGCGCTACTCCGGCATCGTGTACTATAACGCTGGCGCCTCGCGCGGCCAACAGTGCAACATAGGCTTTGCCAAGACCGCGCCCGCTGCCGGTAACAATGGCAACCTCTCCATCGAAACGAATAGGCATATGAATCCCCTCCTACTGAGACCAATCCACTTCGATTTTCGGTGGTTTGGTGAGGGTCTGCATCACTACACAATATTGCTCGGTCTTTTCGCGTAATGCTTGCAATTGCTCAGCCGTCGCCTGGGGCGCATCGATCTCAAAGCGAACACGAATTGCTTCAAAACCAACCGGGACCTCTTTCGAGATGCCGAGAGTACCCCGCAGATCCAGGTCGCCTTCTACGCTCACTTCAATACGGTTTGTTGCTATGCCCATCGCTGTAGCAACCATCTGGCAGGTGATCTGTGCGCAGGCGGCAAGGGCTCCCAGAAGCAGGTCTCCTGAACAAGCGGCAGTGCCGGCCCCTCCCACTCCGCTGTGAGCCTGAGCTTGATAGAGCGCGCGCCCGATATCGACTGAGCACGCTATGGGAGTCTCCGTCTGACTACCCTGCGCCTTGAGCGTTATTCGTGCGCTATCCGGCTCGCTACGATATCTCTCTTTGAAGGGTTTTTGTATTGATCGAAGGTCCATAACTTCCTACCTCTCATGGGAAAACAGCGTCATTGACCTTATTGTAACAGATGAAAATGGCTCGTGGCATTGCACCTTTTTCGCCTGTAAAGGCCGGTGACTCTTCCAGATATACAGACTATCATATAATGGTTAAACCATAAGAGCCGCTTGCAAGAGTTAAAGGCCACTGATGCGACTGGTCAATCCCCTTAAATTCCTCCGGTTTTCCAGAGAAAGCGACTCCTCTTTTTGGTATAATAAGCAGAGTAGCATGTTATAATCCCCTGGAGCGGAGCGAGCACGCATGTCAAATGAGGATAAGTTGCAGAGCAGTGAAAAGGAGCAGTACTGGCGCACTATTCAGACCGTAAAGCTTGAGGAAGATTTCTTATTATTCGACATGACAAGGAATCGCACCCAGATTCGCTATTCAGACGGCGGCGCTTTTGGCGGATTGAAGTCAAGCATACGTCTGGAAGCAGGGCGGCTGGGAAAGCTCAACATCTCAATTTCCGCCGCCCCCTATATCAAGGGGAGATATGCCATGGTCAATCCTTTTGAGCGTGATCAGGGATATCCCATCGATGCAGATGACCTTGCGCTTCCCAGCCGGATTGCGAAATTCCAGAAGATCAAGCGTGAGCCTGCGGAGTCAATACAGGGCCTGTATCTCTTCGTCTTCGCCTCGGAAGAAGACCTGTCCTTGAACGGCAGGATGCAGGCGCTTTTGCAGGAAAACGCGGTCTTGTCTGAAAACGATCCGATCTCTCTCTTCCGTCACCTGTTCCTGACGCTCAAATTTCCAACCGGGTCGTCTTTTACCGCACGCGCTTTCTTCGACGCGCGCCAGCACATGTTGCTATTCCGAACATTTTTCCCGTCTGATACAGGTCCCTTGCCCAATGTAGGCGCCATAACTTCACCGCTGCCAAAAACAACAGGTGGGGGTGCTACCGAATCTCATAGTAATGCCGACCAGGGAGAAAGCCGGAGCGAGGGCTTCGACCTGCTGCTGCCATTCGACCTGGAAAAGTTAAAGACTATCCACGCAAAATTTCTTTTTCTCCCCAGCGTAGATTAATGCAGGCTCATTGTACTTTACCTCGCGCTGCGACGGGCCAGATAGATTCCAATCTGCTATCCCGAAAGGCATAATAATAGTCGTGCAGATTGATGGTCGTATCAATATGGCTGGGGATGAAAGCGATGCGGTCGCCTACCTGTGGTTGCTGATTGGCCGGCGTGGTGTTACTATCCCAGGTCAGAATACCATGTTCATCTCCTCCGGGATGATACGTTACGCCTGGTAAGCCTCCAGGTTCGGGCATGCCACTATCAATCGACAGCGACTTGAGGCCGGCATCCACCACTGCTCTATTAGAACTTGGACGGCTGATCACTGTCGAGAGAATAGTGAGAGCGTTGGAGTAAACGGGGCCGATGGCATTACGGTAATCGGTATCCATGAAAACGAAAGAACCCGGCTGGACCTCGGTAACACCATCACAGCTGGCGCATATTTCAGCAGTCCCGGTTCCGCCGGTAGTCACGATTTCGATACGAAAACCGGCTGCCCTTAATTGTCCAGCAGTGCCGGTGAGCAATTGCATCGACTGAAGGCAGCGCTGCTTCCGTTCTTCTGGATCATGGATATGCTGCAAATGTCCTTCGTATCCCTGTACTCCAACAAGCTGTAGATTGCTCAATTGAGCTACGCAATGCGCTAATTGGAGAGCATCTTCGCCCGGCAATACCCCACAGCGGTTTTGGCCGACATTCAGGTCGATCAGCACATCGATATTCAATCGTGCCTCTTGCATCACCTGGTTCAATTGCGAGGCGCCCGGCACACTATCCACCACGACTTTGATGCGAGGATGCTGGCGGGCGAGTTCTACCAGTCGCGCCAGCTTTGGCCTGCCCACAATTTCGGTAGTGATCAGCAAATCTTCAATGCCGCTGGCAGCCATCACTTCGGCCTCACTGACTTTAGCAACACAGCCACCAGTGGCTCCTGCCTTCAATAATTTACGCGCCAGTTCAGGGCTTTTCACCGTTTTCAAATGCGGCCTGACCCCTACTTTCTTCCCCTGAAATTTTCCCATCAACCTGGCGATATTCTCCTCCATTAAGGTCAGGTCAACAATCATAGAGGGTGTATCGAGCGCATCCAACGTATCTCCCACCTGTGGATGATACATGTGCCTCCTCCTTCGTCTTTAAGTCGTTGCAATCCAGGCATAAAGTTCTTTCGCATAAGATGCGGGTGCCGGAGTGATATAATCAGTGCTTGAGAGCATTGTATCACCTGCGAATAAGAGGACAGAGCAGATGGAATCCTTTACCTACGAGTCGCTGCCTGGAAGAGTCGTCTTCGGCAGAGGAGTTATCTCGCAAGTGGCAGAAGAAATCGACCGCCTGCAAAAGCAGCGCGCTATCTTCATCATAACCGGCTCAGCAGCTCGCCTGATACCGATGTTGACCGAACAGTTAGGGAATCGTCTGGCAGGAGTCTTCAACGAGGTAGCTCAGCACGTCCCAACCGCCTTGATTGAGAAGGTGCTGGCTTTTGCGCAAGAAAATGATGCTGATTGTATCGTGACATTAGGCGGGGGTTCGGCAACCGGTCTCGGCAAGGGGCTTGCGCTGAAATTCGATGCGCCGATCATCGCTATTCCAACAACCTTTTCCGGCTCCGAAATGACTCCTATCTATGGCATAACTGATGGAGGAGGCAAGCAAACCGGGCGCGATGTGCGCGTACTGCCCCGGACAGTTCTCTACGATCCTGAGCTTGTCTACAGCATGCCACCTTTTCTGGCCGCGATCAGCGGTATGAATGCTCTTGCTCACTGCGTCGAGGCCTTGTATGGCCGGCTCGCCAACCCTATCACCAACCTCATGGCAGAAGAGGGGAGCCGGGCCCTTGCCCAGGGTCTTCCCGGAATCGTCCAGAATCCCGCTAATCATGAAAGCTATGACCTCGCGCTCTATGGCGCGTACCTGGCCGGATCCGTGTTCGCGGTTGTAGGATCGGGACTGCACCATCGCATCTGCCACGTGCTGGGGGGAAGTTTTGGCCTGCCCCACGCTGAGACCCACGCGGTCATGCTTCCCTACGTCATCTGGTACAACTCCAAAGCAGCGCCGCAAGCGATGGCTCGCCTGGCGCGCGCTCTAGCCGTCGAAGATGTCGTGGAAGGTAGCTTTGACCTGGCCACTCGTTTACATACACCGCGCTCTCTAGCTGAATTGGGGTTGGCAGAAGGCGATGTGGCAGAGGCTGCAAGGTTGGTGGTGCAATCGCCTATTTGGAATCCGCGGCCGGTCACACTGCCTGATTTAGAGCATCTTTTGCGGGCAGCTTATCGAGGTTCAGGGCCTGAGTTGGAGTAATGATATCATGAAGCAGTCAAATGAGCGGAAGTAGAAGTTACTTCCGCTCATTACAAAACACCGACTTTTATAAAACGCTTAACTGCTAAACCAGCCTCTATCCGCGCATCAACCTCCTCAACACGGCCAGCAAAATCCCCCCATTTTTGTAGTACGTCACGTCAATAGGACTATCCAGGCGGGCAATGGTCGAGAAGGAGAATGTCGAGCCATCCTCACGAGTTACCTTCACTGTCACTTCCCGGCGAGGCTTCAGGTCTTTTTCGATGCCCTCGATTTCGTAGACCTCGCGTCCTGTCAGGCCAAGCGATTCTTTATTCTCGGCGGGCTTGAATTGTAGGGGAAGAATGCCCATGCCGACAAGGTTGCTGCGATGAATGCGTTCGAAACTCTCGGCGATAACCGCGCGCACTCCTAACAGCAATGGCCCCTTGGCAGCCCAATCACGCGAACTGCCGGAACCATATTCTTTGCCCGCGATTACCAGCAGTGGCACGCCCTCCTGCTGGTAGCGCATCGAAGCCTCAAAGATGGTCGTCTGTTCGCCATCGGGCAGGTGAACGGTGTAATACCCCTCCTTGTCAGGTGTCAGGCGGTTGCGCAGGCGAATGTTGCCAAATGTGCCGCGCGCCATCACCTCGTGGTTGCCACGTCGCGCGCCATAGGTGTTGAAATCGCGCTTGTCTACGCCGCGCTCGAGCAAGTATTTTCCGGCAGGGCTGTTGGCAGAGAAGCTACCGGCGGGCGAGATATGGTCGGTCGTGATCGAGTCATCAAGCATGACCAGCACACGCGCTCCATGAATATCCTTCACCGGCTCAGGCTCGCTGGGCATATTCTGGAAGAACGGCGGCTCCTGGATGTAGGTCGAATTGGGATCCCAGTTGAAAAGCTCGCCCTCTGTATTCGGCAGAGAACGCCAGTGCTCATCGCCTTCGAACACGTGTGAATAGTTCTGTGAGAATAGCTCCGGTGTTACCGACTTCGACACCACATCGCGCACTTCATCGGGTGATGGCCAGATATCGCGCAGGTAGACCTTTTCGCCATTGATATCCTCACCTATTGGCTCCGTTGTCAGATCGATATCAACGGTGCCAGCAAGCGCATAGGCTACGACCAATGGCGGAGACGCCAGGAAGCTGGCCCGCACCTGTGGATGGATACGCCCCTCAAAGTTGCGGTTGCCGCTGAGAACCGCCGCTACTACGAGGTCATTGTCCTGCACTGCCTCGGCGACCGCCTCTATGAGGGGGCCGCTATTACCGATACAATTATGGACGGCGACAGTACCTGCGACAAAAGCATGAATATTGCTCACCGAAAGATCAAAGACCGCGCGCTGGCCAGCCGGGCGTCGATCCACGACCTGAAGCGCCAGCGTCGGCATCGAGAGCGCATCCTTCTCGATATAGTAACGCTTTGAAGTCTCCATATCCGAACGCGAACGTAACGGCGCAAACCACTCACGCGCGCCAATCTGGTTGAATAGTTCAACCGGAGATGGAAAGTCGCAGGCATCTCTATGCAAAGGCTGGAACTTGCGCGTCATTGGGCTTGGCAACCGCGAAAAGCGGTCATGGCCTTCCAATAGCGCGTAGTGTGAGGCAACTACCGGCTCGCGCTCTAGTAACTCCACTGCCGCCTTCTTGCGGGCATGAGTGAACGACTGTTTGTAATTTTCCTGGTGCAGTTCCTCCAGGCGAGCTGACATCCAGAGGCGTTGCTGGTTAATCTGGCTTACCAAGCGCCAGTACACAGCCGCGGCGCTAGCACGCAAGGACTTGTCTACGCAATAGCGGAATCCTACACGCTCCACGAACGAGAGACCATCAGGAAGTTCCAGGCGTACCTCTATGCGTGGGAGACCATCCTGTGCCGCTGGATACGAGGAAGCAGCGCGGCGCGTAGGGTATTCGTAAACATTTGCGCCATTGGTCTTCACACCACAGCGCGCCAGCAGACCAATCAAATCGTACATGATCTGCTTGAGCATCTCTACATGTTCGGGTATGGCGCTTTGGGAGTAAGCGGGTGGATTAAGCGTCGCATCCTCTTCGCACTTGCCCCAGCAATGCAAGGAAGGCGCATGCCCGCCTGCTCCGAAGAGGCCGCCCAGGAATTCACGCACTATCGACACAGGACACTTTTCATCCAACACGAATGCCGGAAGCGACAGTATGTGTTGAATACGTTGTCCGGTAGGCACTCCTGATAGTGAACTGATGGCATTCCTAAGCACCTCCGGCAGCACAATAGTCCACTTCCTCTCGTCGTAGCGAGTTGCCGCAGGACGAGAGCCGGTAAGCAGTTCGATGTCGGCAAGAACGGCCTCGCGGTCCATGGCCTGTCCAACATGCATGCGTCCCTGTCCCAAAACGCTGATTGAACCATCGCTCAGTAGATGTCCCAGCAGGCGAGCAAATGCCAGAGTGCGCTGGCACTCATATGACGTGTCCATTGTGAACGCCAGATTGCCCGCACGTAATGAATAACCGACTTCGTCAACACCAGGCTCATCCAGGGGAGCTTCAAGGCCAACCACGACGCGATCCTGGCCGATTATGAGTTGATCTGCGCGTACCCAGCGCCCGTCTGCACAAAGAATTTGATGATCCGGAGTGCAGACCAGGTTACGCCCATCTTGCAGAGTGAGCGAAATGCACTCGCGTTCGCCCTGCACCATCATCTCGGCCTGTGTTGCTCTACTCAGCCGACCGTCCGTGGTAGGAGCAAGCAGTTCCGCCCCGCCGGCGTACGGCATCTGCTCAATACGCCGCGCAGTCCCGTTGGCAAGCAATACGGGTGTTCCTTCGGCAATACACGTGGTACAGCCAAAACCGACCAGGTGGAAACGTAACGCTTCAAGATAGGGCAGCAAATCGGCATTGTTCAGGTAGTCAATAACGGCACGCGAGCCGGGAGCCAGGCTTGTTTTTACGGTTGGGCTAACAGTAAGGCCGCGCTCGACAGCATGCTTTGCTAGCAGACCTGCAGCGACCATCACCGAAGGGTTAGAGGTGTTAGTGCAGCTCGTAATGGCCGCGATAGCAACGGAACCGTGGGTCATATACTCCTGAGAATTGCCCACAGTAACTGCCACTCCCTTACGGTGCCCGTTGTGGCTTGCGCTGCCCTTGCCATTCCCCTGCTGCTTCATCTCAGCCAGTTGTTTTTCACCATTTTCTGCCTGGACAACCGGGTCGGGCTCAGGCTCACCACCACCTTCGCCAATATAGCGATTGACCGCATTCTTGGTGGTGATATTTTCTTCGAGGTCTTTGAAGCGGTCTGAGTAGGCTTCCCGGAAGACTTTACCGAGATTTTGCATGGGCACGCGATCTTGTGGGCGGCGTGGACCTGCCAGGCTTGGTTCGATGGTGCCGAGGTCGAGTTCGAGCAGATCATCGAACTGTGGTTCTGGCGCCTCATCGGTGCGGAAGAGACCTTGCGCCTTTGTGTAACGCTCGACCAGTTCAACCAGCTTCGGGTCGCGCCCGGTACTGCGTAGATAGCGCAAGGTTTCGTCATCGACGGGGAAGAGCGTAGCAGTCGCGCCAAATTCGGGCGACATATTCGAGATGGTGGCGCGGTCCGCCAGGGGCAGGTAGCTCAGACCTGAGCCGGTAAATTCGACAAATTTGCCGACTACGCCACGCTTGCGCAGCATTTGCGTTACCGTCAGTACCAGGTCCGTAGCCGTTGAGCCGCTGGGCAGCGACCCGGTGAGGCGCACACCTATGACCTCTGGAGTGAGCAGGTACAGCGGTTGCCCCAGCAGCACTGCCTCCGCTTCGATTCCACCCACGCCCCAACCGAGTACGCCAAGGCCATTGATCATCGTCGTGTGCGAATCGGTGCCAACCAGGGTGTCGGGGAATGCCAGCGTCGCGCCGTTTTCCTCTTTCGTCATGACGACCGATGCCAGGTATTCCAGATTGACCTGGTGGACGATGCCGGTGCCGGGTGGCACAACTCGGAAGTTGCTGAATGCCTGTTGTCCCCAGCGCAGCAGGCCATAGCGTTCGCTATTGCGCTCGTACTCGCGTTCGACGTTGCGGGTAAATGCCAGTGTGGTGCCGAACATATCTACCTGGACAGAATGATCGATTACCAGGTCGGCAGGCACGAGGGGATTGACCTTCTGTGGATCGCCTCCCATACGAGCCATGGCGGAGCGCATGGCCGCGAGGTCCGCGATGGCCGGCACGCCCGTGAAATCCTGCAAAAGCACGCGGGCAGGCATGAATGGATATTCAGCATCCGATTGGGCGGACTTGCCGGGCATCCAATTCGCCAGCGCCAAGACCTCATTTTCGGTAACGATCTCTCCATCCACGTGCCTTAAAGCATTCTCCAGCAGGATTTTGACGGTATAGGGCAATCGGTCAAGTCCCTGAACACCTCTCTGCGTAAGCGAGCTTAACCGGTAGTAGATAACGGGGCCACCTGCGACTTCAAGTGTTTGACGCGCACCAAATACGTCGTTGGAAGTTGTCATGTTTGTATCCTCGAATGAAAGTAGTATGCATTTCCTGGCGAGGCTGTTTGCGGTTTTCTAGAGGGGGGATTTGCTCCTGCGCCAGGTCCCTCAATAGAAAATAGAGTACTCATTCATTATATAACAGAAGCTGGCAGAGTGATATGATGAGAGGATTTATGGTTTTTCACAACCAGATCAGGACATCGCGTTAGGAAGGGGAAAATGTTGTGGGCAGGTCTCATCAACAGAAGGCATTTGATAGTCGCTTACGTTTCAAGAGAGTACACACCGCACGGAGAGACAAAGATGCTTTCCTCTCAGGCCGAAAGCAATAACTTACCGGTATACGTAGTTCTCACGGTCAGGTCCCGGTTCCATTCCGCGAATATACCGATTCATCATCGTTTCAGGCAAGCGCCAACCAAACCCAACCTCTTTGAACCCTGCCCACTATACTATGCGCCACCCGCAGCGAAAAGACAATCAGTAATTCTACCGTGTTCAGCTCTTTTCATTGGCATAATCTCTTGAGAGAGAGGAGGTTCTTCCGGCATCCGGCAATGGCAAATGCAGCTCGATCGAACACCCGGCGCCGGGTGAAGAAGTAAATGTCAATGTAGCCCCCACCAGCATAGCGCGCTCACGCATACCAACTAACCCGAGACCGCGCTGCGAAACGTGTTTGGCATTGAGGTAGCTACCTGGAATAAAGCCCTTTCCATTGTCATGGACGGTAAGCTGCAAAGAATCGGGCAGGTAGTGCAGTTCTACATGTGCCTGCGTTGACTCGGAGTGCCGCCAGATATTCGATAGGGCCTCCTGGACAATACGAAAAATGGCGATCTCGGCCTCAGGAGTGGTCGGTTGTGACGCACCCAGGCAGGCAAACGTGCAAGGCACTCCGCGGGAAGCTGAACTATCACATAACCATTCTAGGGCGGCACGCAATCCGAGATCATCGAGGACCGAAGGACGCAGGTCACGGCAAGCACGACGTACGCCCTCCAGCGTATGATCTGCGAGATTTTGTAAGTTCGCCAGCCAGTCCCGATCCTTCTTCGGCACATCCAGCCTGGACATCGCTCGATTCAAACCATCCAATCCAAGCGAGAGGGCAATCAAGGCCTGAGCCGTATCGTCGTGGAGCTCACGAGCCAGGCGACGGCGTTCCTCTTCCTGCACGCGAGTAATTAACGAAGCGTAGCCACTCAATTCATCCTGCCTGCGGCGCGCGCTGCTCAAATCCTCTAAGGTGCGCTGCAACTCACTCGTGCGAACGCTTAAGCGAGTTGTGTTCAACGCAAGAGAATAGATGGCGAATAGGGGAACAAGAAAGAAGATCCAGGCCAGCTCTCCAGCCTTGTCATCGAAGATATCGACGACTGGCAGAAGCGGGCCGACGCTCAGCACCAGCAATTGAAACCCCCAAATGGGTGATCGTAAGTAGTCTTGCCAGCGTGAGGTAAGGTCGACTTTCTTACCTGAACGATGTATTTGTGTAAGTATTGGGAAAGAAACCACTAAGATCAAGGCCATCATCACAAGAGCGGACAAAATTGAACCAAGGAATTCTCTCGACTCGGTAAGAGGCAGGAAGTGATCGATGGAGGTATAATTATGTGGCGGTCCTCCAATGGCGTTGTAGAGGCTATCCGCAATCAAAACCAGAAGAGCGGTGGTGCCGATACGATAGCTCGCCTCCTGCCGGGAGACAAATCCACGCCAGAGCGTAAATCCTTGCAAAACCAACTGGGTCACGACAGCTGTTAACACGGCAGCCGGGACACCAATCAGCACTCCGGCTGCCAGATAACACGGGGCTGTAATATCAATCAGAAAGAGAGATCTCCACGCGATGCGCATACGATTTGGTACGACCTCTCGATTTACGGATTCCTGCCTCAAAAGGCGTAGCAGCAAGATGCGGCCCATCAACGATAAGAATACCGAGAGGAATATCAGGCTATAGATAGCACGAGGGCCATAGAGATTAGGAACCGGCCGGTAGTTGGTCAGAGCCCAGGCAGTCAGCCCGACTGCTATGCAAAGTGAGAATAAAGCTACGATAGGTTTCAGGTACTCCAGTATCCCTGATCTTCGACCGTTACTGTGAATCATAGGTATCCTGTAAAGAAATGATGCCCAGGCGCAGCGCCAGCAAGACAGCCTCTGTACGCGAGCCTACTTGCATTTTCGTAAAGATATTGGCCAGGTGACTATGTACAGTGCGAATGCTCAAGCCCATCCTGCGCGCAATTTCCTTGTTCGGCAGTCCACGAGCCGCCAGGCGCAACACATCAAATTCGCGTTCGCTTAATAGGTCGGTCTGGCGTTGGACAGGTTCGGCATGCGAAGATAAGCGGCGCATCATTTTTTCGGCCAGGATGGGTTTCAAAACGGCTTCACCGCGCGAGACAGATCGAATAGCATTCACCAGCTCCTGCCCATGCACATTTTTAAGCAGGAATCCCGCCGCTCCCGCTTCAAGCAGCGCTATCAGATACGGCTCGTCGTCGTAGGCTGACAACACCAGTACAGCGGTTTCGGGACAACATTTCTTGATTGCGCGTGTAGCCTCTATTCCTCCCATTCCCGGCATGGCAATATCCATAATCGCGACATCAGGATGCAGTTTTTGGGCTGCGGCGATGGCCTCCTCGCCGCTAGCCGCCTCCGCTACGACTTCAACGTCGCTTTCGGTCTCTAACAAACGGCGCGTTCCTTCACGCACGAGCGCGTGATCGTCCGCAAGTAGGACGCGAATTACCTGGCCAGGCTCATTCTCCTGCTCGCCAGCGGCCGTACCTTGAGTCACATCTACGACGCTGCCGGCTATAGTGCCACCATTCTCCGTATCATTCAACTGCTGTTTATTTAACATGCTATTGCCTTCTGAATTCCTTTCAGACAAACGATTGCCTGAAACACCTTGACTATGATGGAATAAGTCCCTCAGAATTCTACTATAGACCATTAAGGCAACTACTACTACAGTATTTTTGCCTATCTATTATGCTACACATAAGCTTTGACTACAAGTGCCCTGGCATTTGAGACAGGCATTCGAAAAGCAGCCTGATCTCTTTCTCTTTGCGAGAAATCGTGGTAAGATGATAGAGGATTAGCTCTACATTAATCATTATAGAAGTTAATTTCTGTGTTGACAAACTCACTATATTTTCGTTAAAGTACAGGCAATGATAACTGGTTAGTAGTGGTATTCCTTATGAATGCCATGGGGGAGATACTGTAAGGTGCTATGTCTGAATACGGACGAGTGTAATTTTCAAAATCGAGATAAAGCTCGCTTCTGCGCAAACTGCGGCATTCCTCTCCAGGGAACACTTTTGCAAGGACGTTATGAAATACAAACATTATCAGGGAAGGATCGCAATACTGTCACATTAAGCGCCATTGATCGTCATGAGAGCACCCTTGTTACTATACGCGCCCTTATTCCGCAAAAAACAACTGCCCGGGAGCGTGAGGACTTCTTGCAGGACGCGGAGATGGCCGTGGTGTTCTCCCGTAACGTGCATGAGCCAGGCAGCATCCGTGTGACTGATTATGGGCAGGATGGGCCGCTGGTATTTCTTGTGAAGTCCGAAATAGCTGGAAACAAGAGTGAAGCAGCTGTATCACGCCCCCGCATGACTGTACGTGTAAGCAATGGTGCACGCCTCTCGCCGGGGCGCGATGAATCTGGCCCCTACCGCCCTCCACAGGATATTGATTTTGATGATGATATGCTTACCCAGGTACGCCCGGCGATCTCGAAAACGACCTCCTCAAAACGATCTACACCACCTGAGCAACCACGTAACTGGTTGGCAGAAGGTGATCGAGCCTACGAACTGGGTCAGTACAACCAGGCGCTTGCGGCGTATGAAGCAGCATTGAGCATCGACGCGGTTTCCGTAGAGGCTTGGAGCGGCAAGGGCGCAGCATTGCTTTACCTGGGTCAGTTCGAAGAGGCACTCCTCGCCTACGATCACGCGCTTTCACTGCGTCCAAACGACCCTGATCTCTGGTGCTCGCGCGCAAACGTGCTGCACGAACTGCGTCGTTTGGATGAAGAGATGTATTGCTACGAGCAAGCCCTGGCTTATGACCAAAACTATGTTTTCGCATGGAGCGGGCGTGGTATGACCCTGGTTGAACTGAACCGCCCTGAAGAGGCATTACTGGCATTTGACCACGCGCTCGTTCTCGATCCAACTCAGAGCGTGATCTGGCAGGCCATGGGTGACACTCTTTACAGCCTGCAGCGCTACGATGAAGCGCTGATTGCCATTGACCATGCCATTCAACTTGCACCGGACAATGCTGCCTTGTGGGATACCAAAGGCAACATTTTGCGCCGTATGAAAAAGCCTGAGCAGGCTTTCATGCTGCACGAACGGGCTACACACCTCAACCCCAACAATGCCACAGCATGGTTCGATAAGGCTAACGATTTACGCGATATGAAACGTTACGCTGAATCCCTGGCCGATTACGACCGGTCGCTCGAGCTTGACCCAACACTGGCAGGCGCATGGTATAATCGAGGGAACGTGCTTGCCGCCATGCGTATGTACGAGGACGCCCTGGAGTCCTACAATCATGCTTTGCGATATGATAACGGATTGATTTCGGCCTGGTACAATAAGGGCAGTCTGCTGCATGAATTGAAGCGTGATGAAGAGGCGATTGCCGCGTTTGATCGTGCGCTGGCTTTAGATGCCAGCTATACCGCTGCCTGGAACAACAAGGGACTGGCACTCTATACGTCAGGTTATTTGAATGAAGCATACGCCGCTTTTGATAGGGCTACACAGTTAGCGCCAGATGAACCTGATGCCTGGTATAATAAAGCTATCGTGCTTGAAAGGCTGGGCCGAAGAGATGAGGCCATGGCTTGCCAGGACCATGCGCGCTCCCTGGAACAGCAGGCGGTCAGGTAGGTGGAGAGGATAGGCACTGTCCCTACTTTCATTTGGGCACAATGAAGTTGGGAATGATAAATTTCGCCCCTGAAGAGGAGAAGGAATGCGACGCTGCGCCGATAAAGCTGACTGCGGATACGAAAATCGGGACAGCGATCTGTTCTGTAGAGCATGTGCCTTACCGTTGCTCAATACCGCGCTGGCGGGACGCTATGTCGTTGAGGCGCTGATTAGCAAGGGGGGATATGCGGCAGTATTTCGAGGAGTTGACCAGAATCTCTCGCGTCGCATTGCCATCAAGGTGTTACTACCCAGCAAGACGACTCCAGCGGAGCAGGAGCATTTCTTGCGCGAGGCTCGCATTGCCGCTACGCTCGATCATCCCAATATTGCTCCTATCCTGGACTACGGCAAGCACGGGCCCAGTGTTTTCCTCATCATGCCGCTCTATACAGCAGGTTCCCTGCGCACGCGCATGGCGGTCGTGAATGGGCCATTGCCGGCGGCTGAAGCTGTTGGCAACTTCCACCAGCTGGCCAGCGCCCTCTACTACGCGCATACCCGCCCGCGCCCGGTTATTCACCGCGATATCAAGCCTGAAAATATTCTGATCCACCAGGAGGATCATCGCCTGGTGATCACTGATTTCGGCATTGCACGCGCCCTGGAGCCGGGTGCGCGTATCGGCAAGACGATTACGGTGCGCGGTACCGTGGGTTATATGGCTCCTGAACAGACGAGTGGTGTCGTGGACCCGCGCAGCGACCAGTTTGGCTGTGCTGTGGTATTGTATGAAATGCTTACTGGCTACCATCCTTTCGACGCCGTGGGCAACCTGATACATCCTCCTTCGACGCTTAACCATGAGCTTCCTTCAGCACTAGACACGATCGTGCTGCGCGCGCTCTCGACTCGCCCGGAAGACCGCTATGACGATATGCTGGAGTTCATGCACATGTTCGATGCGGCATGTCGTCCAAGCGCACCGCTTCGCGCGTATACCCCTCCAGGGGCGTTCGATTCGCACAAAGCGCCTGCTGTACGCGGCGCTACCAGCCCATCTACTCCCGCCATTTCTTTAGACGCGGAAAGAAAAGATTCGTCGGGACGCCAACAGGCAGTCAGACCAAATACCAGCGGCAGCGTGCGCGAAAAATGTATGGAAGGCGATGCGCTGCTCAAGCAGCAGCATTACTCACAGGCCCTACACGCCTACGAGGAAGCGCTACGGATGGAACCCCGCAATTTCCATGCCTGGAACGGCAAGGGGACGGCACTCTATAGCCAGGGAAATTATCGCAAGGCCTACGAAGCCTACCAGCGGGCGACGGAGATACAACCGGATAATCCGGTGGTGTGGGTGAGCGCCGGGCTGGCTTTAAACCGCTTGCAGCGCTATTCGCAGGCGCTGGTACACTTTGAGCGGGCGCTGTCTATCGACCCGGCATACGTTCCTGCCTGGAATGGCAAGGCCGACGCGCAACTCGATATGAATATGCCGGACGAGGCGATTGATTCCTACGTACAGGCGCTTACCTACGATGCAAATAGTTTTCAAGCCTGGAATGGCCTTGGCAACGCCCGCTCGTTCGTGCGGGACTTTGCCGGCGCAGTTGAAGCGTATAGCCGCGCCTTGCTGATTAATCCGCGCAGCGCGGTGGCCTGGTGCAATAAGGCTGAAGCGCTCATTCGCCAGGGCCATAACCGCTCTGCCCTGGATGCCCTCAACGAGGCCACAGAGCTGGACCGTAGTTATGCGCGCGCCTGGACGCTGAAGGCGGATGTCTACGAGGCGCTGGGCAATTACCAGGAAGCTCAGAAAGCGCGCAAACGTGCTAAACCGTGGGGCTTGATGAATTAGCCCTTATACCGTGGTTCGACGAACCGGCTACCTTTTTACCTGCATTAATGCGTCACAGGAACGTCTTTCTCCTCTTGCGATGGAGCACCTGCCTCCGGTGCTGCCTGGCGAAACTCTCTGGCCAGCGGTACATCTTTGAGGAAGAATGCAGCAATGATGGTTGCAAGGCAGAAGAAGAGGATGGTCACGAAACCATGCTGGACTGCGACGGCGAGCGAGAGCTTGAGGGCCTCGAAGACCTGGTTGAGCAGGTGCTGAACCTGCTGCATTGCCTGAGCCGCCGCAGCTGCCACTGCCTGATTATGACCCGCACCCGGCGGAATATGCGTCGTGGCCTGCGCTACCGCGTACTTCTGCGCCGTCTGCACCACCGTATTTCGATAGGTTGGATCGACCAGCACTTGCGGATTGGTCGCGAACTTCAATCCTTGCGGAGTCAACTGCTTGACGGTGCTGGCGGGAATGCGCGTGAGGATATCGCTGGCAATTGTATTATTGACGACGGTGCCGACAATGGCCACGCCTAATGTCGAGCCAAGCTGGCTGACGTAGCGAACGGCGCCAGTGCCAACGCCCAGCTGCGTGCGCGGCAGCGCATTTTGTACGGCAAGCGTTAAGATCGAAAAGAAGATGCCGATACCGATACCTGTCACGACCATGTAGATGGCAGCAGTCCCAAGGCCGGTCGTGGCAGTCATGCGCGTCATCAGGTAGACGCCAATGGTCATGATAACTGCTCCGGCGATGGTAACGGCCTGGTAACGTTTGAGCATCGCCACGACAAATCCAGACAGGCCAGCACCGACTACCAGGCTCACCGTGAGCGGGGTGATTACGACACCGGAATTGGTAGCCGATTGCCCAAGCACGCCTTGCAGGTAGAGTGGCAGGTAGATCACCAGGCCGAGCAATATCATGCCTTGCAAGAGCGAAAGGGTCGTGCCTGCCGAGAAAATCTGGTTGCGGAACAGGCGAAGCGGCAGAACGGGTTCGGCTGCAAAACGTTCGACGGCGAAGAAAGCGATATACAGGATACCGGCGCCCACGAGCATACCGACGACCTGCGCGGAACCCCAATCATAGGTCTGGTCGCCACCCCAGGTGAGTCCCAGCAGCAAGCAGATGGTGGCAGCGGAAGCCAGAGCAGCGCCCAGAAAGTCGATGCGCCGCACAGCTGCCCAGCCGCTATAGCGACTGCTGCGCTCGGAAATGTTGTTGGGCAGGTAAATGAGCAACGCTACTAATGCAATGATTCCTATTGGAATGTTGATATAAAACACCCAGCGCCAGCGTGTGGCATCGGTGATAAGGCTACCGAGCAAGGGACCATGATCCGTGAGCCATCCACCAACGGTGGGGCCAACGACGCTAGAAAAGCCGTAGACTGCTGAAAAAATGCCCTGCCACCTGGCGCGCTCGGCAGGCGGGAAGATGTCGCCAACCACGGTGAAGACCAGCGCGATACCGGTGCCCGCGCCCAACCCCTGCAAAGCGCGGAACGCGATGAGCTGGTCCATCGTCTGCGAAGCGCCGGAGAGCGCCGAACCCAACAAGAAGATCACAACGCCAGCTATGAAGAACCACTTGCGCCCAAACTGATCAGAGAGCTTGCCGACAATCGGCACCATGGTGGTTGAACCGAGCAGATAAGCCGTGACGACCCACGTATAGCGGTCGAAGCCCTGCAAAGAAGCAACGATTCTGGGCAGCGCCGTACCAACGACAGTCTGATCTAGCGCCTCAAGCAAGAGGGTGAGCATCAGCGCAACCAGGATGCTAACTAGCGCGAAGCCATGTATACGCCGCCCACCTCCGGTTGCCGGGGCTACTTGTAGCGTCGATGGTTTTTCTTTAGCCATATTTTCTCTTCCTCCTGAACATACGTTATTGTTTTACCACACATCATTGTTTATCACTACCAATCAAGGCGATGAGGACAGGCACCAGGCACTGTCCCTACGGCTGTAGATCAGAGATTTCTAATTCCTGACCTTCTGTCTGCAGGATTTCTTTCTTTCGCAGGTTTCTCGCCCACGCCAACTCCAGTTCCCACTGCTCAGCCATATGATGCATGACATTCACAGTCGCATCGAGCTGAGAGGCTTTCATATATCCTCTGTCGCTTACGTCTCTCACCAGGTGTTCCGCTTCGGCTGTTAAATGCAAGACATGCGCCTGGCAGTAATTGATATAGTGATCGATCAGGTACAGGCGCTCGGCAGGATTCAAAAATTCCAGCACCGTCACCTTTTGCAAGAACAACTTCTGGTAATCGCCTGGATTCGAGGTGGTATCAAGCATCAAATCGTGAAAACGCTTGCGTCCCGCCTCTGTTATTACATAGCTGCGATGTTGCCGGTCACCCCTGGAGGCTTTCTCACTCTCTACAAATGTCTTGATCAATCCTTGCTCTTCCAGCCTGGCCAGTAAGGGATAGAGTCGCCCATTACTCATTTTGGCATATGGGCCGATGATATCATTTATGACACTGGCAATGAGATAGCCATGGGCATTCCAGCGCATCAGCAGCGAAAGAATGATCAGTTCGTACATTCCCATCCTTTCATTTCACCCGGTCTCGTATCGTAAAGTTGCACTAAACGGTCACAATGACATGTCACTGTGACCTAGTATGCGATATAAATTTCTCTTTGTCAAGAGGTTTTGCAAGTAATTTGGTGTTTTTCCCCATTTTTATGATTATTTTCTCTGTTATCGGAAAATAAAATATCGTTTTTTTACATTGTTCTATCTTTTCCTGCAAAAATATACTACAAAACAGGAGATTTTTGTTATGCAAAAGATGCCACAACAGGAGGCTGGATTGGCTTCGTTGTGACTGCCGGTGTCATCATCGTGGTAACTGTTGCAGTCATCGAGAAAATCAAATGAAAGATGTCATTCTTCTTCGTCCAGGCGCTTCAGGCGCTCCATAAAGCGATCGCGCAGGGATTCGGACATGGTCCGTCCTGAACCGCCGCGACGGAGCATGACGATTTCGGCCATGATACTGAGCGCAATTTCTTCGGGCGCGGCGCCACCTAAGTCGAGACCGATTGGGGCCCGCACGCGCGCCAGTTTCTCGGCAGGCACGCCTTCCTGGTGCAGGAGTTTGAAGACCGCCCAGACACGGCGCTGGCTGCCGATCATGCCGATATAGGCGGCTGGCGAATCGATGATGGCGCGCAGTCCCTGTACATCATGAGCATGCGCGCGTGTAACGAGGACGATATAGGTGCGCGGCGTAATTGGATAATTGCGCAGAATAGCCTCGATATCGCCCTGCAATAATTGCTTAGCCGAGGGGAAACGCTCGCGATTGACGAAAGACGCGCGATCGTCAGTGACACTGACCGAGAAGTTCATCTGGTGCGCAAGCGCGGCAAGCGGCACCGCGATATGCCCCGCGCCGGCGATCAGCAGCACCGGGCGCGGGACGAATGGTTCGATAAAAATCTCCGCCCAGGTTCCCTGACGAGTCATTTTAAGCTGCCCGCCATCAAGGGTAGCCTCGATATTTTCCATCTGGGGTTTGCCTGTCGCGATAGCATTTTGAGCCGCCTGTACCAGTCGGGCCGTCAATCCGGCAGGAGCCTCATCCGGCAGCAAGTTGCCACCTGTTTCGCCATTTTCATACACCAACATCTGCCGGCCAATATAAGCACGCCACGAGCCAGCGGCAGCGATGACGGTCGCCAGCACGATGGCGTGTTCGCCCTCTAAGGCATCGCTTATGATACGAGCAATTTCTTGCATTGCCGGCTGGCCAGGAAGCGGGTTGTTATGCCAGGGCTGGACAAACACGTCAAAAATGCCCCCGCAGACGCCCTGACTTTCCATCGCAATCTCTTCGGTCAAATCAACCTGTACCATATTTGGGCGCAGTGTGTCAATGACATTGAGCGCGCTGCGCCATACTTCGGCCTCGCCACAGCCTCCACCGACGGTGCCGCTGATCTTGCCCCCACGCTGTACAACCATCTTCGCGCCCACCTCGCGTGGCACCGAGCCTTTGCGCTTGACGATAGTCGCCATGGCAGCCGTTTCGCCGGACTGTAGAATATCGAAGATTTCTTGAAAAAGCTCTCGCACGTTAGTATTTTCCCTGTTTCTTAAACCCGACTATTTGTTCTTTCGCTGTTCTCTATTGTATAATAGCAGACATCACCGTGCCGATAAATCTTTTCCCACTCAGCGGAAGAGCAATTATGACTTCGTCTGGAGCATTTTGTAATGAGTGAGACACACAAGATCACGCCTGAAGCTGTATTTCCTGATAATAGCCAATCAAACGCACGAGTTCCGATTACTCCTGGAATGTTGGGAAAGCTCCGCCTCGCCAGTGACGCAAGCCTTTCCCCAGATGGCTGGCATGTCGCCTTTGTGGTTTCAGAATGGATTCCTGAACAGCCTAAAAAGCGAAGACGCATCTGGCTGGCTGAGACTACCGGTAATGAGCCACGCCCTATAACACGCAGCCAGCACGATGACAGTTGCCCGCGCTGGTCGCCCGATGGCAAGCAACTGGCATTTATCTCCAAAGAGATGGGCAAAGGGGGTAAAGCAGATGAAAAGGGCCAGGAGAGACAAAGGCCCAAAGCCCAGCCTCATGTCATGTCATTTCCGGGAGGCGAGCCTGAGCAAATCTGCACGATGCCGAATGGGGTAAGTGACCTGGAATGGTCGCCTGATGGTACCTACATCTCTTTCCTCTCCCTGGAGGGCAAGGAACCCGGCACTGACCCGCGTGTCATCATGCCGGGACGTCATAAGCGGCTCTGGAAAGTGCATGTGCATGGAGATGTTCCCGAACCTGTCACACCCGATAACCTCACGGTCTGGGAATACGCCTGGTCGCCCGATGGCAAACAAATTGCCGTTTACTACTCGAATGGACCAGATGAGACGGACTGGTACCGGGGTCAGATCGGCATCGTTTCTGCCGGGGGAGGGGCTATCAAGCAAATCACACACTTAACCCGTCAGGCCAGCGCTCTTAGCTGGTCGCCCGATGGCTCGCGTCTTTCGTATATCTCAGGCGAATGGAGCGACCCTTGCAAGGGAGGCGGAGACATTTTTGTCATTGAGACTGGAAATGGAGCGCATGAACCACGCAATCTGACGCCCGGCATTCACTGTAGCCCGGCCTGGTGTCGCTGGTTTCCCGATGGTCAGCGCCTGCTCTTTACCGCGTGGCAAGGGGTCACGCAGCAAATTGGTATGCTGGATGAAGTTACCGGCACAATAACTTTCCTGGACAAAGACGTTGTGATGGACATAGGCTGGCCTCACCTCTCGACTACCGCTGATTTGCAATCTTTCGCAACTACGCACATCAATGAGCAACATCCACCCGATATTTTCTTCGGCTCCCTGACTAAAGAGGGGGAAAAAATAACAGGCATTGATTGGAAGCGGCTTACACAGTTAAACCCTATTGCCGAGGAAACCTTCGCCATTGCCCCCAGCCAGGCAATCAAGTATGAAAGCATCGATGGCTGGCAGATCGATGCGTTGTTTACACCGCCTCTTGCGCATAAAGGCGATACTTTGCCTCCACTGGTTGTGGACGTGCATGGAGGGCCATCGTTTGCCTGGACTGATGATTTTGGCTATGTCTATTTCAGCGCCCAGGAGCTGGCCTCTGCCGGTTATGCCGTGCTGCGCGCGAACATACGCGGAAGCTGGGGACGTGGGGTAGCCTTCGCCGATGCGGTTGTGGGCGATATGGGCGGCAAGGATCTCCAGGATTTACTCTGCGGCATCGATTACCTGGTCGAGCGCGGTATGGTAGACGGCAATCGCGTTGCTATCATAGGTGGCAGCTACGGCGGTTTCATGGCAGCATGGGCAATAACACAGACGACGCGCTTTAGTGCCGCGGTTATGGCATCCGGTATCTCCGACTTTCACAGTTTCCATGCCCAGTCAACCATATTCGATTGGGATACGCGCTTTATCGGCGTTGACCCACTTGAACATCCCGAAGCCTACCGCGCCCGTTCCGCCATCACATTTGCTGCCCGCGTGCAGACTCCAACCCTCATTGTGCATGGTGAAGAGGATTATATTGTTCCCGTCAGCCAGGCATACGCTTTCTACCGCGCTCTCAAGGAACGCGGCATCCCTACGGAGCTGGTCATCTATCCACGTGAGGGCCATGGCAACCTTGAGTATGACCATAGGCGCGACGAGGGGGAGCGGATACTAAAATGGCTGGAGAAATATTTGTAACAGCGCTATTGCCCGATCATTAACATGCTGGTATGCCAGGATCACTGTGAGTGTGGCTTCTTCACAGACAGATTGAGGTATCCTGATGGCCTATTACACGATTACAATACAGCCCGGTATACTCATGACAGCAGAGGAATTTATCCGCCTGCCCAGGGAAGACGGTTGGCACTACGAATTGGCAGAAGGGAGACCGGTCTGGATCATCTGGCCCCAGGCAAAAGAAGTAGAGGTATGGCAACAGGGCAGCGATTCTCTCACAGCAGTACTGAATATTAATGACTCCCTGGACGGATTGGATGTAGTGCCAGGCTTTACCTGTCCTCTCGCACGCCTTTTCAGATAAGTAGTTGGGGGTAGGGGCGATTGATCGCTTCTGTAGGCATCAAGTTAAATCTATGGATGTCCCCCTTAAGCCGATGATTATGGGGCCGATTTTACCGCCCCAAATGATGGAGTGGTCGTCCGGCACGTTTGCCCTTTCCACGCGGGCGCAATCAATCTGGCCCCTACCACTCATTACACAGCTCATCAATTTTGCATTCCCAGCAGATTCCCGCTTTCATACCTGCGCAGCCCCAACCGGAACACGACCACCGCCACGCTTACAAACAGCACGGTAAATCCGGCCATTGCGCCCAAAAGCGGCCATGTGAACTGGCGCAGCAACTGTAGAGGCACAAACGAGATGAAGCCCGCCGGGACGATGGTGAAGAGCAGCAGGCGCACAACTCCGGTAAAGATGCTCATAGGATAGGTGCTGAATGTGACGAGCGCCCCAAAAACCTGCTGCGTCATGCCCTCCGTATTGCCGACAAAGAACGCCATTGAGCCGAGAATCACAAGAAAGGCCACGAAGATCAGCGCGCTTTGCACAACCAGCAACACGAATAGCCCAAAATGCAGTACATCGGGATGCAAGAACAGCACAAAGGCTCCCAGGGCAAAAATGACATCGCCCCAGGCGGAAGGGTCTGTCGCCGAAATGCACACGTGCAGCAAGACATTGCGCGGCATGCCCAGGTAGGCATCCAACCCGCCGTTCATGATCAGAGCGGCCAGTTTGGGAGCATTGCCGAAGACGCACATCGCGATGCCGAAAGCGCAGGCGGAAACCGCCCAGAGTATGACGATATCGGTGTTCTGCCAACCATGCATCAGCGGGAACTGGTGGAAATAGGTCCACCAGAAAAAGAGCCAGAGGCTGTCATTGGCCACCATCGTGAGAATCTGCGTCCAGAAAGCCGCGCGATATTCCATCGCCGCCTGCAGATTAGCAATAAAGTAGGCCTTCATAAGGTGCAGCGTTCGCATACCCATTTTGACAATGACCATCGTTTTCTAGCCTCCGTTGATACTCACTCGTCGAATTGCGACCGAATAGATGGCAAACAGTATCCCCCCACCCACAGCTAACGTGATAAATTGCTGTTCCAGCAATCCCAGGAACGGATAGAGTTCAAAATGCACCAGTGTGCGAGCAGGGCCGTACAGGATGGCGCTGAAAGGGAGCGCCTGGGCAATACTGCGCAGCGGCTGCGGAAAAATCTCTAATGGCGCCAGCACACCACCCAGCACCAGCGTCAGGCGGCTGAACACAAAACTGAACGAATTGGTATCTTCAGTCCAGAATGCCAGCAACCCAATGCTGAAGTAGGCCACGAAGTCGATGCACATGGCCAGCAAGGTAACCAATGGCCACGCGACTAACCCCATCCAGGTGAGATGTGGCGGCCCCACCAGGATCAGCGCGACCGAGGCCGCCACTATTCCATTGATAGTGAAACGCACCACCCGCTCGCCCAGGTATTGCGCGAAGTTATAGAAAACATAACTGCATGGCCGCACCAGCAGGTAAGCGAGTTGCCCCGAACGCACCTCCTGGTCAATGCGACGTGTCAACGCCGGCAGGGAAGTCGCTATCATCTCGGCAGCTGCGAGGTACCAGATCATATCGCTGATGCTGAATCCGCTCAGCAGCTTTGCACCGCGCGCTGAATACGTCGTTTTCCATAACTGTCCCAGCACGAAGATCAGTACGATGAGGAATAACCCGCGAAAGAAGACTTCCATCATATAGGCCAGGTTACTGGCAATGCTCACACGCATCACAGCCAGGTACTTTCGCAGCGAGAGTACGAGTCTTTGACCAGGACGGCGCTTTTGAATACGCATCAATGCGCTCATATTCTTAATCTCCTTCCGCGAACGGCATCAAGGACTCCGGCTCGATTGCGGGACGCGTGCCCGTTGATTCCATGTATTCCATACCGCTATTTTCCTGCGATACAGTGGTTTCAGGAAGCTCGAGTTCAGCATCAGGTGGAGAAGCCATGAAAGGGGTCTCGCCCTCCTTCTGCCCGTAAATCGTGGCGATGATCTCTTCCATTGGCGGATCGGAGATGGTCATGTCGAGGATATGGCAATGCTGCATGATTGCGGCAATTACCGGCTCCAGCGAGCTGCGCGATATATCGATTGCCAGTTTCAGACCATGCTCCTTCGCCTTCAATACCTGGATACTCACTATATCCTGTATCTCCTCATGAATTGATCCCGGTAATTGGATGCTCAAGCGCAGCTTGCCGCTCTGTTCATCCATTTTTAACAGCGTTGCGGCAGGCTCCTCCAACAGCAGATCGACCGTTTTCACCTTCAGGTAGTCGCGCTTCAGCCTGGCAACGGGCGCGTCGAGTATGATTTCGCCATGATTGATGACTATCGCGCGCCGGCATACCTGCTCGATATCCCCCGCGTCATGCGAGGTCAGAAAGACGGTCACGCCCTCCCGCGTGTTCAGATGGCCGATCAGATCGCGGATGCGCTGCTTGGCGATGACATCCAATCCGATCGTCGGCTCGTCTAAGAAGACGACCGAAGGCTTATGCAACAATGCCGCCGCCAGTTCGCAGCGCATACGCTCCCCCAGGCTCAGCTTGCGCGCCGGAGTCTGCATATATTCCGCAATATCGAAGACATCGACCAGGAAGCTGCGGCGCTTGCGGTACTCCTCCATATCCAGTTCATAGATGCGAGCCAGCAGGTTGAAAGTATCCTGCGGCGGCAGGTGATACCAGAGTTGCGATTTCTGTCCATACACGCTGGCTATATGAAATGCGAGTTTGCGCCTCTGCTGCCAGGGTATCATACCCAACACGTGAGCCTTGCCCGCGGAGGGATACAGGATGCCCGTCAGCATTTTGATGGTGGTGGATTTACCCGCGCCGTTCGGCCCGATAAAGGCAAGCACCTCTCCCTGCTCAAGCGAGAAGCTGATGGGTTTCACGGCTTCGCGCTCGCGATATTTAGGCGCGACAAACGACCGCAAGCTGCTTGCCAAACCAGCTTCACGTCGGCGCGTTCTGAACGTTTTTGCTAACCCCTCAACCTCGATGATCGGCATCTGTTTCCTCCTTTACGTTGTGTGACAACGCCCTTACGCCTCAATTCTTGGGAATAATTGTGATCCCGCCTCTACGTGGGACAACACACGGCTTCCCCAGGCTCCCTCCTGTATCCACGCCGCTCCGCTTACAGGAGGTAATCCTAGCTGGCTCAGGATACGGTCAGATGTCAAGGGAATAAAGGGAGCCAGGTAGATTGCCAGCAGGCGCAATGCCTCGGCAGCGGAATACAGCACTGTATCGAGTTGCTGCTGCTTATCAGGCTGGCGGGCCAGTTTCCACGGCTCGCTCTGCTCGATGTATTGATTGGCGCGCCGCACCAGGCCCCAGATGATACCCAATGCACTTCCTATTTCCCACGCTTCCAGTGCTGCCTCAGTTCTAATGCATGTCTCCGTCGCCACGCGCTGCAAATCTTCCTCAAGTACCCCTGCCGGTCCTGGCGCAGGAATTTTCCCATCCCGGTAACGCTTCGTCATCGTAACCACGCGGTTCAAGAGATTGCCCAGGTCGTTAGCAAGTTCGTCGTTATAGTGACGTATCAATCCGGCGCGCGAGAAATCACCGTCGGATGCGAAAGACAGGTTGCGCAGCAGGTAGTAACGCACGGCATCGGCCCCGAACTTATTCACAAGCTCTACCGGCTCGACAATGTTACCGGTTGTCTTGGAGATGCGCTGCCCCTCCAGGGTAATGAAACCATGCACTGCTACCTGGCGCGGTAATTCCAGACCCGCGGACATCAACATGGCCGGCCAGTACAGGCAGTGGAAGCGCGTGATATCCTTGCCGATAACATGCGCATCGGCGGGCCAGTAATGCTCAAACTTTGTCTTGTCGTCTGGAAAACCGGCGACAGTAATGTAATTGGTTAAGGCATCGAACCAGACATACAGCACATGACCCGCGTCACCGGGAACCGGCACGCCCCAGGGTTGCCTGGCCGGATTCACTACCCGCGAGACGGAAAAATCACGCAGTCCTTGACGGATCATGCCTATCACCTCGGCCTGCCGCACAGCCGGCACGATGAAATCTGGATGCGCCTGAATATGCTCTAGCAAGCGATCGCTGTACTTGGAGAGCGCGAAGAAGTAATTCTCCTCCTCCAACCATTCGGGCACGATTGATGGATGGTCAGGACACCTGCCATTCACCAGTTCGTCATCACTATAAAAGTTGTTGCAGTTTGGACAATACCAGCCGGAATAGATGGATTTATAGATGTCTCCTCGCTCCTGCGCGCGACGAAACAGTTCCTGCGAGGCACGAAAATGTTGCTCGTTCGTCGTGCGAATCCAGGCATCATAGGATACATCCAGCTTCGCCCATGCCAGGCGAAAGGCCTCATCCATGCGCTCGATCCAGGTGCGAATATCGACCTGGTTTGCCCCAGCCGCCTTCACTACGTGCTGGCTATTCTCATCAAGCCCCATGCTAAAAAACGTGTCGTGCCCCTGCAAGCGATGATAACGGGCAATCACATCAGCCGCGACCTTCTCCAGCGAATGCCCGATATGCGGCGGTGCGTTCGGATAATCAATGGCAGTCGTGATAAAGTAGCGTTTGCCATCTCCGGCATCTTCCTGAGATGCCTCTTCGGATTTGGAATTGATCATTTGATACCTCTCTTCCTCTTTAATAAATGAGTAATGCTGCAAAAAAAGAAAGGGGCGCAGGTCTGTCGCCTGCGCCCCTTCGTCTCAAGAACTTTGTTACGGTCAAGTAAGCAATATATCTATGCTTGCAGAGGACAGCGACAACCCGTGGGATACAGTAAGCATCCCATAAACCATGCACATAGGCATTGCAAAAATGAAGGTCGTCGAATGATGTTCCATCTGCTCGGATAATCCTTATTCTATTGTTTTCGCGATGAGAAATGCGTGTGATGGTTTCACTCATCAAGGCATTTCCGCAGAAGCTATTCTGTACTCACGAATATACCTGTAACCAGGGCATCTGTCAAGGTATATATATAAGGATCAGGGACTAATGCCAAAGCGCAGGAGAATGTCCTGGCGAGAGCCGAGCGGAGAGGGAAGGCGTTGGAGGCGTAAACCGCTCAGCACAGCGAGTTCGGCCAGATGAAAAATGCCATAG
>Ga0209061_1000740_pt1 | contig 72202 bp, 70 predicted proteins | sample Coa_R1_10_FD_187157 | JGI IMG/M metagenome (GOLD analysis project Ga0209061, IMG submission 187157) | Surface soil microbial communities from Centralia Pennsylvania, which are recovering from an underground coalmine fire - Coalmine... | ecosystem: Environmental > Terrestrial > Soil >... | reverse complement strand
AGCCAGAAGGAGCGGACGAGCGGCATCGTGGCTCTACAAGCTGGGTTGGGGCAGGTGACCGTGCGGGCCCAGATCCAGGCGATGACGGTGGCCTTGCGCCCGTCGGGGAGGGTCGCCAGAGGGTAGAGGTGGCCGATGCGCCGCTCCGCTTCCTCGCGCATCCAGGCGCCGTAGTAGCGGACGTCCTCGGCGAGGCCCTGGGCGCCGAGCCAAGATCGGACGGCGAGGCGCCCGTCCCCATCCCTGGGGTGGACCGGTGGGCGGTTGGCGAAGCGGGAAGGCAGCTCGATGAGCGCCTTCGTGATGAGCACGGCGACCGGGTTCAAGTCGCTTCCATGCGCGACGAGGCCGAGGCGTTGTGCTTCGAGGGGGATCGACCCACCGCCGCAGAACGGGTCGAGGACCTCAAGGAGATCGTCCCCGCAGGAGCGTCGGATCTCCTCGCGGGCCTCCTCGAGGACCTTCTCGTCCTGCGTGGCTTCCCAGGGGACGAGCCGTTCGATCAGTCGGAAGAGCCGCTGGCGTTCCTGGTCTTGGGCTTCCTCGGTCGGGAAGCGATCGGGATGCGCAGAGGGGTCGTCGACGAGCTGGGCGAAGAGCACGGCCCGGCACGCCGCGAGAGGTCGGCGTGCCCACCACAGATGCAGCGTCGAGGGGTGCCCGTGGCGGATCGACTTCTCTCGTGCAGCCTCGCGGTTGATCGCTTCGAGGGGGAGCGCGACCTCGATGAGCTTGCGGCGAGGGATGTCGTCGTGCGCCATCTCAGCTCTGCGCCTTCGTCAAGGTGCTTGCCATGGCATCGGCGATCGCCACGAGTGGGTTGGTCGGGACCCGGCGCTTGTGGCAGGCGAGCGCCACGGCGGCGCTGACGAGGGCGAGGTCGGGTCCAGAGCCGAGGTAGGCGAAGACGGGAGAGAGGATCTCGCGCATCTCGGTCGCCGTCGGTCCGTACCAAAAGCCGCACAGCTGTACCTGAGCAGAGCGGGCGTCGGTGGCGATCTCGTTAGCGAGGGACTCGGTGTCCCACCGGCGAGTGGAGCCGACCTGGCGCCACTCGAGCTGCTTGGCGCGGATGAACTGTTGGAGCGCCAGCCGTTGGGCCTGGGCGATCACCGTGGCCTCCTTGGGTACCTCATCGTGGCGCCTCCGCGACGTCCCAGAGCATCTCCCAGTCGAAGGTGGTGGAGCGTTCCGCGAAGTGGAGCTGGCGCGACTTTCCGGCGAACGGGTTGTACAGGTAGCGGACCTCGCAGGTGTCGTCGCCGCGGACCTCGACGAGCGCCAGGAGGTAGTGGTCAGCGGCGTTGAGACCGGTGAGGATCTCGTTTCGGGTGACACTGACGGTGGTGGAGCCTTCGATGCGGCCCTTGACCTCGATGAGCAGCAGATGGCCGCCGGTGTCGATGGAGCGGATGTCGAAGCCCGGGTTGGCGTGCGGCATCGCCTCGGCATGCCGCCCGAGCCGAGCCTCCACCTCGAGCACAGCGCGCATCGCCCGCTCCTCGATCGCCCGAGTCTCGCGTGCGAGATGGCTGGTGCTCGCCGCGCCGGGGTCGCCGAGCGCGGCGAGGAGGCCGGCGGGGATGACGAGTGCGGCCCCGACGAGCACGGGCGGCAGGGCTTGGAGCCGGCGTTCTTCTTCGAGCTCGGCGAGCCGGCGTTCCAGGCGACCGGCGAGCTCATCCGCGCGGGCTTGGGCGCGCTCGGGGTTCATCTTCGGCTGGCGGCCCTGGGCGGCCTGTTCCTTGAGCACGGCGGCGCGCTGGTCCCAGTAGTTGATCTCTCGGGTGAGCCTGGCCCGTACGGCCGCCATCGTCCGCTCGACGCGTTCGTCGACCCGGGCGCTCACCTCGGCGAGGTGTGCCGGGACGATGTGCTCGATGGCGTAGTCGAGCGCGCGTCGTTCGAGATCCGGCGCGGACAGCCAGTCCTCCGCGAGGATGCGCTTGGTAATCGCGAGCTCGTCGGGGCTGGCGGCACGGTAGTCGAGGTACGGCGCCCATCCGCCCGGCGAGCCCGTGCCCGCTCGATCGATGCTCACGAACTCGAAGCGCCTGGACACGACGTGGTCGGCCTCGCCGGGGCCGGGACGTGCGTCGGTGATCGTGTGCTCCAGGTAGCAGAGCACCCGGGGGATCTCGGACGGGTCGGCGTCGTCGATGAGCACCGCGCCCGACGACAGGAGCGAGCCGTGGCGTTCGATGGTGAGAGCGACGACGGCATCCAAGAGGGGGTGACCGGGCGCCACGAGCTCGGCAGGGGGACGGCCAGGCTGGTGGATGAGCGCCTTGTCGAAACAGATCCGCTCGTAGCGTCGCAGCACCGACCGGCCCGAACGCACCGTCGCCGAGCGCACCTCGGCGGGGACGTGGGTGACCTCGTAGCGCTCCGGTTCGCGCTCGACGAGGCGCCCGCCGAGCGCGCTGAGCGCCCGCTCGAAGAAGGCGTGCACGTAGTGCGGTTGGAGCCGACGAGCCGCGGCCTCTTCCATCTGGAGTCGTAGGCGGGTGAGATCGGCTTCGGAGAGCACCTCGGAGGCGAGGGCTTCCTCGGCGATCAGCTCGCCGATCCCCTCGCCGACGTGCGCGTCAATGACCTCTTGGAGGTGCGCTCGCACGTCGGGCCGCTCCCCGTAGCGGATGGCCTCGATCAAGAGATCTCGGAGGGTGCGACCTGGCATGGCTCGGCCGAGCACGTCGAAGACCTGGCCACCGAGCGCCTGGCGCTGCTCGTCGAGCTTGCGGAGCAGCAGCTCGTACACCTGGCCCTCACGCGTACCGGCCGCCACGAGGTTCCACATGTGGCAGACCTCTTCCTGGCCGATGCGATGCACCCGCCCGAAGCGCTGCTCGATGCGGTTCGGGTTCCAGGGGAGGTCGTAGTTGACGACGAGATGGGCGCGCTGGAGGTTGATGCCTTCGCCTGCTGCGTCGGTGGCGACGAGCACGACGCAGTCGGGATCGGAGGTGAAGGCCTCCTGGGCCGCCCGGCGCTGCTCGCGGCGCATCCCACCGTGGATGGAGGCCACCGCCTCGGGACGGCCGAGGAAGCCTTCGAGTCGGCGCACCAGGTAGTTGAGGGTGTCGCGGTGCTCGGTGAAGATCAGGAGCTTGCGCCGGGCACCCGAGGCGCTGAACATCTCCTGGCCCTCGGCGAGCAGCCCCGCGAGCTCGGTCCACTTGCGGTCATCGCCTGCGGCGAGCACGCCTCGGGCGAGGGACTCGAGATGGGCGAGCGTCGCGATTTCGGCCTCGAGCTCGGCCGCCGTCTCGGCAGCTGACGCTTCATCGACGAGGCGCTCCTCGGCCTCTTCGAGCTCCGCCGCGTCGAGGTCGCCGTCGTCGAACGAGGCGGCGTCGAGGTCCTCGACGCCCAGTCCGAGACGCGCGAGCTCGGCACCGGTGCCGGGCTCGAGGAACCCGGCGCTTCGCGCGCGCAGCTCGGCCAGGTGGTCCTCGAGGCGCTTGCGGCGCCGAGCGAGGGACTGGTAGATCGCCTCGGGAGATGACGCGAGGCGGCGTTGGAGGACGGTGAGGGCGAAGCCGACGACGGTGCGTCGCCCCGACGCGAGCCGCTCGGCGCGGTTCATCTCCTCGCGCACGTACGTGGTGACCGCCTCGTAGAGGTCCTGCTCGGCCGCGGAGAGCTCGAAGGGGACGGTGTAGGCACGGCGCTCGGGGAAGAGGGGGCGTCCGTCGAAGCGAAGGAGCTTCTCCTTGACCATCCGGCGCATCAGGTCGGTGGCGTCGATCTGTCCCGATGCCGAGCGTCGCCGGCCTTCGAAGCGGTCCGCGTCCAGGAGGGCCAAGAACAGCTGGAAGTCCTCGTCCTTGCCGGCATGCGGCGTGGCGGTGAGCAGCAGCAGGTGGCGGGTGGTGGAAGCGAGTAGCTTGCCGAGGCGGTAGCGGCGGGTCTCGCGCACGTCGTCGCCTTCGTAGTGGGCGGACATGCGGTGCGCCTCGTCGACGACGACCAGGTCCCACTCGGTCGCCTTGAGGCGTTCCTGGATGTCGTCGTTGCGCGACAGGTGGTCGAGGCGGGCGATGACGAGATCGCGCTCGGCGAGCGGGTTGCCGGTACGGCTCGCCTCGATCGCGTCCCGGGTCAGGATCTCGAAGTCGAGGCCGAACTTCTCCGCCAGCTCGTCCTGCCACTGGGCGACGAGCCCGCCGGGCGCCACGACGAGGCAGCGGGCCACGTCGGAACGCAGCAGGAGCTCTTTGATGTAGAGCCCGGCCATGATGGTCTTGCCGGCCCCGGGGTCATCCGCGAGCACGAAACGAAGCGGCTGGCGGGGGAGCAGCTCGCCGTAGACGGCGCGGATCTGGTGCGGGAGCGGCTCGACGAGGGAGAGGTGCACGGCGAGCAGCGGATCGAAGAGGTGGGCCAGGCGGATCCGCCGGGCCTCGGAGACCAAGGTGAACAGCTCGCCGTCCGCGTCGAACCGAAAGCGCGAACCGGTGCCACGGACAGCGAGGGCCTGCTCGTCGGAGCGGTAGAGGAGACGCTCGCCGACCCGGCCGTCGGGGTCGCGGTAGGTGAGGGTGACGGCCGAGGAGCCGTGCCAGGACAGCGCCACGGCGGTGACGTCCCGGGCAGGCAGGATCCCTCCGATGACCGCGCCGGGAACCAGATCCTCCAGTCGGGCGCTCACGCGCGCCTCACCGCCGGTGAGGGCTGGCGGCGGGGGAGGTGCGGCATCGGCACCATCGTCGCAGGTCCCTGTGACGGGAGAGCGGCTTCCGGGGGGTTGGGCACGTGGGGGCCCGCCAGGAGGCTGCCGACGAGGCGCGGGACATGCACGTCTCCCGGAGCGACCAGCACCGTGGCTGCACGAGCTCGTGCTCGATTGGCCACGGTTCGAGGAAGGCCCACGTTGCCAGGATCGCGGCCAATCAAGATTCCAGGGGCTTGCGTACGGTCGTTGCGGACGAATCCGTACACCCCGACGAACGCAGCCGAGGGTTGCGGTCTGAGCTGAAGGGTCCAGTCAACATCCTCGAGATCGCTCCGGCGAGGTGGCCCTTCGGGGCCTCCTGCAGCCGGACACGGTCCCCCCTGAAGATCGCGGTCCCGTCCTGCGCGGGCAACAACGCTCGCCAGGCCGTGATGCCAGGCGATACATCCGACTTTTAGCATACTGGAAGAACCTGCGTCCACGGTGCTGCCTACCCAGCGGTAGGTGCACCACGCTCGACAGGTTCAGTACACGAGGCCGGACCTGGGGGCACCAGATGTCACGTCGAAGGAGCGTCACGAGCACCCTCTACAGCCTCGCTCGGGCGAGCAACAATCTCAGGGCAGCGTCGCGCGGTCCCGGCGCCTACGCGAAGCGCGTGGTGCGCCGGAAGGTCTACCGCACCTCGGGGCGGTTCACACGCTCCCTGCTGCGGGGCTTCGGCCTCTCGAAGTAACCCGCCGGTCCTCGGGGACCGGCCCCACCTGGCCCCGCGCCCCGGCGCTCGAGGCGCACCGAGGCTCGGCCGCTCGCCCGGTCGCCGGCGTCGCGTCCCGGGCAGGAGTCAGCCGGCTCGTGCTGCGGAGCACGCCGCGCAGATGCCGTGGACGGCGAAGTGCCGCGTGTCCACGGCGAAGCCGAAGCGCTCCTGCGCGCGCCGCGTCAGCTCGCTGAAGAGCTCCTCCGGAGCCTCGAACGTCGTGCCGCAGCGCTCGCACACGAGGTGGCCGTGCGCCTGCGTCGTCAGGTGGTAGGTCGCCGGTCCGTGGCCGAGGTGGCAGTGGATGACGATGCCGAGGCGCTCGAACTCCTCGAGGTTGCGGTAGATCGTCGAGAGGTGCACGTCCGGCACGAGTGCCTGCACCTCCTTGGCCAGCTCCTCGGCGGTCCGGTGCTCGCTGCTCGCGACGAGCCGGCGCACGAGCTGGCGCCTGCAGGTCGTGATCCGCGCGCCGCTCTCCCGTAGGCGCCGGAGGACGGCCTCCGCCGCGCCGTCGGCGACCTCGCCGTTCGCGCTGCGGCCCACGGGCACCATCGGCACCGAGGATAGCGCAGCTAGAATGCCTGCAGGGTGCTCTTGCGCCCAGTTCGCATCTAGTGCAGGATGGTCGGGCGGGAGGCGGAGGCGGAGGGGTCGGGTCGATGGTGCGAGGTCACTACAGGCGCGTGCGCGCTGCCCTGACCCCGAGCGAGTGGCGACGTGCCGGCGGCATGGCCGCGACGGTCATCGGGCTCCACGCGCTCGGGTTCGTCCTCCTCATCGCGGCGCTACCCCACCGCTACCGGCTGAGCGGCCTGCAGACGTTCGGTCTCGGCACCGGGCTGCTCGCCTACACGCTCGGCATGCGCCACGCCTTCGACGCCGATCACATCTCGGCCATCGACAACACGACGCGCAAGCTCATGGCCGACGGGAAGCGGCCGCTCAGCGTCGGATTCTTCTTCTCGCTCGGGCACTCGACGATCGTCTTCCTCCTCGCCGTCCTCCTGAACTTCGGGATCCGCGCCCTCAACAGCCAGGTGCGCTCCTCGAGCTCCCAGCTCCACCACCTCACGGGGATCATCGGCACGAGCGTCTCCGGCGGCTTCCTCTACCTCATCGCGGCGCTGAACGTCGTGATCCTCGTCTCGATCGTGCGCGCCTTTCGGGACCTGCGACGCGGCTACTACGACGAGGACGAGCTCGAGCGCCAGCTGGACAGCCGGGGTCTCATGAACCGGTTCTTCGGACCCCTCGCCCGGCGCATCGACGCGCCGTGGAAGATGTACCCGATCGGCGTCCTCTTCGGCCTCGGCTTCGACACCGCGACCGAGGTTGCGCTCCTCGTCCTCTCCGGCTCGGCGGTGGCGAGCGGGCTGCCCTTCTGGGCGATCCTCTCGCTCCCGGTGCTCTTCGCCGCCGGGATGAGCCTCTTCGACACGCTCGACGGCTCGTTCATGAACTTCGCGTACGGCTGGGCCTTCTCGAAGCCGGTGCGCAAGGTCTTCTACAACATCGCCATCACGACGCTGTCGGTCGTGGTCGCGTTCGCCATCGGGACGATCGAGCTGCTCTCGGTCTTCCAGGGCGAGTTCAGCCTGAACGGCGCGCTGTGGCGCTTCGTCGCCGGCTTCGACATCAACAAGGCGGGCTTCTTCATCGTCGGCCTCTTCGTCGTGACCTGGGCGATCGCCCTCGCCGTCTGGCGATTCGGGCGGATCGAGGCACGCTGGGAGGCTGCGGCTGCCCGCGCGCAGCCGGCGGGGGAGCGCTCGGGTGCCGGCAGCGCCCCGGTCGGCTGAACCTCGCCGGCGCGCACCGCTCGGCGCGTCGTGCGCCAGCTCCGATCGCCGCCGCACGGCAGGACACGGCATGGTTGCGGCAGGCTGTTCTCGTGCCGGTGGCCGCGCTCGTGATGGACGTCCGCGTCGTGAGCTCGTCGTCGCTCAAGGACAAGCGGATGGTCGTCGACCGCCTGCTCGATCGGTCTCGCCGCCGCTTCGGCGTGGCCGCAGCCGAGCTCGGGGGTCACGGGCTCTGGCAGCGGGCCGAGCTCGGGTTCGCCGCAGTCGCCTCCAGCACCACCCGCGTCGAGGAGACACTCGACGCGGTGGAGCGCTTCGTCTGGTCCCACCCGGACCTCGACGTGCTGTCCTGCGACCGCTTCTGGCTCGAGACGGACCACTGAGCGGGCGCCACCGGCGCGGGCCAGGGCCCGCCTGCCCGCGTCCGGCGCAGCGGGCCAGCGGCTCGGGCGCGCCCCACCGCCGTGGCCGAGGGGTCCTCAGCTCGGGACCGAGCGCTCGGCGGGCCCGACGTACGCGCTGAGCGGCCGGATGAGGCTGTTCGCCTCGAGCTGCTCCATGACGTGGGCGGTCCAGCCGGTGATGCGGCTCATGACGAAGATCGGCGTGAATGTCGGGATGTCGAAGCCCATGAGGTAGTAGGCGGGGCCGGTCGGGTAGTCGAGGTTCGGGTGGATCCCCTTCTCGGCGAGCATCGCCGCCTCGAGGTTCTCGTAGAGGGTCCACAGCCTGGTCGCGCCCGCCCTGCGGGCGAGGTCCTCGAAGGCACGCCGCATCGTGGGCACCCTCGAATCCCCGTGCTTGTAGACGCGGTGGCCGAACCCCATGATCTTGCGCCCCTCGGCGAGGGCCTGCTTGAGCCAGGCCTGTGCGGCGGCGGGATCCTCGATCTCGAGGAGCATCGCCATCACCGCCTCGTTGGCGCCACCGTGCAGCGGACCCTTGAGCGCGCCGATGGCACCGGTGACCGCTGAGTAGATGTCGGAGAGGGTCGAGGTGATCACCCGGGCCGTGAAGGTGGACGCGTTGAAGCTGTGCTCGGCGTACAGGACCAGCGACACCTCGAACGCGCGGACTGTCTCGGGATCCGGGACGGCCCCGAAGCACATGTGGAAGAAGTTCTCGGCGAACGACAGCGACGGGTCGGGCGGGATCGGGGCCTCGTCGTGCCGGCGGCGCTGCTCGGCGGCGACGATGGTCGGGAGCTTCGCCCAGAGCGACACCGCCTTCGCGAGGTTGGACTCCCGGGACGCGTCGGCCTCGTTCGGGTCGGTGGCACCGAGGTAGCTCACCGCGGTGCGCAGGACGTCCATCGGGTGGCAGCTTCGCGGCAGCGACGCGAGGACCGTGGCGAGCTCTCCCGGGACGGCGCGCTGCGCGCGCTCGGCCGCCTCCAGCTCTCGGCGGGCCTCGGAGCTGGGGAGGTCGCCGTGCCAGATGAGGTAGGCCACCTCCTCGAAGCTGCACCGCTGCGCGAGCTCCTGCACCGGGTAGCCGCGGTAGAGGAGGGAGTTGGTCGCCTCGTTGACCATCGAGATCGACGTCGTGTCGGCGACCACGCCGACGAGGCCGCGTCGGATCTCCTCGGGCGTTCCGGCCACGTCATCCTCCTTGCTGGTCGAGGGAGAAGTCGAAGACCGACGAGTCGAAGGCGCGGTAGCCCGCGTAGTCGACGAGCTCGTAGAGGCGGGCCCGTGTCTGCATCCGGTCGACGAGGCTGCGCTGGCTGCCCTCCTCCGCCAGCACCCGAAGGCCGTGCTCGGCCGCAGCCATCGCCAGGCGGAGGAGGGTGACCGGGTAGATGACGACGTTGACCCCGAGCTGCGCGAGCCGCCCGGCGTCGAGGAGCGGGGACTTGCCGAACTCGGTCATGTTCGCCAGGATCGGCACGCCGATGGCCCGCCGGAACGCCTCGAACTCGGACTCGTCCGCGAGGGCCTCCGGGAAGATCATGTCCGCGCCGGCGTCGACGTAGGCCTTCGCCCGCTCGATGGCGGCATCGAGGCCTTCGACGGTCCGGGCGTCGGTCCTCGCGCAGATGACGAAGTTCTCGTCGCGCCGGGCGAGGACCGCCGCCTTGATCCGGCGGACCATCTCCTCGGTCGTGACGACCTCCTTGCCGTCGAGATGACCGCAGCGCTTCGGGTTGACCTGGTCCTCGAGGTGGCAGGCGGCAGCCCCGGCCTCCTCGAGCAGCTGCACGGCGCGCGCGACGTTCATCGGCTCGCCGAAGCCCGTGTCGATGTCGACGAACGTCGGGAGGTTCGTCACACGCGCCACCTCGCGGGCACGACCTGCCACCTCGCTCAAGGTCGTGAGGCCGACGTCCGGCAGGCCGAGCGAGGCGGCGACGACCGCCCCGGAGAGGTACACGCCGTCGAAGCCGGACTGCTCGATGAGCATCGCGGCGAGCGCGTTGAAGGCGCCCGGGAAGCGCAGCAGCCTGCCCTCGCGAAGCCCTCGCCGCAGCGCCTCCCGGCGCGCCTCGACCGGGGAGGCCGCGCCGAGCATCAGAACAGCCCCTCGGTGGGCGGGTCGGCTTCGAGCCCCGCGACGGTGAACGTGAGGCCCTCGAGGTCGGCCGCCGGCGCCTCGTAGAGGCGCTCCGCGAGCGCCAGGAAGCGACGTGCCTCCTCGGCGTCCAGGACCTCCTCGGTGAGCGAGGCGAACTTCGCTCGGTACTCCGCTCGGCCGAAGGGCCGTCGGCCGAGCGGGTGCGCGTCGGCCACGGCGAGCTCGTCCTCGAGGGTCGTGCCGTCGTCGAGCTCGACGACGACGCGCCCGCCGAACGCCTGCTCGCTGCCCGCGGCATGGTAGCGGCGGGTCCACTCCGGGTCCTCGACCGTCGAGACCTTGCGCCAGAGGGCGACGGTGGACGGTCGTGCGGCGCGCTCGGGCGCGTAGGACCGCTCGTGGTGCCACGAGCCGTCCTCGAGCGCCACGGCGAAGATGTACATCGCCGAGTGGTCGAGGGTCTCCCGGGAGGCCTGCGGGTCGAACTTCTGCGGGTCGTTCGAGCCCGTGCCGATCACGACGTGGGTGTGGTGGCTCGTGTGGATCGTCACCCTGCGGATCGCGCCGAGGTCGACGATGCGTGCACGCAGGCGCTTCGCGAGGTCGATGAGCGCCTGCGCCTGGTACTCGGCCGCGTACTCCTTCGTGTAGCTCGACAGGATGGCTCGCTTCGGCTCGCCCCGGTCGGGGAGCGGGACGCGGTAGGTCGCGCTCGGGCCATCGAGGAGCCAGGCGATGATCCCGTCCTCGCCCTCGTAGATGGGGGAGGGAGCCCCTTCGCCGCGCATGGCCCGATCGATCGCCTCCACGCCCATCTTCGCGGCGAACGCAGGCGCGTAGGCCTTCCAGGAGGAGATCTCGCCCTTGCGGGACTGGCGGGTGGCGGTCGTCACGTGGAGGGCCTGCTGGATCGCCTGGTAGGTAACCGGGACGTCGAGGTGCAAGAGGGTCCCGAGGCCAGCGGCCACGGAGGGCCCGAGGTGGGCGACGTGGTCGATCTTGTGGGCATGCAGTGAGATGCCCCTCGAGAGGTCGATCTGCACCTCGTAGGCCGTGGCGATGGCGCGCACGAGGTCGCGCCCGGAGCGTCCCCGGTGCTGCGCGACGGCGACGAGCGGCGCGATGTTGTCCCCCGGGTGGGAGTACTCCGCGCCGAGGAAGGTGTCGTGGAAGTCGAGCTCGCGCACGGCCACCGCGTTCGCCCACGCCGCCCACTCCGGCGAGACGCGAAGCGAGCGGGGCAGGCCGTAGACGGTCGAGCCCGGCACGTAGGGGTGCGCCCTCGCCTGGTCGCGGGCGACGGCCACCGGTCGCCGCCGGATCGCCGCGGCCGCGACGCCGGCGTTGTCGATGACGCGGCTGATGACCATCTCCACCACGTCGTCGTCGAGCGCCACGGGGTCGGCTGCGACCTCGGCGAGCTTCCAGGCGAGCTGCGCCTCCCGCTCGAGCCGATCGGCACTCGGGTGGGTGCGGACCTCGTGCTCGATCACTCGCGGCCCTCGGGCGGATGATGGGTCCGGCCCCTCCCGGGCGCCAGGCGCGCGGTCATGGGCGCATCCTTGCAAGAACCACCGCGCTCTGTCGACCGCGCCGCGGCCGTCGGGGCGCCGGGCGATCGAAGGGGGGTCCCCGGTCTGCTCCCAGACGGCCTAGCGCGCCGCGCGCTCGCCCGGCCGGCGCGCGCTCGCCTGGGCCCGGCGGTACCAGCGCCAGGCCCTCGTGCGCCACGGGTCGCGGCGGGGCGCGAGCCGCGCGCCGCGACCGGTGAGCCAGGCGCGGACGGCGTCGAGGGGCGTGTCGTCGTGGACCGTGAGGCGAGCGAGGTTGAAGCGGTCGTCGCCGGCGCTCGACAGGGCCTCGCGCACGCCGCACGCGGCGTGGAAGCCAGCCTGCTCGACGAGGAGGCGCACGGCGCGATCGGAGTAGCCGTGCGGGTACGCGAACGTCCGCACGCGATGCCCGAGCGCGTCCTCGACGAGCTCCTTCGAGAGGGCGATCTCCGCGGCCGCCCGAGCGCGGGAGACGGCATCGAGCTGCGGGTGGGTGTGCGTGTGGGGGCCGACCTCGATGCCGAGGCCCTCGAGCCGGGCGAGGTCGGCGAAGCGCAGCATCGCCGCGCCCTCGTGGCGCGTCGCGGCCGGGCGGGGTGCGCCGACGAGGGCGCCGGTCGTGACGTAGAGGGTCGCCGGGACGTCGCGCGCCACGAGCGCCGGCACCGCCTCGGCGAGGAAGTCCGCGTAGCCGTCGTCGAAGGTCACGACCACGGGTCGCGCCGGTAGGGTGCCCGCGTCGAGGGCGTCGACGAGACCGGACACCGTGAGCGGCGTGCACCCGGCCTCGGCGGCGGCATCGAGGTGCGCGGCGAACGCCTGCGGCGCAACGGTCCAGTGGCGAAGCCACGGGGGTGGCTCGTCGCTGATCGCGTGGTACAGGAGGATCGGGATCGCCGCCGGACCAGCCTGGGCCGTGCGCGCCGTCGCGGGCACTCGCTCGTCTTGTCGCAGGCGCTGCACCCTCGCCCCTCCCTGGCTGGGGGCACACCCCGGCCGCGCCGATTCTCACCCGGCTGGTCGAGCGGAACATCATCTCGGCGCTGGACCTTCCTACCGCGGGCGCGGGACGCGCGTGCCGAGCGTCGGCGTGGTTGAATCGTTGGCTCGATGAGCCAGCAGACGAACTCTCCGACGATCTGGCGCTGCGCCGCGTGCGGCGCGCTCGTCCACCCAGCCGACGAGCGGGCCGCGATCGCGTGGTGCAGCCGCTGCGGACGTGCCCAGGAGGCACGCCGCGACGGCCCGTAGGAGTGGGCCCGCCTAGCCCGGCGCGTGGCCGCCGTGCGGCTGCGCGGGCGCGCGCACCCAGGCCCAGGCTTCGGCCAGCTTGAGGATCGTGTCGCTCGTCGCTCCCTGCTCGAGGTGCTGGATCAGCCGCTCGCTGATCGCCTCGAGCAGCGCCTCTTGGTCCGCCATCCCACCTCCTCCCCGGCTCGCCGGTCCGCGGCAGGCTACCCGGACGCGAGACCGCCGCTCGGGCGCGACGAAGGTCGCCCGAGCGGCGCCCGCCGAGGGGTCGAGCTCGGCCTAGACTTCCCGGCGTGCGGGATCCGACGAAGCGCTTCGGCCGCTACCTGCAGCGCTGGTGGGACGCCCAGCTCCAGGCGGCCGACGACGGCGGGCCGCTGCGGGGACGCGATGTCGAGGCGCTCGCCAGCGAGTTTCGTCGCGCGGCCCAGTTCGAGGTGGCGCAGGCCGCCTTCCTCCACCGGCGCCCCGACGCAGCGACCGCCGCAGCCGTCGTGGGCCGGCTCCAGCCACCGCCGAGCGAGGGGGAGGCCGCCGTGCTCACGGAGGCGCTCGTGCGCGCCGGGTCGAGCGCCCAGCGGGTGCGCACCGTGACGACGGCGGGCGCGCTCGTGACCGTCCTGGCGCTCGTGCTCCGCAACGTGCTGCGCGGACGCTAGGCGGACGAGCCGCAGGGCGGCCGCACCCTAGACTGCCGCCGTGGCGGCGGGTTCGTTCGAGGCTCGGGCGCGCAGGATCGCCACGCTGCCCAACGGGCTGACGGTGGCCCGCCTGGCCATCCTCGGGGCGGCCCTCGCGGCCCTCTTCGCGGCCCACAGCCGCGTCGTTGCGGTGGCGCTCCTCGCGGCCGCCGGCGGCACCGACTTCCTCGACGGCTACCTCGCCCGCCGCTTCGACCAGGTGAGCGAGCTCGGCAAGGTGCTCGACCCGAGCGTCGATCGCGCCGTCATCGCTGCCTCCGTCGTCGCCATCACCGTCTACGGCGCGTCGCCGCCGTGGCTCGCCGGGGTGGTCTTCGGACGCGAGGCCGTCGTCGCGCTCGCCGCGCTCGCCCTCGCCGCCAGGGGAGCGCCGCGCATCGACGTGCTCTTCGTCGGCAAGGCGGGCACGTTCGGGCTGATGTGCGCGTTCCCGCTCCTCCTGCTCGGTGACGCCCCCGGCGCCGCCGCCCACGCGCTCGCCGAGGCGGGGTGGGTCCTCGTCTGGCCGGCCCTCGCGTGCTCCGCGCTCGCTGCGCTCGCCTACGTGCCGCGGGCGCGGCGCGCCCTCGTGCTGGCGCGGGCCGGCCGGCCGCTAGGTTCGGCTGCGAGGAACGTTCGAGCCTGCTCTCCGTGAGCTGGCACGGGCCCGTCGGGAGGAGGTGCGGATGAAGGCGGTCATCATGGCCGGTGGGGAGGGCACGCGCCTGCGCCCGCTGACGACGAGCCAGCCGAAGCCGATGCTCCCGATGGCGAACCGGCCGATGGCCGAGCACATCGTGGCGCTGCTGCGGGCGCACGGCTTCGACGAGATCGTCATGACGGTCGCCTTCCTCGCCAACACCATCCGCACCTACTTCGGGGACGGCTCGGAGTTCGGCGTGCGCATCAGCTACGCCACCGAGCAGACGCCGCTCGGCACCGCCGGCTCGGTCCTCAACGCCCGAGAGGTGCTCGACGACCGCTTCCTCGTCATCTCGGGCGACGTCCTCACCGACATCGACCTCACCGAGCTCGTCGCCTTCCACGAGCGCAGCGGCGCGGTCGCCACGCTCGCGCTCAAGTCGATGGAGAACCCGCTCGAGTTCGGCATCGTCATCACCGACGAGAAGGGGCGCATCGAGCGCTTCCTCGAGAAGCCCGGCTGGGGCCAGGTGTTCTCCGACACGATCAACACCGGGATCTACGTCCTCGAGCCCGAGGTCCTCGACTTCATCGCGCCGGGGCGTCCCGTCGACTTCTCGGCGGAGGTCTTCCCGCTCCTGCTCGGGGCGGGGCGCCCGATCTACGGCTGTCGGACGGAGCGCTACTGGGAGGACGTCGGCACCCTGGAGGCCTACCTCCGGGCCCACGAGGACGTGCTCGACGGCAAGGTCGCACTCGGCATCGAGGGCTTCCCCCTCCGCCCCGGCGTGTGGGTCGGGACGGGCGCGGAGGTCGACCCGACGGCCACGATCGTCGGCCCGGCGCTCATCGGGGACAACTGCCGCGTCGGGCCGGGCGCGCGCGTCGGCGCCTACAGCGTCCTCGGCGCCAACGTCCGAGTCGGCGACGGGGCGGAGATCGAGCGCTCCGTCGTCCACGACAACTGCTACGTCGGCGCCGGCTCGATGCTCCGGGGGGTCGTCGTGGGGCGTTCGAGCGAGCTGCGCCAGGGGGTGCACATCGAGGAGGGTGCGGTCATCGGCGACCACTGTCGGATCGGTCGCCAGGCGGTCGTCACGCCGGGGGTGAAGATCTACCCGCACAAGCTCGTCGAGGCGAACGCGACCGTCACCTCGTCGATCATCTGGGAGTCGCGAGCGAGCCGCGCCCTGTTCGGTCGGCTCGGCCTCGTCGGCCTGGCCAACGTCGACCTGTCGCCCGAGCTCGCGGTGCGGGTGGCCCTCGCCTACGCCTCGATGCTGCCGAAGGGGGCGACGGTGACGACCTCGCGCGACTCGTCGCGCGCGGCGCGCGTCCTCAAGCGCGCCGCGATGGTGGGGCTCAACGCGGCGGGTCTCAACGTCGAGGACCTGGAGGCGGCGAGCATGCCGGTCACCCGGTTCCACGTGCGGACCGGCTCCAGCCAGGGCGGTGTCAGCGTGCGGCTCGTCGCCGACGACCCCCAGTCCGTCGTGATCCGCTTCCTCGACGCCCAGGGCCTGGACATCGACGAGGCGACACAGCGCAAGATCGAGCGGATCTTCTACCGGGAGGAGGCCCGGCGGGTGCTGGCCGGAGAGATCGGGGACATCGACTTCCCGCCGCGCACGGTCGAGCTGTACACCGCGAGCCTGCTCGCCGACGTCGACGCGGAGGCCATCCGCCGAGCGCGCTTCAAGCTGGTCCTCGACTACGCCTACGGGACGTCGAGCCTCGTCATGCCGAGCGTGCTCGCCAAGCTCGGCGCCGAGGTCCTGGCGGTGAATCCCCTCGTGTCGACCGAGGGCCTGCTCGGCTTCGAGCGCTGGGCGCACGCCGAGCGGCTCGCCGAGCTGGTCCGCTCGTCGGGCGCCCACCTCGGTGCGGTGATCGGTGCGGACGGCGAGCAGCTCACCCTCGTCGACGACTCGGGCCGGGTGCTGCGCGACGCCGAGGCCCTCCTCGGCTTCGCCCGGCTCGTCGGCTCCTCGATCACCGGCGCGAAGCTCGCCGTACCCGTGAACGCCACCTGGCGGCTCAACGAGCTGTGCGCCGACCTCGGGGCGGAGGTGGTCTGGACCAAGCTCGGCACCTCCAACCTGCTCGAGCTCGCCGCCACGACGGACGCCGACCTCGCCGCCGACACCGCCGGCGGGTTCGCCTTCCCGTGCTTCCTCCCCGCCCTCGACGCGGTCGCCGCGCTCGTCCACCTCCTCGAGCTCCTGGCGCGCAGCGACGTGCGCCTGTCCGACGTGGTGGCCTGCCTGCCGCCGGTGTGGATCGTGGAGGAGGACGTGCACACGCCCTTCGACCACAAGGGCAGCGTCATGCGCGCCGTCCTCGAGCAGGCCCGGGGCGACGACGTGGTGCTCGTCGACGGCGTGAAGGTCATCGACGCGGCCGGCTGGACGCTCGTCGTCCCCGATCCCGAGGAGCCCCTCACCCACGTCTTCGCCGAGGGCGACAGTGCGGACGCCGCCAGGGCGCGTGCCGGACGGGCCGTCGCGGCGATCGAGGCCCTCCTCGGCGAGCTGTGACCCCGTCTCGCGCCGGCGCGGCTGGCTACCATGTCGCCCGTGGACGTGCCCGAGCACCTGCGCTACACGAGCGACCACGAGTGGGTCGAGATCGACGGGCGCCGCGCCCGCGTCGGGATCACCGACTTCGCGCAGGAGGCGCTCGGTGACGTCGTCTTCGTCGAGCTCCCCGCCGTCGGCACCCGCGTGGAGAAGGGCGCGATGCTCGGCGAGGTCGAGTCGACGAAGTCGGTCTCCGAGGTCTACGCGCCGGTCTCGGGCGTCGTCGTCGAGGTCAACCACGCCCTGTCGGAGGCGCCCGAGCAGCTGAACCGCGACCCCTACGGGGAGGGGTGGCTGTGCGTCCTCGAGGCGAGCGACCCGGCCGAGGCCGACGACCTCCTCGGCGCCGCGGCCTACGTCGCCCTCACGACCTCCTGAGGGCTTCCTCCGGGGCGCGCCGCGAGGCGACCGGCTACCGTTGTCGCCGTGTTCTGTCACAACTGCGGGCACCGCAACCCCCCGGGCGTGAACTTCTGCTCGTCCTGCGGTGCCGCGCTCGCAGCGACGACGGACACCACCGTGACGTTCGTCCCCGAGGACGCGCTCGGCGAGCTCGGCGAGGAGGAGGTCGGGCTGAACGTCGGCGAGCTGGCCGAGGGAGCCGGCCTGCTCGTCGTCAAGCGCGGGCCGGCGACCGGGGCCCGCTTCGTGCTCGACAAGGACGTCACGCGCGCCGGTCGGCATCCCGACAGCGACATCTTCCTCGACGACATCACGGTGTCTCGTCGCCACGCCGAGTTCCTGCGGGAGCCCGGTGCCTACCGGGTCCGGGACGTCGGCTCGCTGAACGGCACCTACGTCAACCGCGAGCGGATCGACGACGCCGTCCTCTCGAGTGGGGACGAGGTCCAGATCGGCAAGTTCAAGCTGCTCTTCCTGGCGCCGCGCACCGCATGAGGCGGCCGCAGCACACGCCCGAGGGTCGCGACCACCTCTCGATCCGAGAGGTGCTCGACCTGCTGGCGCAGGAGTTCCCGGACATCACGATCTCGAAGATCCGCTTCCTCGAGAGCCGTGGGCTCATCCACCCGGAGCGGACGCCGTCGGGCTACCGGAAGTTCTACGAGGCCGACGTCGAGCGCCTCGCGTGGATCCTGCGCCAGCAGCGCGAGCACTTCCTCCCCCTCAAGGTGATCAAGGGCCGCCTCGAGCAGGGGGGGGAGCTCGCCTTCGTGGCCGGCCGGCTGTTCGAGACCGAAGCGGCCACCGCCGGGCCCGACGCGCCCGCGGGGCGCCGCGCGCCGGCGGGAGACGCCGCTCGTGCGCCACGTCGCAACGGCACCGTGCGCGAGGAGGCCTCCTCGCGCACGCGAGACCCCGAGGGGCAGGGGGGCGCCGCCGGCCACGGGCCGGAGCCCTCCGCGTCGGCGCCGGGCAGGTCGGCGACGAGCGGGGCGCCGGAGGAGGGGAGCGCGAGCCTCACCGCGGACGAGCTCGCCGAGGCCGCAGGCGCCGACCGGAGCCTCGTCACGGAGCTGGAGAGCTTCGGACTGATCGCCGGGCGGGACATCGCCGGGGTTCGCTGCTTCGGCGCGGACGCGCTCGCCGTCGCGCGCCTCGCGGCGGCATTCCGACGCTACGGGATCGAGGCGCGCCACCTGCGGGCGCTCAAGCACGCGGCCGAGCGGCAGGCGAGCCTCATCGGCCAGGTCGTGCTGCCCCTGCTGCGCCAGCGCAACCCTGAGTCGCGCCGGCGCGCCCTCGCCGAGGCGGACGAGCTCGCCTCGCTCGCGATCGAGCTCGAGGGCGTCTTCCTGCGCCGGGCCCTCGGCCAGGTCACCGGCGGGTGAGCGGACAGGTCGAGCGCTTCCTCTCCGGGGCCGAGCTCGCCGCCGTCACCGCGCGTCTCGGTGCCGAGATCTCGGCGGACCACCCTGACGGCGTCACCGTGATCGGGGTCCTGAACGGGAGCCTCTGCTTCCTCGCCGACCTCGTCCGCGCCCTGCGCGTGCCCTGCGAGGTCGACTTCCTCGCCGTGACCTCCTTCGCCACGGGTGCGCCGCGCGCGCGTCTGCTCAAGGATCTCGACCTCGACCTCGCGGGACGCGACGTCGTCCTCGTGGAGCACGTCGTCGACACGGGCCTGACGACGAGCTTCCTCGTCGGGCTCCTGCGCCAGCGCGGACCGCGCTCGCTGCGGGTCTGCGCGCTCCTCGAGCGGCCCTCGCGCCGCATCGTTCCCGTGGAGCTCGCCTACGTCGGCGCCACGGCGCCGGAGGACTTCCTCGTCGGCTACGGCTTCGACCTCGCTGGCCGGCTGCGGAACCTGGACGCGATCTACGCGCTCCGCTCCGCGCCCGAGCAGGACGAGCTCGAGGCGCTCGAGGCTGCGCTCTTCCCTGGCGTCGCGGGACACGCGAGGGCGCCCAAGCGGTAAGTTCGAGCACTGTGGAGGTGCACCTCGCCGCTGTCCGTGTCGATCTGCAGTCCAACACGCCAGTCGTCCTGCTGCAGGAGGCCGAGGGCCCGCGCTCGCTGCCCATCTTCATCGGCGCGCCGGAGGCGACGGCCATCGCCTTCGCGCTCCAGGGCATCGACGTACCTCGACCGATGACGCACGACCTCATGAAGAACCTCCTCGAGGCGCTCGGCGCGAGCGTCGAGAGCGTCGTCGTCACCGAGCTTCGCGAGTCGACGTTCTTCGCCGAGATCCACCTCCAGGTGGGCTCGCGCTCCGTCGAGGTCTCCTCGCGCCCGTCCGACGCGATCGCGCTCGCCGTGCGCACGAACGCCCGGCTGTACGTCGCGGACGAGCTGATGGACGCTGCCGGTGTGATCATCGAGACCGACGACGAGGAGCCCGACGAGGAGACCAGCCCCCCGGCGGAGGAGATCGTCGGCGAGTTCCGGGCGTTCCTTGAGGAGGTCCGTCCGGAGGACTTCACGGAGTAGCCGGCCGTCGTTGACCGCCGTCGCGGGCTGCCGTAACGTCGTTACACGGGCGTAGTTACGCTCTCGTGACCGGTAGCCAGCAGGGCCGCCGGCCGACCGTGGAGGGACGTGCGTTGGCGACCACCGCCGAGACCGGCTACCGGGGCCCACAGGTCTGCAAGATCGTCGGCATCACCTACCGGCAGCTCGACTACTGGGCCCGGACGGGGCTGCTGCGCCCGTCGCTCGCAGACGCTCGGGGCAGCGGCACGCAGCGCCGCTACTCGTTCCGTGACGTCGTCGAGCTGAAGGTGATCAAGCAGCTCCTCGACGCCGGGGTGAAGCTGCAGCAGGCGAGGCGAGCCGTCGCGTGCCTGCGCGACGCCGGCGAGGACATCGCCTCAGCGAACCTCGTCCTCGCGGGCGAGGGCTACGTGCTCGCCCGGACCGGCGAGGAGATCGTCGACCTGCTGCGCGGCCGGCAGGGCGTCCTGAACATCGTCCCCCTCGGCGGCCTCGTCGACGAGGTCGAGGCCGCGATCCGCCGCATCGGCGACGCTGCGGTCGCCGGCGCCGGGACGGACGCTCTCGCGCAGGAGGGCTAGGCGACCCTGCCGGAGACGGGCGCGCGCACGGCCCGAGCGGTCGCCTTCGCGCACGACTCGGAGCGCCAGCTCGCCGCGCTCCTCGACTTCTACGGCGTCGCGTGGGAGTACGAGCCGGTGACCTTCGTCCTCGCCTGGGACAGCGCAGGCCGGCCGACCGCGGCCTTCCGCCCCGACTTCTACCTTCCCGAACACGACCTCTTCCTCGAGCTCACGACCCTGCGCCAGGACCTCGTGACCCGGAAGAACCGCAAGGTGCGCCGGCTGCGCGAGCTCCACCCGGACGTGCGCGTCAAGCTCCTCTACCGGCGCGACTTCGATCGGCTCATGGCGCGCGACGGCAGGCCCACGAGCCTCGCGCCCGCGCCCGCCGTCGAGCGCGAGCCCGCTCAGGCCTCGGGGCGCATCGCCTCGGCGAGGTACGCCGCGGCGAGCGGGTAGCGGTGGTCGATGCCGCTGTGGGTCCCCTCGAAGAGCTCGAAGGCGACGTCCTCCACGCCGATTAACCGCAGCTCGTCGACGAGCGCCTCCGCCCCGAGGTCGAGTCCGTAGTCGTCGGCCCGCCCGGCGTCGATCCAGATCGCCCGCGCGCCGCGCAGCGCCTCGGCGTGCCCCCGCACCATGCGCACCGGGTCCCAGGCCAACCACCGCTCCCACACCTCGGCGCGCAGCCGCCCGGTGGCCGGATCGAAGGGCAGCTCGACGCCGCCGTCGGGCGCCGGCGAGAAGCAGGCCGCCACCGCGTAGCACGAGACGAGGACGTGGTCGTAGGGCCGCCGCTCGAGCGGCCGCGCGGCGAGGTCGGCGAAGAAGGCGTCGTAGGAGCGGTCGTAGTGGTCTCGCAGCGCGCGGTACGCGTCGCGGATCTCGGGGAGGTAGCAGTGCTCGTACCCGGCATCTCCAGCGTGCGACGCGAACGCGCCGAAGACGTCGGGCCGGGTCATGGCGTTCACCATGGCCCCGAAGCCGCCGCTCGACTTGCCCTGCAGGGCCCGGTGGCGGGGCGAGGCCAGGGTACGGTAGGCGGCGTCGACGAACCCGACGACGTCCTCGCACAGGTAGGTGGCGTAGTTCCCGGTGGCGGGGGAGTCGACGAACTGGCTCCCGCCGAGGGCCGTGAAGGCGTCGACGTAGACGACGATGCACGGCGGCGCACCGCCGGCGAACACGGCGTCGAGCGCCTCGGGCGTCGCGGGGGAGAACGGTCCAGGCCGCAGCGCCCAGCGCGTCACGTAGCCGCCGAAGCCCTGCAGGACGTAGATCGTGGGGTAGCGGCGGTCCGGCTCGTCGTCGTAGCCGGGTGGGAGGTAGACCCACAGCGGGCGGCGCGTCGGGTCGCCGAGGGGGTTCCCGGCGAGCGCCGGGCTGTCGATCTCACGCGCCTCGATGCGCCCGGCGAGCTCGAGATCCCAGGGTCGCATGCTCAGGTGCCGGCCTCGTCGACGGCCCGGTGCAGGCGCGACGGCCACCAGTTGGCCCGGCCGAGGAGGGTCACGGTGGCCGGGACGAGCAGCGTGCGCACGACGAAGGTGTCCATGAGGACGCCGATCGCCAGCCCGAAGCCGATGGCCTCGATCTGCGCGCCGCCCGGCCCGGATCGCCCGGCGACGCCGAGCACGGCGAAGGTGCCGGCGAGCACGAGGCCGGCTGACGTGATCGTCGGACCCGTGCGAGCCACGGCCTGGGCGACGGCGCTCGAGAGCCCGCGCCGCCGGGCCTCCTCGCGAATGCGCGTCATGACGAGGATGTTGTAGTCCTCGCCGAGGGCGAGGAGGAAGATGAACATGAGGAAGGGCAGCACGAAGGTGAGGCCCGCGTCGCCCCGCAGGTCGATGAAGATGATGCTCGACAGTCCGAGCGCGGCGAGGTAGGAGAGGGCGACCGACACGATGAGGTAGAAGGGCGCGACCGCGCTGCGCAGCACGAGGGCGAGGAGGATCCCGATCGCGAGGATCGCGATCGGGATGATGTGGACGAGGTCCCGGTCCGAGGTCGCGGCGACGTCCGCGAGGGCGGCCGCGACGCCCGCCACCCCGCTCGCCGTGGCGCCTGCCGCGCGCGCCGCGGCGGCGGTCGCGGCGCGCACGGCCGGGACGGCGTGCAGCGCGGCCGTCGACTGCGGATCGCCTGCGGCGAGGCTCGCCTCGAACTGCACCGTGCGGCCGTCGGCAGAGACGAAGAGCGCCGTGGCGCGATACGCGTTGTAGAGGGCGACGGGGATCGAGCGCGCCGAGCGAGGGGGTAGCTCAGGGAGGGCGCCCGGCGGGCCGAGGAGCTCGTGGAGGCGGGCGTAGGTGGCGGCGGGGATCGGGTCGCCGGTCGGGTCGAGCGGCGCGTCGAGCGTCGAGAACTGACCGGAGTCACGCAGCACGCGTTCGGCGACGGCGAGTGAGCGCGGGTGGTCCCACACCGGCGTGGCGAAGCGCAGGATGAGGTTCGTCGGGTTGGCGCTCGCCTCCGGGAAGTACCGGGCGATGAGCGCGTTGCCGATCGCGGCGTCGCTGCCGGCCGGGGCACCGACCGCGCCGCCGAAGCCACCTGAGCGGTAGGAGAGGGCGCCGAGCGCGAGCCCCCCGAAGGCGAGGACGCCGGTCGCGAGCGCCCACGCCGGCCGACGCAGCACGCGACGCGCGACGGTGCCCCACCACGGCTCGCCCCGCTCGCCGGGGTCGACGCGCGAGGGCCAGAAGGCCGCCCGGCCGAGCAGTGCGAGCAGGGCGGGGAGGAGGGTGAGGCCGGCCGCCAGCATCACGCCGATGCCGACGGCGAGGGGGATGCCGAGGTCCTTGTAGATGCCGAAGGTCGCGAGCAGGAGGCTGAGCAGCGCGAAGATCACCGTCGCGGCCGACGCGGTGATCGACTCGCCGACGCGCTCGACGGCGTGCGCAACCGCCTCCCGACGAGGCCGACCGCCGCGCAGCTCCTCACGTACGCGAAAGACGAGGAACAGCCCGTAGTCGGTGCCGGCACCGAGCACGAGGACGATGAGCAGGAGCTGGGTGATCTCCGAGATCTGCAGGCCGTGCGCGCCGAGCTCGCCGATGACGCGGTCCGCGACCACCAGCGCGAGGCCCGCCGGGAGCAAGGTCACGAGCGGCGCGAGGAGCGAGCGGAAGATGACGAGGAGCAGGACGACGATGAAGACGACGGAGAGCACCTGGGTGCGGTTGCCGGCCGCGATGGAGCGCTCCTGGTTGGCCACGTTGGAGGCGACCGGCCCGGCGACGTGGAGCTCGAGCCCCGGCGGCGGGTGGATCGCACGGAAGGTGCGCTCGAGGCCGTCGATGAGCCGCTTCTCGCCGCTGATGTCGACCTGGTTGATGTGGGCGTTGACGAACAGCTGGGCGGCGTGGCCGTCGGGGGAGACGCCGAGCGCGCGCGCCGCGACGACCTCGGGGAGCCGACGCGCCGCGACGACCTCGCGCGCCAGCGCAGCGGCGTCCGCCACGCCGAGCCGAGCGCCGCGGCGCACGGCGACCACGATGACCTGGCTGTAGTGGTTCTGGTCGCCGAGGAGTGGAATGGCGAGGTTGGCCGCGACCGTGCTCGGCGCGTTCGCCGGCAGGAACTGGCTGTTGGAGTTGTTGACCTCGCTGCCGAGGCTCGGCAGCGCCCGCGAGCACACCAGCGCCGCGGCGAGCCAGGCGAGCAGGATCACCCAGCGGAATCGGACGGTGGCCCTGCCGAGCGAGGCGAAGATCCGGTCGGTCACCGGGGGAGGCGGCGCGCGTCAGCCGAGCTCGGCGGCCGCCGTCGCGCTCGGCACCTCGACGCGACCCGGCGACTCCTCCGACGGCGGGGCCGTCCAGCTGCGGCGCAGCTCGACGTGGGGGATGAGCCAGGAACCGACGAAGGCGAGCGCGGCGATCGGGACGGCGACGACGAACACCTCCTCGATCGAGCCCGCGTAGGCGGTGACCACCCCGTGGCGCACGCCGGGCGGGAGCGTCCGCAGGAGCCCCGGGGTGATCTGGGCGGTGGCGAGCTGATGGGTGACCGGGAGGCCGCGCAGCGCACGCGCGAGGCGAGCGACGAGGGTGTTGGCGAACACGGCGCCGAAGACCGCCGTCCCGAAGCAGCCGCCGATCGAACGGAAGAAGGTCGCTGCGGAGGTGGCGACGCCGAGGTCGCGGTGCGCCACGGCGTTCTGCACGACGATGACGAGGACCTGCATCACCGCCCCGAGCCCCATCCCGAGGACGACCATGAAGAGCGTCTCCTCGAGGGTGCTCGTCGTCGGCGAGTAGCGCGAGACGAGGTACAGCCCGAGCGACATCACGGCGGTGCCCGCGATCGGGAAGAACCGGTACCGGCCCGTCCGGCTGATCACCTGGCCCGCGAGGATCGACACCGACAGCACGCCGGCCATCAACGGGAGCAGGCGGATGCCCGACGCGGTCGGGCTCACCCCTCGCACGACCTGGAAGAAGATCGGCAGGAAGACGATCGCACCGAACATGGCGAAGCCGACGATGAAGCTGATGAGGTTCGCCACCGCGAAGGTCTGGTTGCCGAAGAGGTGGAGCGGCAGCACGGGCTCGCGCGAGCGGCGCTCGGCGAGGAGGAACGCGGCGAGCAGCGCCGCGCCGAGCACACCGAGGAGGTAGATGGGCGCCGAGGACCACGGGTAGGTGACGCCGCCGAGGCTCGTGAGCAGGACGAAGGCGGTCGTCGCGAGGGCGAGGAGCCCGGCGCCGAGGTAGTCGATCACGTGCTCGACGCGCCCGAGGTGGCCGGGGACGGCGCTCGCGACCACCACGAGCGCGGCGAGGCCGACGGGGACGTTGATGTAGAAGATCCACCGCCAGGACAGGTCGTCGACGAACACCCCCCCGAGCAGCGGCCCGACGATGCTCGCGACGCCGAAGACCGCGCCGAACAGCCCCTGGTAGCGGCCTCGGTCGCGCGGCGGCACGACGTCCCCGACGATGGCCTGCGCCCCGACCATGAGGCCGCCCGCGCCGAGCCCCTGGAGCGCGCGGAAGACGATGAGCTCGAGCAGGCTCGTGCTCAGCCCCGACAGCGCGGAGCCGATCAGGAAGAGGACGATCGCGGCCTGGAAGAAGACCTTCCGGCCGTAGAGGTCACCGAGCTTGCCCCACAGCGGCGTCGACGCGGTCGAGGCGAGGAGGTAGGCGGTGACGACCCACGCGATGTGGGCCGCGCCGTTCAGGTCGCCGACGATGGTCGGCAGCGCGGTGGAGACGATGGTCTGGTCCAGCGCGGCGAGGAGCATGCCGAGCATGAGGGCGCCGATGATGACGAGGATCCGCCGGTGCGTGAGCTCACCGCCCGTCGGGCGGACCGCGCTGCCAACGCCGCGAGCGCTCATCGCGTCGCCTCCCTCGACGCCGGTGCCGGCGAGGCGAGCTGCGCACGGCGCGCACCCCGGCCTCGTTGCGCCGCACGCGCCCGCCCGGCGCGCCCGTGGTCGGCGAGGCCCGCCGCGAGGAGGTCGAAGGCGGCCTCGACGACCTGGCGGATCGGCACCCGCCCGCCGGTCCTGCCCCAGAACATGACCGCCGCCCGCGTCGCCCCGGTCGCGGCGAGGACCGCCACGGCTGGGTAGGGGTCCGCCTCGGGGTCGACGCCGAGACGGCTGGCGAGCGCCGAGGTCAGGATCCGCTCGACCGCGGCGCCGTGCGCGGCGAGCGCGGCCCGGAGTACCGGTTCGCTGTTGACGAGCTGGCAGCGGTGCAGCCAGGCGGGCCGCCCGGGGCCGAACGCTTCGGCCTCGCGCTCGCGCCGGTCGATCGCCGAGAGCATCGTCGCGCGCAGCGCCTCGAGCGGCGGCAGCTCGTCCGGCTGGGCGAGCAGGTCCGCGCGCAGCGCCTCGAGCTCCTCGGGCCCCTCGCCGATGATGGCCGCCTCCTTCGAGGGGAAGTAGTTGAAGAAGGTCCGTGTCGACACGTCGGCCGCCGCCGCGATGTCCTCCACGGTGACGTGCGAGAAGCCGCGCTGCGCGACGAGCTCGAGCGCTGCGAGCACCAGCGCCTGGCGGGTCGCGAGCTTCTTTCGATCCCTCCGGCCGGCGTGCTCGGGGCGGGGCGCGGCCGGGCCGCTGAGCGCTTCCGTGGTCATTACACGCACTATAACCTTGCACGGAGCGCAAGATCGCGCTCCGGCGCCCCGGCGGCTCAGCTGCAGCGGCTCGGCGTCGGGTTCGTCGGCGCGGCGAGGACCTTTCGCAGCGTCTCGATGGCGCTCGCCTCGATCTGGCAGACCCGCGAGTTGCTGACGCCGAGGAGCCGGCCGATCTGCGCCTGGGTGAGGCCGCCGAGGAAGTGGAGGAGGACCACCGTGCGCTGGCGCTCGGGGAGGCTCGTGACGGCCCGGCGGATCTCGGCGATCTGCTCGGCGGCAAGCAGCTGCGGCTCCGGCTCGCTCTCCGCGTCCGCGGTGATGAGGTCGATGAGCGCCTGCGGCTCCTCGGCGTCGGGGTCGCCCGCGGCGTGCTCGAGGTGGAGCAGCTGCGAGGCCTGGACGTCGCGCAGGAGCTCGGCGCCGGCGTCGGCGTCGACGCCCATTCCCTCCAGCACCTCTGCCGCGTCCGGCACCCGGCCGAGCTCGCTCGACAGCGCCTCCATCGTGACGCGGTAGGTGACGACCCGCCGACGGGCCGCACGCGTCAGCCAGTCCAGTCGGCGTAGTTCGTCGAATATCGCACCGCGGATTCGCTGGATGGCGTAGGCGGGGAAATGGCTCGCGTCGGAGCCTTCCGTCCAGCGATCGATCGCCTCGAGGAGGCCGAGAAGGCCGAAGCCGGCGAGGTCCTCCTTGTCCCAATAGTTCCGAACGTGAGCCGGAAGGCGCCGAACGGTCGTGTGGACGAGGGGCTCGTAGGCCAGCGCGAGCTCGTTGCGAGCGGACCGATCGCGGCGCTCCCAGAAGCGGCGCCAGAGGTCGGTGCAGTCTGGAGCGCTGCCTGTCCGCAGCGAGGGCAGAGAGCCGCTGCGAGCACCGGAACGTGCTGCTCCGCTCCTCACCATGTACCTCGCCTCACTCCGGGCGCCCGCATCGCGCTGGCTCCCCGTCGAAACCTCAGATGCCTCGTAACGCGCTGAAAGCCAATGAGTTCCGTCCCATTCACGATCAGCGCGCACGACGGTAGTGGCCATACATGCGTTCTGCAACAGAGAATTGCTCGCCATTGCCGCCCAGACGGTCGGCACTTATACGGATTGCCGACCAGGAAATAGATGGTGATGATTCGGACATATTGGTCGGGAGGTGTTGCACTTCCATAGAAGCAATAGGGGTATCGAGAGTTGCCCGATCAGGCAGAGCGTCCGCGCCGTCGCGGCGCATGCCTGCGCGACGGGCGCGCCGGACTCGTGGCCGCCCGAGCGTCCCTACTACCGTCCAGCCACGTGGAGGGCGCTTCGGCGTCGGGCGAGGAGGGACCACCGTGCATCGAGCGCATGAGCTGCAGGACGAGCTGCGGGACCTGGGTCGGGCCCTGCGCGAGGAGATCGGCCCCGTCTACGCCGCGTACGCCCAGCTGGCCCGGGCCGCGATGGCGGACGGCGCCCTGAGCAGGAAGACGAAGGAGCTCATCGCGCTCGCCATCGCGGTGAGCCGGGAGTGCGACGGCTGCATCGTGGCGCACGCTCGCGGCGCGGCGCGAGCTGGGGCGAGCGCGCCGGAGGTCGCCGAGGCGCTCGGGGTGGCGGTCATGATGAACGGGGGACCGGGGACGGTCTGGGGGCCGCGGGCCTTCTCCGCCTACCGGGAGTTCGCGGAGCGCGACAGCGCCTGAGCGCTGCGGCGCGCCGGGGGAGCGGTGAGCTCGGCGCGCAGTGCCTCGATCCGCTCGAGGCGAGCGTCGATCTGGGCGAGCAGGTCGCTCGCGCGGCGGAGCTGGCGTTCGACGCGGGCACGCAGCGCGAGGTTGACGGCGAGGCCCTCGTCGAGGATGGCGAGGCGCGCCCGGGGGTCCCCGTTGCGCTCCCAGGCGGCCCGCAGCCCCTCGATGCGCGCCTCGGCGTCGAGGAGGCGACGGATCTCCTCGAGGTTGAGGCCCATCGTCTCCTGCAGCTCTCGGATGCGCCGGACGCGCGCGAGCTGCTCGGCGCCGTAGCGGCGGCTGCGGCCCGGCGGGTGGGTGGCAGGGGACAGGAGGCCGAGCTCCTCGTAGTAGCGCAGGGTCCGCTCGGACACGCCGGTCTCGAGCGCGGCCTCACCGATGCGGACGAGGTGGGACGGGTCGCGCTCGGCGGGAGCGCGCGAGGCGGGCGCTGCCCCGGCCGAGGCCGCGCCGGCTCGCTCAGGCACGGCCGCGGCGGCCCCCGGCCGCCTCGACCTGGCCCTCGGCCGCGTCGGGAGCGGCGGCCGGCGCACGTCCCGCGCCCTCCTCGTGCACGAGCGCGTGCAGGTCGTGCACGTAGCGCCGACCGCGCAGCCACGACGCGCCTGCCGCGACGAGGCAGGCGACGAGCGCGAAGGTGAAGGCCTTCTGGAGCCCGGCCTCGAACGGCTGGGAGAGCAGCGCGGGGAAGAAGCTGCGGCCGGTCAGGTAGTGGGCACGCGCTGCCGGCAGCCGGGAGAGCGCCGGGCCGAGCAGGGTCTGCATCGGGTTGTAGCCGAGGAAGGCCGCGAAGAGGCTCCCCACCGGCGGGAGCGCGGCGACCTTCGCGGCCACCGGTCGTGGCACGCCCTGGGCCGTGAGCCCAGCGAGGAGGGCGTGGGGCAGGGTCGCGGAGAGCCCGATGATGACGAGCGTGAAGAACACGCCGATCGACAGCACCATCGCGGAGTTCTGGAACGTCATCACGACCCCGGCGCCTGCGCCGCGCTGGTCCGGCGGGAGGCTGTTCATGATCCCGGCCTGGTTCGGGGCCGAGAAGATCCCCATCCCGAGCCCCATGAGGAGGATGAGGAGGGCGAAGGGGAGGTAGGTGAAGTTGACCGGGAGCACCTCGAGCAGCCCGAAGCTGAGCGCGGCGACCGCCATGCCGCCCGTGGCGAAGGGACGGGCGCCGAAGCGGTCCGACAGGACGCCCGCGAGGGGGCCGGCGAGGAGGAACCCGACGGTGAGCGGGAGCATGTAGATCCCCGCCCACAGCGGCGTCGAGGAGAAGCTGTAGCCGTGCTGGGGGAGCCACACCCCCTGGAGCCACATGATGAGGATGAACATGAGGCCGCCGCGGCCGAGCGAGGCGAGGAAGGTCGCGAGCGTGCCCGCGGAGAAGGCGCGGATCTTGAACAGGCGGAGGTTCAGCATCGGCCGGTCGACGTGGCGCTCGACGACGGCGAAGGCCACGAGGAGGGCGATGCCGGCGCCGAGGCAGGCGAGCACGAGCGGGTTCGTCCAGCCCATCGAGTGGCGACCGTAGGGCTCGATGCCGTAGGTGATGCCGACGAGGACGAGGACGAGGCCGAAGGCGAAGGTCCCGTTGCCCCACCAGTCGATGCGCGACGGGGTCCGGATCCCGCGGTCCTCGAGCTTGAGCAGCGCCCACAGCGTCCCGAGGAGGCCGAAGGGGACCGAGATGAGGAACACGAGGTGCCACTCGACCGGTCCGAGGAGCCCACCGAGCACGAGCCCGATGAAGGAGCCGGAGATACCGGCGACGCTGTTCACGCCGAGTGCCAGGCCTCGCTGGTGGATGGGGAAGGCATCGGTGAGGATCGGCGCCGAGTTGGCGAAGATGAAGGCGCCTCCCACCCCCTGCCCGACGCGCATGACGATCAGCCACAGCGCGCCAGCGCCGCCGTGGAGCCACGTCACCGACAGGAGGATCGAGAAGACGGTGAAGGTCGCGAACCCGAGGGTGAAGATGCGGACACGGCCGAACATGTCACCGACCCGGCCGAGGCTCACGAGGAGCACCGCCGTGACGACGAGGAAGCTCATCAGCATCCACAGCAGGTAGCTCGAGTTCCCGGGCGTCAGCGGGTTGAGCCGGATGCCCCGGAAGATGTCCGGCATCGCGATGAGCGTGATGGAGCTGTTGACGGTGGCCATCAGCATCCCGAGCGTCGTGTTGGCGAGCGCCGTCCACTTGTACCGCTCGTGGTCGGCGCCAGGCGCCGGGCTCGGGACGAGGACGCGACGGGCAAGGCTCATCGGCGGATCATCACCTCACTGGGAACGCCGCGCGACGCGGCGCTACCAGCTTCGGCGATCCTTACGTGAACGTCAAGTTCAGCTGAGGGCGGCGCGTGCACCGCCTCCGCCGGGCGCCGCGCACCCGGCGGAGGCCGACACGGGCTAGGCCTTGGAGATGGGGATCTTCTTCTCGACCCTCGCCGCTTCCTTCGGGACCGGGACGCGGACCTCGAGGACGCCGTTCTTGTAGCTGGCCTTCACGTCGGACTCGGACACGCCCGACGGCAGAGGGAGCTCTCGGCTGAACGAGCCGTAGCGCAGCTCCCGGCAGACGTAGTCGCGGCCCTCGGTCTTCTCCTCCTCCCGGCGCTCGGCCTGGATCCGCAGCGTGTCGTCGGCGATGGCGATCTCGACGTCCTTGTCCGGGTCGATGCCCGGCAGCTCGGCCCGCACGACCAGGGTCCCGTCCTCGACGAACTCCTCCACGTTCATCGTCGGCCGCTCGGTCGGCCAGAGCAGGATCGGGCGGCGGAAGATCTCGGGCCAGTCGTCGAAGAAGCGGTCGAACAGGTCGCGGCTTCGCGACATCAGGTCGTAGCGGGAGCGCTCGTGCTTCACCAGTGACATAGACATCACCTTCCTTCCGGAGACAGCGTGCACGACGCTTCACCGTGAGCGTGCACGAAGCCTCGCGCCGGCGCTAGGGGCGCAAGTCCCACGTGCCGCGCGCCGCGCCCGCGCCGTGGGGCGCGGAGCCGATCACAGGTAGGCGCGCAGGTGGAACGGCCAGCCGCTGGACGCGGCGTGGAGACGTCGGCCCGTCACCTTGTAGGGCTCGATCAGCACGATCACCTCCCGCCGGCCGTCGACCCACGGCTCGAGCCCGGGCGGCTGCAAGACCTCCTCGGGCGAGGCGTGCCGCAGGGCGCCGCGCACGAGGACGGACCAGCCCTGTCGTCGCAGGGGGTCGATCCCGTCGATCTCGAAGGCGACGGAGATCGGCGCCTCGTCGATCAGGCCGCCCTCGCGGGTCCGCAGCGCCAGACGCTCGCCCTGCGTCGTCGACACGACCTGGTAGTTCACTGGCACGATCACCGGGAAGTCGCCGACCACGAACGCGACGCGCCCGACGCTTCCGGCTCGCAGCAGCACGTCGCACTCGTCCGGGGGGAGCTCCTCGAGCCACGCTTCGTGCACCGGCATCGCAACCCGCCCTCCTCGCCGACGCCCACGCGAGCACGCAGACGTGCTCGGGCGCTAGAGACGGAAGGCCCGAAGCCGGACCGCCACCGACGGCCGAGCGACTAAACATTACATAACGACGCTTATCGGCGCTAGCGCAGTAGCGCTCGCCGTCTGGCCGGAAGCACGGTTCACGGACAGCGCGGCCCTCGCCGAGAGCGCACGCGGGGCGAAGCGGACATCGAGCGGCCGCGCCGGCGTCGGCCGAGGCCGCCCTCGTGCACGGCGACGAGCTCGCGGGCTGGCTCGTCGCCTGCGCGATCGACCGCGCCTGGCCGGTCGGCTCGGCGAGCGGTGCCGGCGCGACGCCCCGGACCATGGCACGGGCCGGCGGAGCGCAGGACGGCCCGGGAAGGCAACAAGATGGGCTGGCAGACGCCAGCCCATCTCGAGAAGTTCTGTTCCGGCTCGGAGCTCCGGCCGTGCTTGTCTGCCACAACCGTCCGGAGGTCGGCCTGTTGCACCTGCCGGGCATACCCCGAGGAAGCGGGCGGCGCCTCGGCCGCCCCTCAGACGGCGCTGATCGGCTGCCTCCGGACGCAGGCTCTGCCCGGGCCGAGGCCCGGGCACTACCGGCCCGGTGGACCAGCGCCTTCGGACGAGTCCAACGTTCTCACGCCGACTCCCTTCCGTTCCTGTCCGGGGCGGAGCTCGCTCCGCCACCGCTCCCTATCGTTGCGACTCGGGCCGGGCGCGTCAACCCCACCCGACCGGGTGCGGTGGTCGGTCGGGGTCGATCAGGCGGCGCCGGGCCGGCGCGCTGCCCTGCGCCTCACGGTCGCACCGGCACGGCGGGCGGCTCGGCGAACTGCGTCCGGTACAGGTCTGCGTACAGGCCACCGAGCGCGAGGAGCTCGTCGTGGCGACCTCGCTCGACGATGCGCCCGGCGTCGAGGACGAGGATCTCGTCGGCGCCGCGCACCGTCGAGAGGCGGTGCGCGATGACGAGCGAGGTGCGGCCGGCGAGGGCCGCGTCGAGCGCGTGCTGGACGGCGACCTCGGACTCGGAGTCGAGGTGTGCCGTCGCCTCGTCGAGCACGACGACGGCGGGTGACTTGAGCAGCAGCCGGGCGATCGCGACGCGCTGCTTCTCCCCGCCCGAGAGCCGGTAGCCGCGGTCGCCGACCAAGGTGTCGAGCCCGTCGGGCAGCGAGTCCACGAGCTCGAGCACCTGGGCGGCGCGCAGCGCGTCGCGCAGCTCCTCCTCGGTCGCGTCCGGCTTGGCGTAGAGCAGGTTCGCCCGGATCGTGTCGTGGAGGAGGTGGGCGTCCTGGGTGACGAGGCCGACGGCGCGACGCACCGAGGAGAGCGTGAGGTCGCGCACGTCCACCCCGTTCAGGAGGACCGCTCCCCGGTCCACCTCGTACAGGCGAGCGACGAGGTAGCCGATCGTCGTCTTGCCCGCACCGGTCGGCCCGACGAGGGCGACCATCGAGCCGGGCTCGACGGTGAAGGAGACGTCGTGGAGGACCGGGGTGCGCGGCGAGCGCTCGAGGACGGCGACCGACTCGAGCGAGGCGAGCGAGACCTCCTGGGCCCCCGGGTAGGCGAAGTCGACGTGTCGAAGCTCGAGCCGGACCGGCCCGGGCGCGAGCTCGCGCGCCCCCGGGCGCTCGGCGATCATCGGCTCGAGGTCGAGCACCTCGAAGACGCGCTCGAAGGAGACGAGCGCCGTCATCACGTCGACCTGTACGTTCGAGAGCTGGGTGAGCGGCCCGTAGAGGCGGTTCAGGTAGGCGACCAGGGCGACGACCGTGCCGACGTTCAGCGCGCCCCGGATGGCGAGCGTGCCGCCCCAGCCGTAGACGAGGGCGGTGGCGAGCGAGGCGGTGAGCATCAGGGCGGCGAAGAAGAGCCGCCCGTACATCGCCTGCACGACGCCGATGTCGCGCACGCGCCCGGCGCGACGGTCGAAGTCCGCGCGCTCGCGCCCGGGCCGGCCGAAGAGCTTGACGAGCAGCGCGCCCGCGACGTTGAAGCGCTCGGTCATCATCGAGGTCATCTCGGCGTTGAGCCCGTAGGCCTCGCGGGTGATCTTCTGCAGGCGCCGTCCCACGAGGCGAGCCGGGAGGATGAACAGCGGGAGCAGCGCCAGCGCGGCGAGCGTGATCGGCCACGAGAGCACGAGCATGGCAGCGACGACGAGCGCGACGCCGACGAAGTTCCCGATCACGTTCGAGAAGGTGTCCGTGAACGCCTGCTGCGCGCCGAGCACGTCGTTGTTGAGCCGGGAGACGAGCGCGCCGGTCTGCGCCCGGGTGAAGAAGGCGAGCGGCATCTTCTGGAGGTGCGCGAAGACCTGGGAGCGCAGGTCGAAGATGAGTCCCTCGCCGATGCGCGCCGACAGGTAGCGCTGCGCGACGCCGAACGCCGCGTCGAGGAGGGCGAGCCCGGCCACGACCGCAGCCACCCCGACGACGAGGCCGACGTCGCGCCGCAGGATGCCGCGATTGATGATCATCCGGTACAGGAGGGGGTTCGCCACCCCCACGACGGCATCGGCCACGATGAGTACGAGGAAGAGCGCGAGCAGGCGTCGGTAGGGCGCGGCGAAGCGGAGTACGCGCCGCCAGGTCCCCGGCGCGACGCGCTGGTGCTTCACGGACTCGTCGCGGGTCAGCGCCCGCAGGTGCATGCGGTAGATTCCTGGGCCCACGCCGAGCCGGCCCCTCCTCGTGCGACGCCGGCTCGCAGGCTACCGCCGAGGCGGGCGGCGCACGGCCGGCGGTACGAGCCTGGACGGGACGGGGTAGCTTTCGAGGCTGGATGGCACGACGCATCGACATCGAGCTCACCTCGCGACGCGCCGACGGGTCGTTCACCTGGCGTGCCGCCGGCGCGCTCCAGCCGCGCGGCAGCCTCGACGCCGGGCTCGTCCCGCCGGGCGCGCGCGTCGGCGACGTCCTGCGCGCCGAGGTCGAGGCCGAGCTCGAGGGTCTCGCCGTCACGGCGGTCGCCCCGCTGCCGACGCGCCAGCCGGAGCAGAACCGGATCGAGCTGCGCCCGGCGCACGAGGGCTCCGGACGGGTCACGGCCACCCTCCTCGAGCGCCGAGATCGCCGCCGGCGCGAACCGGCCACCGCCGAGGACGGCGAGCGCCGCGCGCCGCGCCGCGAGCGGCGGATTCGCCGGGCGCGCGCCACGGGCCCCGGCGAGGAGCCTGCCCGCGGCGCGCGAGCCGAGCGGCGGGAGCCGACGGGCCGCCGGCGGCCGGAGCGGGCCGAAGGTGGTACCACCCGGCCGGCGCGCCTCGCGCCGGCTCGCGCGCACCGGGACGCGCTCATCGCCTCCCTGCCGCCAGAGCAGCGGCCGATCGCCGAGCGCCTCGCCGACGGCGGCCTGCCGGCGGTACGGCGCGCCCTCGCCGAGGAGGAGGCCGCCGCGCGCAGCGAGGGGCGGCCGTCCCCGGGCGGGGAGGCGATCATCGCGCTGGCGGAGGAGCTCCTCCCCGCCGTCCGCCAGGCGACCTGGCTGGATCGCGCCGAGGCCGCGGTCGCCCGCCTCGACACCATCACGCTGCGCGACCTGCGGGCCAGCGTCGTCGGCGCGGCGCCGCGCGACGAGCACGGACGCGCCCTGCTCGGTCGACTGCGCGAGGCCCTCGACGAGCGTCGCGCCAAGCTGCGCGCCGCGTGGGAGGCCGACATCGCCCGTGCGCTCGAGGAGGGACGTGTCCTCCAGGCGCTGCGGCTCGCCGGCCGCCCACCGGAGCCCTCCACCCGGCTGCCCGCGGCGCTCGTGGCCCCGCTCGCCGAGGCCGCCTCCGCTGCCCTCTCGCCCTCGACGCCGGCGGAGCGGTGGATCGCCCTCCTCGAGGCAGCCGCGGCCTCCCCCCTGCGGCGTTCGGTCAAGCCGGCGGGTCTGCCCGACGACCCGACCGGCGACGTGCGCCGCGCCGCCGCGCTCGCCGCGGGGCGCGTCCCCGCCCTCGCTCCCCTGCTCGGGCTTGCGATGCCGCCCCCGCCGCGCCCGGTCGCGAGCGCGCCCCGGCGCTCGCCGCGCGCGTCCAGGCGCCCCGCGCCGGGGCAGCCGCGGCCCTCCGGCGCCGGCCGCGACGAGGCCCTCGCGCCCCGCCGCGCGGCGGCGACCGACCCCGGGACGCACGTCGGGCGCGGCCACGGTCCAGCCTCAGGGGCCGTCGACGGCGAGCCCGTGCCCGCGGAGCCAGTCGAGGAGCCCCTCGGCGAGCGGTAGGCTGGCCAGCTCCCGGAGGAGCACGAAACGAGCCTCGCTCGCGTCGTGGCCCGCGACCGGCTCGCCGGGGGACCTGCGCGTGGCGACGAAGTCGTAGACGAGGTAGCGGCCGGCGAGCACCGCCGTGCCGAGCAGGTCACCGATCGCCGCGTCGATGCCGGTCTCCTCGTACAGCTCCCGGGCCGCCGCCTGCGCCGGCGTCTCGCCCGCCTCGACGCGCCCGCCCGGCAGGCTCCAGCGACCACGTCCGGGCGGGTTCCGCCGCCGCACGAGCAGGAGGGCCTCCCCCTCGACGAGGACCGCGCCGGCGCACGGCTCGAGGCGGGTGCCCGGTGCGGACTCGCTCACGGGAGGGGCCGATGCATCACGATGAGGCGGGCCTTCAGCCCCGCCGCCTCGAGGAACGCCTTCGACGCCCGGTCGCCCGGCGCCGTGACGACGTCGAGGCCCTCCCGACCTCGCGCCGTCGCCCAGGCGACGACGTCGGCGAGCAGGCGCCGGCCGATGCCGGCGCGTCGCTCGCCGGGCAGCACGTAGAGCACCTCGACGCGTGCGAACCCTGTCTCGGCCCCGTCGTCGGTGGCGAGCGCTGCGCCGACGAGCCGGCCCGATCGAGTAGCGACGACGCCTCGCCACGCCGGGTCCCGCAGCAAGGTCGCGAGGCAGGCGCCAGAGGTCGTGCGGGCCGAGCGGGAGCGGCGCGTGCGGCGGGCGAACGCCGTGGCCTCGAGGGCCGCCGCCTCGAGGAGGCGGGCGAGCGGCTCGGCGTCAGCCGGTTCGGCGCAGCGGAACGACAGCCCCTCAGCTGGTGCCGTGGGCCACCTCGCCGGTGAGCTGCTCGATGCGGGTGAGGATGGTCCGCCGCTGGCGGGTGCTCGCCTCGTAGCGCCGCACCGCCTCGAGCTCCTCGCGCGAGAGGCCCGCCAGCCGCGCGACCACCTGCGACGCGGCGAGCGTGTCGTAGCCGGGGATGGCGAGGTCGCGGGCGCTCGGCTGGCCCGCCGAGCCCGCCTCGGGCGCGCCCGCCCGGTCGGCCGGCGCCGGGCGGCGCGGGCCGCGCACCGGTGGACGGCCGGCGAGGACCTCCTCGACGCGGCGCCGGCCCGTCGCGACGACGGCGCGCCCGATGAACGAGGCCGTCGAGACCCTCCCCGCGAGGCGCGCCCGCCCCCGTTCGACGAGGCGCGGCAGCTCGTCCGCCAGCGCGAGCGCGGCACCGAGCGGCGCGTAGACGGCGTAGTCGAGGAGCTCCTCGAACAGCGGCCGCTCGCCGCGCTCGCCCGCCATCACACGCAGTCCCGGCACAGCCCGCGCGCCCGGTCGGCGAGCTGCGTCTCGCTCTTCACGAGGAAGCACGACTGGCAGACGAACTCGCCGGGCTGCTTCGGGAGCACCCGCGCCGCGCCGTCGACGCGGTCCTCGGCATCCGTCGCCTCCTCCTCCTCGTCCTCCTCCTCCTCGGGAACGACGAGGCGCTCCTTCAAGATGACGTCGAGGCTCGCCTCGACGTCATCGTCGTCGAGCTCGTCCTCGTCCTCGTCGACGACCTCCTCGGCCTCGGCGATGGCCGGGGCGCGCGCGAGCGGGCCGTCGACGGCGTCGAGCAGGCTCGCGTCGTCCTCGTCGACGTCGGCGACGTCATCGGGGCCGAGCTCGTCCTCCTCGACGAGGTCTTCCTCGTCGAGGAGCTCGTCCTCGAGGTCCTCGAGGTCGGCCTCGGCGTCGAGCTCGGCGTCGAGCTCGCTGTCCATCTCGCTCGGCATCAAACTCCCTCGCACGTTCGGCTGTGCGACCCGGGCGGCGTGCGTCCCGGCCCCCTGAGCGCGGTCACTATACGGCAGGTCGATAACGACGCCACGGGCGCGAAGATTCCCGATCCTGCGCCCGACCATGCCCAGCGCGCAGGTGGGCCCAGGGTGCCGTTGGTACCATCCGACCGGCGCTGCCGGCGCGCCCTGCGCCGCCTCCGCAGCGGACGTTCTCTACTTGGCTCCCTGGGCCCCGCCCTGCGCAACTGCCCCGCCGGAACGACCAGGAGCGCTGACGGAGCTCCCCTCGACGGTTGCCCGGGTGCGGGACGCTCCATTGATGACCGCGTGGTCCCGGCGCGTCAAGGGCCGCTCGCTCAGGGCGCCGCCCCGCCCGATCGCCGACGGGCCTCGACGCGGACCTCGGCGTCGAGCCGCCCGAGCGGGGCGTCGTCGTGGTCGACGAAGCGCATCGCCCGCGCGATCCCACGGTGCCCGGCCACCTCGCCGATGAGGCGGTGCATCTCGCGTGCGATACGGCGGTAGGCGGGGTGCCCCTGGGCACTGGAGCGCAGCTCCACGAGGTGCATCGCCTCTCGGGCGTTCATCTCCATCGAGTAGCGGACGTGGTACGCGAGCGGCACGGCGTAGGCGGCCTGCTCGGGGAAGCGCTCGAGGAGGGCCTCGTGGAGCTCCCGGGCGCGCTCGAGCGAGTCCACGAACGGCCGCTCGAGCCCGGCTTCGACGACGAGCTCTGGGACCGTGTAGCCGAGGCGGGTGCCGAGCGGCTGCCACTCGATCGTGAGCAGCCGGTGGCGCTGCAGGTCCCGGAAGACGCCGTAGTCGGACACGATGTCGAACCGGTAGGACGTCCGCTCGAAGGCCCGGCCGGGGCGGTGCCGGCGGTTCCGGCGCTCGCCCACGTAGGCGGCGAGCAGCTCGGCGCGCTCGCCCTCCCCGAGGGCGGCCACCCGCCGGGCGACGGCCGCGTCCGAGCGCCCCGAGAGCGGGTAGCAGATCGCCGCGAGGACCTTCTCCTCCCCCTCGGGGTCGAAGTCCGTGAGCTCGACCGAGGGCGCCAGCGCCCCCCCCTCGCCCCCGTCGTCGGGCCACAGGCGCGCGACCACCTCGCGCGTGGCGGAACGGGTCGACGCGAGGTACTCGCTCCACTCGCCGCCGCGGTCGGGCCGATCGAGGCGCTCGAGGAAGGAGGGGATCACCTTGCGCAGCTCCTCGAGCATGCGCTCGGCGTAGGCGCGCGCCTCGGGGAGGGGGTGGACCCGCATCCGCAGGAGGAGCGCCTCGTAGGCCTGGCCAGAGCCGTAGATCCCGACGTTGGAGAGGGAGCCGGCGGGCAGCAGCCCGCGGAGCACGTCGAGCGCCCGCGCGCGCACGGAGGCGCGCCAGGCGAGCTCGGGGACCTCGGGCCGGTTCGGGAACGCCCGCACGAGGTGCGCCTCGAGCCGCGGCAGGAGCGCGCCGTAGGTGTCGAACATGCGGTCCATCTCGCCGACGTAGCGGGCGCCGAGCGGCGAGTCGAGGATCTCCGGGTCGCGCCGGTAGCGGTAGTGCCCGGTCGGCATCCGCCGGTCGTAGGGCACGTAGCGGGTCGACTGCTCGAGGTAGGCCATCAGCCGGCCGCGCTCGAGGATCTTCGTGAGGAGGTTGGAGGCCTGCTCGCAGGCGAGGTGGACGCCGCCGAGCTGGGCCACGGAGTCGTCGCCGTACTCGACGAAGACCCGGCGGTACAGCTCCTCGGCACGCCGCAGCCCGACCGTGGCGTCGACCGACGCGTCGCCGGCCGTGTCGAGGTCCTCCACGAACTCGTCGAGGAACAGCCGGCGCAGGCTCTTCGACGAGCGCGAGTAGCGGGCGAAGAGGGCGCCCTTCACCACCTCCGGCAGGTTCACGAGCGCGAACACCGGTCCGTCGAGGTTGGTCACGTACGGGCGGAGGACGGCCCGCTCCTCGTCGGTGAAGGTCTCGGCGGCGTAGGCGGACATGCCCGGACGAGATTACGAGAACCCACTGGCGCTAGGGCGGATTGCCGTTCACCTGGTCGGATCGCTCGCCGTCGAACGGTTCGAGGCGGCTGGATGCGGCGACCACCCCCCGTTCCAGCTGGTCCGCCGCGCGCCGCGCCGTCAGCGCGCACCGCTCGTCGTGGGCCACGACGGCGATCTGGCGGAGCAGGTCCACGAGCTGCTTCACGTTGCGCACGAAGTCGCCGGGCGAGATCGGCGCCGTCTGGGTCCTCCCCCGGCGCGCGCGGCGTCGGGCGGCCTCGGGAGCCAGCAGGTGGCGCAGGGAGGCGCCGCGCGCCCACTCGAAGGCGAGCCGCGCGAAGCCCGCGTCGAGGGACCGGGTGGGCGGCAGGCGCGCCGCCCGCTCCTCCTCGCGCAGCGCGCCGGCGAGGGCCAGCAGCTCCTCGGCTCGCGGCGCGATGCCGAGGCCGGCCAGCTCGGCACGAGCGGCCGAGCGACGCGCCTCGAAGGTCGCGAGGGAGACGAGCGCGGCGAGGCTCGGCGCGTCCAGGCCGTCGAGCAGGCCGGCACGCATCGCCTCGGCCACGAGGAGGTCGCAGTCGTGGTAGAGCCCGGCCAGTCGCTCGCCCCAGGGCGTCACCGCCCATCCCTGGACGTAGCCGCGCGCCTCGAGCACGCGCAGGCGGCCCTCGAGCTGGCGCTCGAGCGGGGCGTCGCTGAGGTACTGGGCGAAGGAGGAGCGTACGAGACGGAACGCCTCGTGCCGCTCGTAGCGCCGGACGAGGTTGACCGCCATGTTGTAGGTCGGCCGGAACGAGGAGCGCAGCGCACGGCTGCGCGCCGAGGCGAGCGCTGCCACCTCGGCGAAGCTGTGGAACGGCGACCACAGCACGGCGGCGTAGCCGACCTCGTCGATGCCACGCCGCCCGGCACGCCCGGTGAGCTGGGTGTACTCCCCCGGCGTCAGGTCGGCGTGGCCGTGGCCCCCGAACTTCGAGAGCGCCTCCACGACGACCGAGCGCGCCGGCATGTTGATGCCGAGCGCCAGCGTCTCGGTCGCGAAGACGACCTTCACGAGCGCCTCGTTGAACAGCTCCTCGACGACCTCGCGAAACGGCGGCACGAGCCCGGCGTGGTGCGGGGCGACGCCGGACTCGAGCGCCTCGCGGAACGGTCCGTAGCCGAGGACCGCGAGGTCCGCGTCCGACAGCACGTCCACGTGTCGGTCCGCCGCCTCCCGGATGGCCCGGCGCTCGGCCCGGCTCGTGAGGCGCACGCCGGCGTCGAGGCACTGGCGGACGGCCTCGTCGCAGCCGGCCCGGGAGAACACGAAGTAGATCGCCGGCAGCAGCCCGTCCTCCGCGAACCGCTCGACCACCTCGACCCGGCGCGGCCTGCGCAGGCCGGGTGCGGCGCCGCGCGGCCCACGCCGGCGCGTCCCGCCCGGCCGTGCGTCCCGGTCCAGGGCGGCGGCCGCCGGATTCGGCTTGCCGTCGACGAAGGTCGGCAGCACGAGGAGCCCGCCGGCGCGCCGCCCCACGACGAAGAGGTGGCGGAGCTCGATCGGCCGACGCTCCTCGATCACGGCACCGGTGGCCCCGCGCACCGTGGTGATCCACCGGGCGAGCTCCTCGGCGTTCGACACGGTCGCCGACAGGCACACGAGCTCCACGCCCGCGGGCGCGGCGAGGATGATCTCCTCCCACACCGAGCCTCGGTAGGGGTCCTCGAGGTAGTGGACCTCGTCGAGGACGACGCAGCCGAGGTCGTGCAGGTCGTGCGGCCGCGCGTAGATCATGTTGCGCAGCACCTCGGTCGTCATGACGACGACGGGCGCGCCGCCGTTGCGCGACACGTCACCGGTGAGCAGCCCGACGCGCTCGGGCCCGTAGGTCCCAGCGAGCTCCCGGTACTTCTGGTTCGAGAGCGCCTTGAGCGGCGTGGTGTAGAAGGCCCGCAGCGACCTGTCGAGGGCGCGGGCGACGGCGTAGTGCGCCACGACGGTCTTGCCCGATCCGGTCGGCGCCGCGACGAGCACCGACCTGCCGGCGTCGAGCAGGTCGAGCGCCTGGCGCTGGAAGTCGTCGAGGGGGAAGGCCAGGCTCGCGACGAACCGCTCCCGGATGCCCTCGGGGGCGAGGTCGACCCCGCCGTGCCCCGTCAACGCCCGAGCAGCCGGCCGACGAGGATCGACAGCTCGTAGAACAGGTACATCGGGACCGCCATCGCGAGCATCGAGAAGGGGTCGGAGCTCGGCGTCGCGATCGCCGCGACGACGACGATGACGACGATCGCGACGCGCCGCCAGCGGCCGAGGCGGGCGGGCGTCAGCACGCCGGCGAGCTGCAGCGCTACGAGGACGACGGGGAACTCGAAGGCCAGGCCGAAGATGGCCATCAGCGCCAGCACGAGCTGGAGGTAGCGGGACGCGGAGAACAGCTGCATGATGCCGGGCCCCGAGACCGCGATCAGGAAGCCGAGCGCGTGCGGGAAGGTGAGCCAGGCGACGTAGGCGCCGAACGCGAACAGGAGGAGCGTGGCGAGGACGAAGGGGATGGCGTAGCGCTTCTCGTTGGCGCGCAGACCTGGCGTGACGAAGCGCCACAGCTGGAAGAGGATCACCGGGGAGGCGAGGAACAGCCCGCCGTAGCCGGTGACGTTGAGCCGCACGCCGAAGCCCTCGAGCGGTCCGGTCACGAGCAGGGCGCACCCCGCCCCGTGGGCGTGCTTCGCCGCGCAGTACGGCTGCTCGAGGATGCGGAGGATGTCGGGGTAGAGCACGTAGGCGGCGACGGCAGCGACGACGAAGGCCACCAGGCACACGACGAGGCGACGCCGCAGCTCCCCGAGGTGCTCGACGAGCGTCATCGCGTCGGGCGACGGGCGCAGCCCCGAGCGCCTCCGCACGAGAACGGCCATCGTCTGCCTACCGGGCCCGACGCTCGGTCCGGCTCAGTTCATGCTCGGGTCGTCGAGGTACGGCCCCGGCGCGCCGGGCGGCACCACCGCCTCCCACCACGTGCCCGGATCCGCCCGACCCCCGTCCGAGCCCTCCGCGGCGAAGTCGTCGGCGTCGTCGGCCGACCCGGATGCGGCCGGCGGGTCGTCCTCCTCTGACGTCGAGGGCGCGGGCGCCTCGATCGCCCAGCCCTCCCCTCGCAGGCCGGTGAACAGGTCGGCGACGGCCTGCGAGGGCGACGGGATGCCCGCCAGCGCGTCGCTCGGGAGGGCGGCGCGCACCTCCTCTCGGACCTGCTCGCGGACCTTCGTCAGCTCGTGCCAGGCCGCGCCGAGCTGGCGTGCGAGCCGAGGGAGCCGCTCCGGGCCCACGACGATGAGCGCCACGACGAGGATGACGAGGAGCTTCGCCGGGTCGAGGCTGCCCACGGCGAGAGTCTACTGAGCCCGGCACCACGCTTCCGCCTCGCGGGCGGCCCACCGGTGGCCCGGCGGGCGCCGGTCGGGCGGGACCCTCGCAGGTGGCAACGCCGCCGGCGGGCCGTCACATCGCGTCGATGAGCCGCTCGACGCGCTCGTCGTGGGCCCGGAAGGGGTCCTTGAGGAGCACCGTGCGCTGGGTCTGGTCGTTCAGCTTCAGGTGGACCCAGTCGACCGTGAAATCCCTGCGCCGCTCCTTGGCTCGCCGGATGAACTCCCCCCGAAGGCGCGCCCGCGTCGTCGCCGGCGGGTGGTCCACCGCCCGCTCGATCGCCTCGTCGCTCACGATGCGCTCGGCGCTGCCGCGACCCTGCAGCCGGTAGTAGATCCCTCGGGTGCGGCTCACGTCGTGGTACTGAAGGTCCAGCAGGGCGACCTTCGGGTGGCCGAGCGGCAGGCCGTGGCGCTCGCGGAACGCCTCGACGAGCCGGTACTTCATCACCCAGTCGCACTCCCGCTCGAGCTCGAGCGGGTCCTTCTCGATGGTCTCGATGCAGTGCCGCCACATCTCGAGGGCCCGAAGCTCCCCCTCGCTGAAGCCCCGCTGCTCGGCGTAGCGCAGCGCCCGCGAGAGGTACTCCGACTGGATGTCGAGCGCCGCCGCCTCGCGCCCGTTCGCCAGGCGGACCTTGCGCCGGCAGGTGATGTCGTGGCTGATCTCACGGATCGCCCGTACCGGGTCCTCGAGCGTCATGTCGCGCAGCACGACGCCCGGGTCCTCGAGCATGCGCAGCATGATGCTCGTCACCCCGACCTTCAAGAAGGTGGCGTACTCGCTCATGTTCGAGTCGCCGACGATGACGTGCAGGCGTCGGTAGCGCTCGGCGTCGGCGTGCGGCTCGTCGCGGGTGTTGATGATCGGTCGCGATCGGGTGGTCGCCGACGAGACGCCCTCCCAGATGTGCTCCGCGCGCTGGGACAGGCAGTACATCGCGCCACGAGCCGTCTGCAGCACCTTGCCCGCGCCGGCGTAGATCTGGCGTGTGACGAGGAACGGGATGAGCACCTGGGCGTAGTGGCCGAAGTCGTCGCGGCGGCTCGTGAGGTAGTTCTCGTGGCAGCCGTAGGAGTTGCCCGCCGAGTCGGTGTTGTTCTTGAACAGGTAGACGACGCCGCGGATCCCCTCGTCGCGCAGGCGCGCCTCGGCCGACACGACGAGGCCCTCGAGGATCCGCTCGCCGGCCTTGTCGTGCGCGACGAGCTCGTCGATCGAGTCGCACTCGGGCGTCGCGTACTCCGGGTGGCTCCCGACGTCGAGGTAGAGCCGGGCGCCGTTCTCGAGGAACACGTTCGAGGAGCGTCCCCAGGAGACCACCCGCCGGAAGAGGTACCGGGCGACCTCGTCCGGCGAGAGCCGGCGCTGGCCGCGCAGCGTGCACGTCACGCCGTACTCGTTCTCGAGGCCGAAGATCCGACGCTCCACGAGGCCAACCTAGTGTCGGTCCGGGCGCGGCGGGCCGCTCGGGCCGCAGTATCCTCCCGCCATGGAACGAGCCCCCCTCGTGCGCGTCACCACCGCGGCCGGGTCCTTCCAGGGGCGCGTCATCGCGGCACGTCTGTCGGCCGAGGGGATCGCGGTGGAGCTGCGCGGCCTCGCCGAGGGACCCTACCCGCTCCCCGGCGAGGTGGACGTCCTCGTCCGCCAGGACGACGCCGACCTCGCACGCCAGATCCTCCTCGCGGACGCGGTGGACGCCGCCTTCGGCGGGCGCGGGCCGACCCGGCGGCGGTCCCGGTCACGCGGGAAGCGCTGGCGCCGTCTCAGGCGGCGAGGAGGGCGCTGAGCGTCTCCCCCTCGAGGCGGCGGAACGCCCGCCGGCCGTTCTCGGCGCTCAGAACACCGACCTCGAGGTCGCCGGGACCGAGCGTGCGATCCGGCCCCGCCAGGCACTCCCGACAGGCACGCACCGCCTCCTCGAGCGACCACCCCTCGACGTAGCGCTCGGCGAAGCGCGCCGCGATGACGTCGGCGTCGCCGCCGAGCACGGTGAAGCGCTCCTCGTCGACGACCGTGCCGTCGTACGCGATGTGGTAGAGCCGGTGCTCGCCTGACAGGGCGAGCTCGGCGACGAGGATCTCGACCTCGAGCGGCTTCATCTCGTGCGTGAAGACCTGGCCGAGGTACTGGGCGTAGAGGTTCGCGAGGGAGCGGGCGTCGACGTCCTCGCGCGAGTAGGCGTAGCCCTTCGTGTCCGCGTGCCGGATGCCCGCGACGCGCAGCTGGTCGAACTCGTTGTACTTGCCGACGCCGGCGAACGCGACGCGGTCGTAGATCTCGCTGATCTTGTGCAAGGTGCGCGACGGGTTCTCGGCGACGATGAGGATGCCACCCGCGTACGAGGTCGCGACGAGGGCACGGCCTCGGGCGATGCCCTTCTGGGCATACTCCGCGCGGTCCTTCATGACCTGCTCGGGCGCGACGTAGTAGGGCATCGTCATGGCCGGTCACCTCCCTCGACCGCCGGACGGCGCGCGAGCACCGCAGCGAAGCGAGCCGCCACCTCCTCGTCGCCGACGGCCTGGAACCCGTCGGCATCCACGACGGCGACGATCGGGTAGATGCCTCGCACCGGGTCCGGACCGCCGGTCGCCGCGTCCTCGTCGGCGGCCTGGAAGAGGGCCTCGACCGCGAGCTCGACGCCCTCGTCCCTGCTCAGACCCTCGCGAAAGCCGAGCTTCACGGTCGTCTTCGCGTCCCGGCCCCCCGAGCCGGTCGCGTGGTAGTCCGCCTCCTCGTAGCGGCCGCCGGTGACGTCGTAGGTGAAGATCCGGCCCTGTCGACGGCGCGTGTCCCATCCCGCGAACAGCGGCACGACGGCGAGCCCCTGCATCGCCATCGGCAGGTGCGCCCGCACGAGCTGCGCGAGCTGGTTCGCCTTGCCCTCCAGGCTGAGGGCGGAGCCCTCGACCTTCTCGTAGTGCTCGAGCTGCGTCTGGAAGAGGCGGACCATCTCGAGGGCCGGCCCCGCGGCGCCGGCGATCGCCACCGCGGAGTAGCGGTCTGCAGGGAAGACCTTCTCGATGGCCCGATGGGCGATGCTCGGGCCCTCGGTCGCGCGCCGGTCGCCGGCGACGACCACGCCGTCGGCGTAGCGCAACGCCACGATCGTCGTCCCGTGGCGCACGTCCCCGAGCAGGCGCCCACCGAAGGCCTCGGGCGCCCCGGGGACGCCCTCGACACCCTGGACGCGACGGATCAGGTCGACGAAGCTCGGGCCGGGGTCGTCGCCCGGCGGGAAGATGTAGAGGCTCATCGTCGGGGAACCCTAGTTCCCCGACCGGTGCCCCGACCTACTCGCCGCCCTTCTGGACGTAGTTGCGGACGAACTCCTCGGCGTTGTCCTCGAGGACCTCGTCGATCTCGTCGAGCAGCTCGTCGATCTCGGCCTTCAGCTTCTCCCCGCGCTCGGACGCCTGCGGGGTCGGCGCCTCGACCTCGGGTGTCGAGCGATCCCTCGTCGGGCGTCGCTTCTGCTCCCGTTCTGCCATCGCTACCCCCTACCCGCCGAGCCGCCGGAGCAGCTCGGCAGGGCTCTTCGACTCCCTAAGGAGCGTAGCGACGTGGGACTCGGTCCCCCGCAGCGGCTCCATCATCGGCACCCGCCGCAGGGGGTCCTCGCCCAGGTCGAACACGAGCGAGTCCCAGTTCGCCGCCACGATCGACGAGGCGAAGCGCTTCAGGCACTCGCCCCGGAAGTACGCCCGGGTCGTGCGCGGCGGGTCGCTCACGGCCGCCAGCACGTCCTCCTCGGCGACGAGGCGCTCCATCGACAGCCGGCGCTGCAGCGAGCGGGCCGGGCGCAGGTCGTGGTACTGCAGGTCGAGGGCGCGCACCCGCGCGTCCCCGAGGCCGCAGCCGTGGCGGGCGCAGTAGGCATCGATCAGCTCGTACTTCGCGACCCAGTCGAGCTGGTGCTTGACGAGGGACGGGGCGCACTCCAGGCTCGCGAGGACCGACTCCCACCGCTCGAGCACGAGCGCGACGACCTGCTCCGGGCCGACGGCCTCGAGGCCTCGCTCAGCCGCGTGCTTGCGCGCCCGATCGTAGAGCTCCCACTGGAGCTCGAGGGCGGTCAGTCGCGTCCCGTCGACGAGCTCGATCGGGGCACGCAGGGTGAGGTCGTGCGAGACGGCGCGCATCGCCGACACCGGGGACGCGAGCACGAGCTCGCGCCCGGCGAGCGCGCCCTCCTCGATGAGGACCAGGACGATCGCCGTTACCCCCACCTTGAGGAGCGTCGCGACCTCGGCGAGGTTCGCGTCCCCGGTGATGACGTGCAGGCGGCGGTAGGCCTGGGCGTCGGCGTGCGGCTCGTCGCGGGTGTTGATGATCGGCCGCTTGAGCGTCGTCTCGAGCCCGATCTCCTCCTCGAAGAAGTCGGCGCGCTGGCTGATCTCGAAGACGTCGCGCGCCCCGTGCTCCAGCTCGCACCCGACCTTGCCGGACCCCGTGTAGACCTGGCGCGTGACGAGGTGGGCGGTGAGCTCGCGGGCGATGCGGCTGAACGGCGTCGCGCGGTCCATCAGGTAGTTCTCGTGGCACCCGTAGGAGTTGCCCTTGCCGTCCGAGTTGTTCTTGTAGACGACGATCTCCTCCCCCGCCGGCAGGAGGCGGTTCGCGGCAGCCATCGAGCGCTCGAGGACGACCTCGCCCGCCCGGTCGTGGACGACGAGCTCGAGCGGGTTCGAGCACTCGGGCGAGGAGTACTCGGGGTGCGCGTGGTCGACGTAGTAGCGCGCGCCGTTCGTCAGGACCGTGTTGACGAGGTGCGTCTCGACCTCGGGGGCGAGCGCGCCGTCCCGCACGAAGCCCCGCGCGTCCCGGCCAGGGCTCTCGTCCTCGAAGTCCCAGCCCACGCGACCGTCGCGCTCGGCGACGTACGAGTTGATGAGCAGCGACGAGGCGAGGGTCGGGTTCGCGACGGCTGGGCCGCTCACGAGGACGCCGTACTCCGTCTCGGTCCCGCAGACCTTCGCGACCGCCATGGCGCCGACCCTACCGGACCGGTCGCCCGCGTCGGTCCGCGCCCGCGCCGGCGAGCGGGCTAGAGGTACTGGCCCGTGCCGACACGCTCGATCGCCCGGCCGCTCGGCTTGTTGTCGCCGTGGTCGAAGATCGTCCGCACGTAGACGATCCGCTCACCCTTCTTGCCGGAGATCTTGGCCCAGTCGTCGGGGTTCGTGGTGTTCGGAAGGTCCTCGTTCTCCTTGTACTCCTGCTTGATCGACTCGAGCAGGTCCTCGAGGCGGATCCCCCGCCCGTTGCCAGCGAGCGTCCGCTTGATGGCCAGCTTCTTCGCACGACGGACGATGTTCTCGATCATCGCCCCGGATGCGAAGTCCTTGAAGTAGAGGACCTCCTTGTCCCCGTTCTGGTACGTGACCTCGAGGAAGCGGTTGGCGTCGTCGGCCCGGTACATCTCCTGGACCGTGCGCTCGATCATCACCTGGACCGCCTTGGCCGGGTCCCCGCCGCCGAGGGAGGCCACCTCCGACGCGTCGAGCGGCAGGTCGGCCGTGAGGTAGCGGGCGAAGATCTGCTGCGCGGCGGCCTCGTCGGGCCGCTCGATCTTGATCTTCACGTCGAGCCGTCCCGGCCGCAAGATCGCGGGGTCGATGAGGTCCTCGCGGTTGGAGGCCCCGATGACGATGACGTCGCGCAGCGCCTCGACGCCGTCGATCTCCGCGAGGAGCTGCGGCACGATCGTCGACTCGATGTCCGAGCTGATCCCCGTCCCGCGCGTGCGGAACAGCGAGTCCATCTCGTCGAAGAAGACGATGACCGGGACGCCCTCCTCCGCCTTCTCTCGGGCACGCTGGAAGACGAGCCGGATCTGACGCTCGGTCTCGCCCACGTACTTGTTCAGCAGCTCCGGTCCCTTGATGTTGAGGAAGTAGCTGCGGGCGTTCCGGTTGTTGGTGCGTTCGGCGACCTTCTTCGCGAGCGAGTTCGCGACCGCCTTGGCGATGAGCGTCTTGCCGCAACCCGGCGGACCGTAGAGCAGGACGCCCTTCGGGGCCGGGAGGTGGTGCTCGGCGAACAGGTCCCGGTGCAGGAACGGGAGCTCGACCGCGTCCATGATCGCCTCGATCTGCCGGTCGAGACCGCCGATGTCCGCGTAGGTGATGTCGGGGACCTCCTCGAGGATGACCTCCTCGATCTCCGGACGGGGCAGCTTCTCGAGCAGGAGCTCGCTGCGCGGGTCCATGAGCACGCTGTCGCCCGCGCGCAGCTTCGTGCCGACCAGGTCCTCGGCGAGCTGGGCCACCCGCTCCTCGTCGCCCCGGCCGACGACGAGCGCCCGTCGCCCGTCGTCGAGGATCTCGGAGATCGTCACGACCTCGCCGGAGCGATCGAGGTCCCGCACGAGGACCACGTTGAACGACTCGTTGAGCACCACCTCCTGCCCGCGCCGAAGGCGGGACACGTCGATGCTCGGGTGCACGTTCACCCGCATCTTGCGGCCCGAGGCGAAGACGTCGACGGTGTCGTCCTCGTTGGCCTGCAGGAACGTGCCGTACGCGTTCGGCGGCTGGGTGAGCTTGTCGACCTCCTCGCGCAGCGCGGCGATGTTCTCCTTCGACTGCTGCAGCGTGAAGGTGAGCTTCTCGTTCTGGGAGAGCGCCTGGGCGAGCTGCCCGTTCACCTCGAGGAGCCGCTCCTCGAGCACCCGGACCCGCTGGGGCGCCTCGTGCAGCCGGTGGCGGAGCTCCGCGATCTCGGCCTCGGCTGCCTCGACGCGGCGCTGGAGCTCCTCTCTCGTCTCCTCGTCCATCGTCGGGAGCACCTCCTCGATGCTCGGCGTCCCCTCGACGCGGACCCTACACCGGTCGCGGGGCGAAGCGCGCGCCCGTCTGCGAGCCAGCCAGCGGGCCGGGGCCCGGATCGCCACGGGGGGTGCCGCGAGCCGATAGCGTGTAGCTATCGCCCTCTCAAGGAGTCATCGATGAAGGTCTGGATCGACCAGGATCTGTGCACGGGGGACGGTCTCTGCGAGGAGATCTGCCCGAGCGTGTTCACCCTCCAGGAGGACGGCCTCGCCTACGTGAAGGACGGCGACAAGGTGATGAACGACCCCGGCGGTGCCCAGGGGATGGTCGTCGTGCCCGAGGGCCTCGAGGACGCGGTGAGCGAGGCGGCCGAGGAGTGCCCCGGCGAGTGCATCTTCATCGAGCAGTAGGCCATCGCTCGGCAGGCGCCGCCTGGTCACCGGGACCCTCCGCGCCCCCGGGCGCCTCGTCGAGAGCTCGGCGTGCCGTCGTGATGAAGCCCGTGTGGGCCACCATGCGGTGGTCCGGTCGAACGGAGCGCCCCTCGACGTGCCAGCTTCGGTGCAGGACCTCGATGGTCTCGGCTCGCACGAAGGGCGCGCGGGCGAGCTCGAGCCGCAGCGCCGCTGTCTGGTTGATGGTCGGCAGGTAGGCGCAGAGGATCCCGCCTGGTCGCAGCGCCGCAGCTGCGTGACCCACGACGCGCCACGGCTCGGGCAGGTCGAGCAGCACCCGGTCGAGATCCCGCTCTTCGATCCCCTCGTAGACGTCGCGCTCCTCGACCCGGTAGGGGGCGTCGCCGAGCACGTCAGCGACGTTCGCCCGAGCACGCGCCGCGAAGTCGGGGCGCACCTCGTAGCCAACGACCTCGCAGCCCGCCCGCAGCGCCGCGAGGGAGAGCGCCCCCGAGCCCACGCCGGCCTCGAGGACGCGCACCCCGGGGAAGAGGTCAGCGGCGACCACGATCGCCCCGAGGTCCTTCGGGTAGATGACCTGCGCGCCGCGCGGCATCTTCACCACCACATCCGAGAGCGTCGGGCGCAGCACGACGAAGCGACCCGACGCGCCGCCCCGCGCCTCGGCACGCCGGCGGGCGGTCACCTCGCACCCCTCCTCGCGCCCGATCACCTCGTCGTGGGAGACGACGCCGGCGTGCGACTGGAACGCGCCACCGACGGTGAGCCTGACGAGGTAGGTGCGGCCCTTCCGGTCGAGGAGGAGGACACGCTCCCCCGCGGCGAGCGGCCCCCGGGCGACCCCCGGCGACGCACCGGCGCTCACGGCGTGGCGTCGGCGCCTGTGTCCAGGTCGCGTCGAGCGCGCCGGCGCTCGCGCCGGGTGGGGGGCGGCGGGACGTGGGAGACGAGGAGCCGCTCCCCGAGGCGGATCTCGGCCCGCACCACCTTCGGCCGGTCCTGCCGGCTGAGGAGCCGGACGATCCAGGCGGCGACGGCGACGGCGAGCCAGGCTGCGCTCCCCTCGGCGAGCGCGCGCCGCAGGCCGCGGCGCGCGGCCCGGCGGGCCAGGCTGTCGACGAGGCCGAGCACGCCCTCAGACCCGCCGGATCTCGAGCACGCTGGCCCGCCGGCGACCCCGGCGCCGGCCGAGCAGGTACGCCGCCGCCACGACGAGCAGCGCCGCGCTCGCCGCCGCACCGAGCGCGTTCGCCCTGGAACGAGTGACGACGCCGCGCGCGCTGCCCCCGAGCGAGCGGAGCTGTGCCTCGATGTCCGAGAGCGTGACGCGGCCGTCCGGCGGCGCGCCCGGTCGCAGCAGCGCCACGAGGATCGATGTCATCGCCAGTCGCCCTCCCTCCGCAGGTGCCGCCCCTAGCGCTCGCCGTGGCGGCGCGCGCCCCGCAGCGTCGCCGCGACGGCGAGGCCGATGAGCAGGCTGCCGACGACGCCGGTGAGGAGGTAGGGAGCGAAGGACCAGCTCCCGGCGAACGCCGAACCCGTCTCTCCCTGGAGGAGGCGCAGCACGCCAACGAGGGCGAAGAGCGCGGCGACGGCGACGAGCAGCGCTCCGGCGACGCCGAGGCCCACCAGGCGCCCGAGGTGGCGCAGCGGCCCGACGGTCTCCTGGAGCACGTAGCGCCGGACGAGCCGGACCGTGTCGCCGAGCGTCGCCCGCCCGGCGGGCAGCTCCCGGGCGTCGCTCGTCACCATCTGCCTCCTCCCTCGCCGCACGGCTGGCCGCAGGCTACAACGCACGGCGACCCCGGTGCCCGGACGCGGGCGGCGCAGGCGCCGACCGCGGCCGCTCGGATGTCGACCTGCTAACGTGCCCGCGTGCCCGAGGCCCTCCTCGCCGTCCTCGTCGGTTGCGCCGTGTGCGAGGTCGCGCTCTTCGCCACGACCGTCTACCTGCACCGCACCGTGGCGCACCGCGCCCTGCGGCTCGCCCCGTGGGCGAGGTTCGCCTTCCGCTTCGTCATCTGGGTGACGACCGGGATCAAGCCGCGCGAGTGGGCGGCCGTGCACCGCCGCCACCACGCCTTCACCGACGTCGAGGGGGACCCGCACTCCCCGGTGCTCCTCGGATTCTGGAAGGTGCAGCTCGGCAACCCCGTCCTCTACCGGCGCGCGGCGCGCGACGGCGAGACCGTGGGCCTGTACGCGCGAGACGTGCCCCGCGACCGCCTCGACCGGTTCCTGTTCGACCACGCCTTCCTCGGCCTCGGCATCGGCATCGCCGTCCTGTGCCTGAGCCTCGGCTGGGCCTACGGGCTGCTCGCGGCCGGCGTGCACGCTGTCGCCTACCTCATGCTGAACGCCGCGATCAACGCCATCGGCCACGTGCGCGGCAAGAGGACCTACGACAACACGGCGGGCAACAACCAGTGGCTCGCCTGGCTCACCGGGGGCGAGGGCCTCCACAACAACCACCACGCCGCGCCGACGACCGCCCGCCTCGCGCACCGGCGCGGGGAGCTCGACCCCGGGTGGTGGGCGATCCGCCTGCTCGTGGCGCTGCGCTCGGCGAGCGTCCGCCTCGAGCAGCCCCGCCTCGTGTCGGGCCTCGTCGGGGCCGCCGCGCCTCGCTGAGGCCCTCCGGCGACACCGCCGCGAGGCGGCGCCGCCCTACGCTCGTCCCCGGCATGACGCGAGGGAGAGGTCCGCGATGACGAAGCTCCACGATCTGTACGAGCGCTGCGGCCAGAGCGCCTGGATCGACGACCTGAAGCGCAGCTACCTGACGAGCGGCGAGCTCGCCCGACTCATCGACCAGGGCGTCCGGGGGGTCACGTCGAACCCGACGATCATGGCGAAGGCGATCGAGGGAGGCAGCGACTACGACGAGCAGTTCGAGCGGCTCGTACGCGCCGGCGTGCCGGTCGAGGACGTCTACTGGGAGCTCGTCATCGAGGACGTCGTCGGGGCGCTCGACGCCTTCCGCCCGCTCTACGACGCCTCGGGCGGCACGGACGGCTTCGTCTCGGTCGAGGTGGCGCCGGACCTGGCGCACGACACCGCCGGCACGATCGCGGCGGCGCGCCGGCTCCACGAGCGCATCGGCCGGCCGAACCTGCTCGTCAAGATCCCGGCGACGCCCGAGGGGATACCGGCCATCGAGGAGATGATCGCCGAGGGGCGCAGCACCAACGTGACGCTGATCTTCTCCCTCGAGCGCTACCACGCCGTGATCGACGCCTACCTCGCCGGCCTGCGGCGCCTCGTCGCGGCGGGCGGCGACCCGGGCCGCGTCGCCTCGGTCGCCTCCTTCTTCGTGAGCCGGGTCGACACCGAGGTCGACCGGCGGCTCGAGGCCGTCGCCGCAAGCGCAGACGAGGAGACGGCGCGCCGTGCTCACGCGCTCCGGGGCACCGTCGCCCTCGCCCAGGCACGCGCCGCCTACGAGCTGTTCCGACACGCCTTCGACGCGCCGGCCTTCGCCGACCTGGCAGGGCGGGGCGCGCGCGTGCAGCGCCCGCTGTGGGCGTCGACCTCGACGAAGAACCCCGCCTACCCCGACCTGCTCTACGTCGACGGCCTCATCGGCCCCGACACGGTGAACACGATGCCCCTCGCCACCCTCGAGGCCTTCCTCGACCACGGGACCGTCGAGCGCACGGTGGACACGGACCTCCCGGCGGCGCACGCCGCCCTCGCCGAGGCCGGTGCCCTCGGCCTCGACCTGCGAGAGATCACCGACCTCCTCGAGCAGGAGGGTGTCGCCGCCTTCGCGAAGTCCTTCGACGGGCTCCTCGACGACCTCCGGGCGAAGGCCGCAGCCCTCGGCGCTCGGAGCTGAGAGCGCCCGTGGTGACCGGACGCGACCCGCGAGAGCTGCTGCGACGCCTCGAGGCGCACGACGCCACCCTCTGGCCGCCGGGGAACGTCTCTCGCGACCGGCTCGGCTGGCTCGAGGTTGCCCGGGAGATGGAGCGCGAGGCTCGCGAGCTGCGTCGCTGGGCGGAGACGATCGACCAGGACCGGGTCGTCCTCCTCGGCATGGGCGGATCGTCGCTCGGCCCCGCCGTCCTCGGCGCCTTCGCCGAGGCCTTCGCGGAGTGGCGCGGCCGGAGGATCGTCGTGTGCGACACGACCGATCCCGACACCGTCGCCGCGACGCCGATCGAGGACGCCTTCGTCCTCGTCTCCTCGAAGTCCGGGACGACCCTCGAGACCGAGGTCCTCTTCGCCGCGGCGCGCCAGCGTCTTCGCGACCTGCGTCGCTACGCGGTCATCACCGACCCCGGGACCCCCCTCGCCCGCGAAGCCGACTCCCTCGGGGTCAACCGGATCTTCGTCAACCGTCCCGACATCGGGGGTCGCTACTCGGTCCTCAGCTACTTCGGCCTCGTCCCGGCCGCACTGGCCGGCTACGACGTCGCCGAGCTGTGCGGTCGCGCCCTCGACATCGACCGCCTGGAGGCGGTCGAGCTCGGCCTCGCGATGGCCGACGCCGCACTCGAGGGGCGCGACAAGGCGACGATAAGGACCGACGAGCGGGCGCGCCCGTTCGGGCTGTGGGTCGAGCAGCTCATCGCCGAGTCGACGGGCAAGCAGGGCCGAGGCATCGTGCCCGTCCCCACGAGCGACGACGAGGACGGCGACGACCGCTTCCACCTTCCCGTCAGCTTCGACGCGGCCCACGAGCTCGGAGGTGCCTTCGCCCGCTTCGAGGTGGCGACCGCCGTCGCGGGGCACGTTCTCCGGATCGACCCCTTCGACGAGCCGAACGTCGCGGAGTCCAAGGCCAACACGAGCGCCGTGCTCGCGAAGCTCCCCCTCGAGCCGCCGCCGGCGGCCGAGGTGGCCGACGTCGAGGACTTCCTCGCTGCCACACTGCGTCCTGGCGACTACGTCGCCATCCAGGCGTACCTCCCCTACGGCAGCGAGGAGCGCCTCGAGGCGGCACGCCGGGCGATCCGGGACCGCCACGGTGGCCTCGCGGTGACCGCGGGCTACGGCCCGCGCTTCTTGCACTCGACGGGTCAGCTCCACAAGGGTGGCCCGGACAGCGTCGTCGCGCTCCAGGTCGTCGCGCGCGCACACGCCGAGCGTGTGCCGATCCCCGGTCGCCCCTACGACTTCGCGACCCTGATCGACGCCCAGGCGATCGGCGACTACCAGAGCCTCGTGCACCACGGGCGCCGGGTGCTGCGCGTCGCGGCGAGCGACCCCGGCGAGCTCGCCTGAGCGGGAGGGGATCAGATGCACGTCGGGATGGTCGGCCTCGGACGGATGGGTGCGAACATGTCGCTGCGCCTCGTCGGCCACGGCCACGACGTGCTCGGCTACGACCTCGGTGCCCCGGCGCGCCAGGCGCTCGAGGCGAAGGGGGTGCCGACCGTCGCGAGCCTCGCCGAGCTCGCCGCCAGGCTCCCCCGGCCCCGCCTCGTCTGGGTGATGGTGCCCGCCGGCCAACCGACCGACGACACCGTGGCAGCCCTCGCCGACCTCCTCGAGGCGGGCGACGTCGTCGTGGACGGCGGCAACTCGAACTACAAGACGGCCGCGGCCTACGCCGCGACGCTCTCGGCACGCGCGATCCACTTCGTCGACGCGGGCACGTCCGGCGGCGTGTGGGGCCTGGAGGAGGGCTACTGCCTCATGGTCGGCGGCAGCGACGAGGCGGTCGCCCTCGCCGAGCCCGTCTTCCGCGCGCTCGCCCCCGAGGGCGGCTACGCCCACGTCGGTCCCGTCGGCGCCGGCCACTTCGTGAAGATGGTGCACAACGGGATCGAGTACGGCCTGATGCAGGCCTACGCCGAGGGCTTCGAGCTCATGGCCGCGGCGAGCGAGTTCGACCTCGACCTCCACGAGATCGCCTCGATCTGGCGCTACGGCTCGGTCGTACGCTCCTGGCTCCTCGATCTCACCGAGGCGGCGCTGCGCCCCGGCGCCGGCTTCGAGTCGATCGAGGGCGTCGTCGAGGACTCCGGCGAGGGACGCTGGACCGTCGAGGAGGCGGTCGCACGCGGCGTGCCGGCGCCGGTCATCACCGCCTCCCTCTACCGGCGCTTCGAGTCGCGCCAGCGCGACTCGTTCGGGGCGCGTCTGCTCGCCGCGCTGCGCAACCAGTTCGGCGGGCACGCCGTCGTCCGTCGCGAGGCTGGCCAGTGACCGCGGACGCGCCCGTGGCGGGCGAGGAGGGCGCGCGCGCCGGCGGGCCGGGCGGTCCTGCGTCGGCACGTCGCCCGGACCCGCTCGTCCTCGTCGTCTTCGGCGCCTCCGGCGACCTCGCCCATCGGAAGATCCTCCCGGCGCTCGCCAAGCTCGCCGAGCGCGACGCGCTGCCGACGCGCCTGTGCGTCGTCGGCGTGGCGCGCTCGCCGATGAGCGACGACGACTTCCGCAAGGCATGTCTCGACGCGGCCGAGGAGCCGAACGGCGCGCGCTGGCGCCACCTCGTCGACCGCTTCCGCTACCTGCAGGGCGACTACGGGGACGACGCCACCTTCGCTCGCCTGGCCGCCCTGCTCGGCGAGCTCGACGCGTCGGTGGGGACCTCGGGCAACCGCGTCTACTACCTCGCCACGGTTCCCTCGCAGTTCGCGGCCGTCGCCGCCGGGCTGGCGCGCCACGGCGCGAGCAGACCGGGACCCGGCGGCAGCTTCGCGCGCCTCGTCGTCGAGAAGCCCTTCGGCCTCGACCTGGCGAGCGCCCGCGAACTCGATGCCGCCCTCCACGAGCACTTCGACGAGGAGCAGATCTTCCGGATCGACCACTACATGGGCAAGGAGACGGTCCAGAACGTCCTCGCGCTCCGCTTCGCGAACGCCATCTTCGAGCCGATCTGGAACCGTCGCTACGTCGACCACGTCCAGGTGACGGTCGCCGAGTCGCTCGGCGTCGAGCACCGCGGCGCCTTCTACGAGAGCGCCGGCGCACTGCGCGACATCGTGCAGAACCACGTCATGCAGGTGCTGTCGCTCACCTTGATGGAGCCACCGACCACCATGGATGCGGCCGCGATCCGCGACGAGAAGGTGAAGCTGCTGCGCGCCGTCGTCATTCCCTCCCCCGAGGAGGAGGCGACGCGCGCCGTGCGCGCGCAGTACGTGGCCGGCTCGATCGACGGCCAGCCCGTGCCCGGCTACCGGGAGGAGGAGGGGGTCGACCCCGCCTCGCGCACCGAGACCTACGTCGCGATGGAGCTCGCGGTGGAGAACTGGCGCTGGGCGGGCGTCCCGATCTTCGTGCGCACGGGCAAGCGGCTCCGCAAGCGCGCGACGCAGGTGACGATGACCTTCCAGCGGCCGCCGCACCTCGCGTTCGCCGGCCGCCTCACCCGGGGGCTGCGACCGGACGCGCTGACGCTGCGGATCCAGCCCGACGAGGGCGTCACCCTGTCGTTCGGCGCGAAGGTGCCCGGTCCGAGCTTCGAGGTGCGAAGCGTCGAGATGGCCTTCTCCTACCAGGACGCCTTCCCCGGCCCGCCCCAGGACGCCTACGAGCGCCTCCTCCTCGATGCGATGACCGGCGACCCGATGCTCTTCATCCGAAGCGACGAGGTCGAGCAGGCCTGGAAGATCGTCGCCCCCCTCCAGGCGGCCTTCGCCGGCGACGACGTCCCCCTCTCCCGCTACGTCGCGGGGACCTACGGTCCCGTCGAGGCCGACCGCCTCATCGAGTCGACCGGCCGTCACTGGCGCAACCCGTGAGCACCCCTGCCCGAGGCGAGTGGCGCGTCGTGGACGACGTGCCCGACGCGTTCGCCCGGCTCGTGCGCGAGGAGTGCGCGGCCGTCCTCGCCAGGCGCGAGGACGGCCGACCGTTCCGCCTCGGCTGCTCGGGCGGCCAGTCGGGGCGGGCGTGCTTCGAGCGCCTCGCCCGCGAGCCCCTCCCCTGGTCGCGCGTGGCGTGCTACTTCGCCGACGAGCGCTGCGTCGAGCCGACGTCCCCCGATGCCAACGCCGAGCTCGTCCGTCGGTCCCTCGGCGCCCACGTCGGCGAGCTGGCCGGGTTCCACCCGATGTCGTGCGAGGCCGGGCCCGCGGCCTACGAGGCGCTCCTTCGCGCGCACGGACTACCCGACCTCCTCCAGCTCGGGCTCGGGCCCGACGGACACACCGCGTCGCTCTTCCCGGGCTCGGCCGGCCTCGACGCGCCGCCGGAACGCCTCGTCGTGGCGAACGAGGACCCGAGCGGCACGAACCGCTTCTCGCGCCTCAGCCTCACCCTCGGCGCGATCGCGCGCTGCGGACTCGTGGTCTTCACCGTGATCGAGCCCTCGCGCGCGCCCGCGCTCGCGGCGGTGGCTGGCGGCGAGGACCTCCCCGCAGCGCGGGTCAGCGCGCACCGGGTCGTGTGGCTCGTGAGCGCCGAGGCGGCCGCCGGCCTGCACACGGCGGCGGGGCGGTGAGCGAGCGACGAAGCTCGCCCGGCGAGCGCGGCGAGCCGATCGTCCGCCGGGAGGTCGCGGCGCCGATCGACCGGCCTGCGCTCGTCGAGGCGCTCCTCGACTCGACGGGTGTGCGCCGCAACCGCGACGTCCTGCGCTCGCTGCTCCTCGCCGCGCTCGACCTCGTCCACGCCGACGCGGACCGCCTCGACCTGAAGATCGCTCGCTCGGCGCTCGCCGAGATGAGCGAGGCCTTCAAGATGTTCGCTCCCTACCGGGACGTGCCGAAGGTCACCCTGTTCGGCTCGGCGCGCGCCGCGCCGACGGACCGCCTCTACACGCTCGCGCGCGAGCTCGCCCGGCGGATGGCGGCGGCCGGTTGGATGGTCGTCACCGGCGCCGGCCCCGGCATCATGGCCGCGGGCAACGAAGGGGCCGGGCGGCACATGACCATCGGCGTCAACATCCGCCTGCCCTTCGAGTCCGAGCCGAACTCGTGGATCGCGGACGACGAGAAGCTCGTCGAGATGAAGTACTTCTTCACCCGCAAGCTGATGCTCATGAAGGAGTCGACCGGCTTCCTCGTCCTCCCCGGCGGCTTCGGCACCCTCGACGAGTGCTTCGAGCTGCTGACCTTGCTCCAGACCGGCAAGGCCGAGCCGGCGCCGATCGTCCTCATGGACCCCCCCGGCGACTCCTACTGGAAGGCGTGGGAGTCCTTCGTCCAGACCCAGGTGTACGCCCGCGGCCTCGCGGACCTGCTCGACAGCGCCCTCTACCGCATCACCGACGACGTCGACGAGGCGATCGCCGAGCTGACCGGGTTCCACGCCAACTACCACTCGCGCCGCTTCGTCGAGCGCGTGATGGTCATCCGCCTGCGCAAGGCCCCCGACGACGAGGAGCTCGCCATGCTGTCCGAGGCGTTCGCCGACATCTGCTCGCCGCGGGGGATCTGGCGGACGCCGCCGCTGCCGGCCGAGCGGGCGGACGGCGACCACCTCGAGCTCGAGCGGATCGCCCTCGAGTTCGACCGTGCCCACCACGGCCGGCTCCGCCAGCTCATCGACGCCCTCAACGCCCTCGTGCAGCCGCCCGGCGGCGCGGCGGGCAGCGGCGGCCGTCAGCCGCGGCCGTAGTCGTCCTCGAGCCGCACGATGTCGTCCTCGCCGAAGTACTCCCCGTGCTGGACCTCGACGAAGACGAGGTCGTCCTCCCCCCCGTTGGCGACGCGGTGGGCGGTGCCCGCCGGGACGTCGATCGCCGAGCCGGGCCCGACGGCGTGCTCGGCGCCGTCGAGGGTGACCGTGCCCCGCCCGCGAACGACGAACCAGTGCTCCGAGCGCCTCGCGTGCCGCTGGTAGCTGAGGCGTTCGCCCGGCCGCACGGTGATGCGCTTCACCTTGTGGTCGGGGGCGTCGTCGAGGACGGTGTAGGAACCCCAGGGCCGCTCGTCGTGCTCGTGCTTGTCCATGTCGACATCATGGCCGCACGCGGCCGCTGAGGCGAGGACCGCCTCAGGCCTCCTCGCCGCCGAGCAGCGCGATCGCGCGCTCGATGGCGTGGCGCGCCCGGGTGACGCGCCGCTCGAGCGGTGGCCGAGCCGTCGCGCCGGCCTCGGCCGCACGGCGCAGGGCGTCGAGGGCGACGTCGTCGAGGCGCTCGCTGAGCGCGCGCAGCTCGCCGACGATCGCGGCGAGCTCGCCCTCGCTCATGCCAGCGCGCGCGCCCCCGGACGCAGCGGCGCGGGGAGGTCGCTCGATCCCGTGAGGTAGCGATCGACCGCGGCCGCGGCCGAGCGGCCCTCGGCGATCGCCCAGACGACGAGGCTCTGGCCGCGCGCCGCGTCACCGCAGGCGAACACGCCCGGCCGGCTCGTCATGAACGAGCCGTCGACGGCGATGGTGCCGCGCTCGTCGAGCTCGAGGCCGAGCTCGGCCACCACCCCGGTCCGCTCGGGACCGAGGAAGCCGAGCGCGAGCAGGACGAGCTCGGCTCGCAGCTCCAGCGCGCCGCCGGGAACCGGCACGAACGCCGGTCGGCCGTCCACGACCTGGCGCTCGACGCGCTCGGCCCGCAGCGCGCCGACCGCCCCCGTCCCGTCGTCGACGAGCTCCGAGGTGGCGACCGAGTAGAGCCGCTCGCCGCCCTCCTCGTGGGCGGCGGCGAGGCGCAGGATCGCCGGCCAGGTCGGCCACGGGGTCTCGGGCGGCCGGGTCGTCGGCGGCTCGGGGAGGATCTCGAGCTGGTGCACCGACGCCGCGCCCTGGCGGTGGACCGTGCCGAGACAGTCGGCGCCGGTGTCGCCGCCTCCGATGATGACGACGTGGCGGCCCGCCGCGCTGATCGGCGGCGTCTCGCGGGTGCCCTCGCAGGTGAGGTTCGCCCCCTTCAGGTACTCCATGGCGAAGTGCACGCCACGAAGCTGGCGCCCCGGGACCGCGAGGTCGCGCGGGCGCGTCGCGCCGATGGCGAGCACGACCGCGTCGAAGGACTCGACGAGGCGCTCGGCGGGCACGACGGTGGCGTCGGCCGCCGCGGCACCGGGGACCTCGCCGCGGGCCCCCTCGCCGACCGCCGTCCGCACCCGCAGCTCGGTGCCCTCCGCCACCATCTGGGCGAGGCGCCGGTCGATGACCGCCTTCTCGAGCTTGAACTCCGGGACGCCGTAGCGCAGGAGGCCGCCGATGCGCTCGGCGCGCTCGAAGACCACCACGCGGTGGCCCGCCCGGGTGAGCTGCTGGGCGGCCGCGAGCCCGGCGGGGCCGGAGCCGACGACGGCGACGGAGCGACCGGTCGGAGCGCTCGGGACGACCGGTGCGAGGCCGCGGCCCGCGGCCCACTCGGCGAGCTCGTACTCGACCTGCTTGATCGTGACGGGGTCCGAGGCGATGCCGAGGACGCAGGCCGCCTCGCAGGGTGCCGGGCAGAGCCGTCCGGTGAACTCCGGGAAGTTGTTCGTCGCGTGCAGGCGCTCGCTCGCGTCGTCGAGGCGGTCGCGCCAGGTGAGGTCGTTCCAGTCCGGGATGAGGTTCCCGAGCGGGCAGCCCTCGTGGCAGAAGGGGATCCCGCAGTCCATGCAGCGCGACGCCTGGGCGCGCAGCTTGTCCTTCGGGAACGGGCGGTAGACCTCGCGCCAGTCGCGCACCCGCTCGGCCACCGGGCGCCGCTCGGGGCCCTCGCGCCCGACCTTGAGGAAGCCGCGGGGGTCAGCCATGGGCGGCCGCCATGATGGCGTCCTCGACGGACATCCCCCGCTCGATCGCCAGGCTCGTCGCCTCGAGGACGCGGCGGTAGTCCTTCGGCATCACCTTGACGAAGCGACCGAGCACCTCCCGCCCGCCGGCGACGAGGCGGCTGGCGAGCGGCGAGCCGGTGCGCTCGAGGTGCGCGTGGAGGAGCGAGGAGACGACCTCTTCGTCCTCCTCGTCGAGCGGCTCGAGGAAGACCATCTCCCGGTTCACCCGGCTCGGGAACGCCCCGTCGGGGTCGTAGACGTAGGCGATGCCGCCCGACATCCCCGCCGCGAAGTTCCGCCCCGTGCGCCCGAGGACGACGACGGTGCCGCCCGTCATGTACTCGCAGCCGTGGTCGCCGACGCCCTCGACGACCGCCGTCGCCCCGGAGTTGCGCACGCAGAAGCGCTCCCCCACCCGGCCCGAGACGAACAGCTCGCCGGCCGTCGCCCCGTAGGCGCAGACGTTGCCCGCGATGATGTTCTCCTCGGGGGCAAAGGGGGAGCCGACGGGCGGGCGGAGGACGACCCGGCCGCCCGAGAGGCCCTTGGCCACGTAGTCGTTCGCGTCGCCGAAGAGCGTGATCTCGATCCCTCTCGGGAGGAACGCGCCGAGGCTCTGGCCCGCCGAGCCGGTGAGGCGGATGCGGATCGTGCCGTCCGGCAGCCCCTTCGCCCCGTACCGGCGCGTCACCTCGTGGCCGAGCATCGTCCCGATCGTCCGGTGCACGTTGCGCACGGGGCGCTCGATCTCGACCGGCGCGCCGCGCTCGAGGGCCTCGCGCGACGCGGCGATGAGCTCGTTGTCGAGCGCGCGCTCAAGGCCGTGCTCCTGGGGGCGGACCCGGTGGAGCGCGCACGGGCCGTGCACCGACTCGGCCGGGGCGAGCAGCGGCGTGAGGTCGAGGCCGGACGCCTTGTAGTGGTCGAGGGCCCGGGCCACGTCGAGGCACTCGACGTGGCCGACGGCCTCCTCGAGCGAGCGGAAGCCGAGCGCGGCGAGGTGCTCGCGCACCTCCTCGGCGATGAAGGTGAAGAAGTTCTCCACGAACTCCGGCCGCCCCGTGAAGCGCCGGCGCAGCTCCGGGTTCTGCGTGGCGATGCCGACCGGGCAGGTGTCGAGGTGGCAGACGCGCATCATGACGCAGCCCGACACGACGAGGGGGGCCGTCGCGAAGCCGAACTCCTCGGCGCCGAGCAGGGCCGCGACGACGACGTCGCGCCCGGTCTTCATCTGGCCGTCGACCTGCACGACGATGCGGTCCCGCAGCCCGTTGCGCACGAGGGTCTGCTGCGTCTCGGCGAGGCCGAGCTCCCAGGGGGCACCGGCGTGCTTGATGGAGGTGAGGGGCGCCGCGCCCGTCCCGCCGTCGTGGCCGGAGATGAGGACGACGTCGGCGTGCGCCTTCGCCACGCCGGCCGCCACGGTCCCGACCCCCACCTCGGCGACGAGCTTCACGTGGACGCGCGCCGCGGGGTTGGCGTTCTTCAGGTCGTAGATCAGCTGGGCGAGGTCCTCGATCGAGTAGATGTCGTGGTGCGGCGGCGGCGAGATGAGGCCGACGCCCGGCGTCGAGTAGCGGGTCGCGGCGATCCACGGGTAGACCTTGTGGCCCGGGAGCTGGCCCCCCTCGCCGGGCTTGGCCCCCTGGGCCATCTTGATCTGCAGGTCGTCCGCGTTCACGAGGTACTCGCTCGTCACGCCGAAGCGCCCGGAAGCCACCTGCTTGATCGCGCTGCGCCGCGAGTCGCCGTTGGGGTCGGGGACGTAGCGCGCCGGGTCCTCGCCGCCCTCGCCCGTGTTCGACTTGCCGCCGAGGCGGTTCATCGCGATCGCGAGCGTCTCGTGCGCCTCGGCGGAGATCGAGCCGTAGGACATGGCGCCCGTGGCGAAGCGCCGCACGATCGACTCGACCGGCTCGACCTCCTCGAGGGGCACCGGCGGGCGCGGCGCGTCCGGGCCGGTCCGCAGCCGGAGCAGCCCGCGCAGCGTCGCCAGGCGCTCGGACTGGTCGTCGACGAGGCGCGTGTACTCCTTGAAGATCTCGTAGCGCTTCGCGCGCGTCGCGTGCTGGAGCTTGAAGACCGTCCTCGGGTTGAAGAGGTGGTACTCGCCCTCGCGCCGCCACTGGTACTCGCCGCCCACCTCGAGCTCGCGGTGCGCGAGACGTCCCGGCGAGGCGTGGAAGGCCAGGGCGTGGCGCCTGGCCACCTCCGCCGCGATCTCCTCGAGGCCGATACCGCCGAGGCGGCTCGTCGTCCCCGTGAAGTACCGCTCGACGAGCCCCTCGTCGAGGCCGATCGCCTCGAAGACCTGGGCGCCCGTGTAGGAGGCGATCGTCGAGATGCCCATCTTCGACATCACCTTCAAGATCCCCTTGCTCGCCGCCTTGAGGTAGTGCTGCACGGCGCGCCGCTCGCTCTCGCCGGCGAGCTCGCCCCGGCGCGCGAGGTCGGCGACCGTCTCGATGGCGAGGTAGGGGTTGACGGCCGCGGCGCCGTAGCCGATCAGGAGCGCGAGGTGGTGCACCTCCCGGGCGTCGCCCGACTCGACGACGAGGCCGGCGCGCGTGCGCGCCCGGGCTCGCACGAGGTGGTGGTGCACCGCCGAGGTGAGCAGCAGCGACGGGATCGGCGCGAGCTCGGCGTTCGCGTGCCGGTCCGACAGCACGACGACGTTCGCACCGCCCTCGATGGCGGCGAGCACCTCGTCGCAGATCCGCTCGAGCGCGGCCTCGAGCGCGGCGCCGCCGCCGCCCACCTCGAAGAGGCCGTCGACGACGAAGGAGCGGAAGGCGGGCGTCTCCCCGTGCTCGTTGACGTAGAGGAGCTTGGCGAGCGCGTCGTTGTCGATGACCGGCTGCTCGAGCACGATCTGGCGGCACGACTCCGGCCCGGGCTCGAGCAGGTTGCCCTCTGCCCCGATCGTGCCCGCGAGCGACGTGACGAGCTCCTCGCGAATGGCGTCGAGCGGCGGGTTCGTCACCTGGGCGAACAGCTGGGTGAAGTAGTCGAACAGCAGGCGCGGGCGGTCCGAGAGCACCGCGACGGGGGTGTCCGAGCCCATCGAGCCGACCGGCTCGGCCCGGCTCATCGCCATCGGCGCGAGGATGAGGCGCAGGTCCTCCGCGCTGTAGCCGAAGAGGCGCTGCTGGGGGACGAGCGACCCGTGCTGGGGCACGAGGACGCGCCGTGGCGGCAGGTCCGCGAGGCGCACGAGGCCGCGCTCGAGCCACTCGCCGTAGGGGTGGGCGGCCGCGAGGGTCTCCTTGACCTCCGCGTCGTCGACGATGCGGCCTTCGGCGGTGTCCACGAGGAACATGCGCCCCGGCTGGAGGCGCCCCTTCGCGACCACGTGCTCGGACCCGACGTCGAGCACGCCGACCTCGGACGCGAGCACGACGAGGCCGTCGTCGGTGACCCAGTAGCGCGCCGGGCGCAGGCCGTTGCGATCGAGCAGCGCGCCGATGACGGTGCCGTCGGTGAAGGCGACCGCCGCCGGCCCGTCCCACGGCTCCATGAGGCAGCCGTGGTACTCGTAGAAGGCCCGCAGCGACGGAGACATCTCGGCGTCGTTCTCCCACGCCTCGGGGATCATCATGAGGATCGCGTGCGCGATCGACCGCCCGCCGAGGTGCAGGAGCTCGAGCGCCTCGTCGAAGGAGGCCGAGTCGCTCGCCCCCGGGGTCAGGATCGGGCAGATCCGCTCGAGGTCGCCGGGGATGAGGCGGCTCCGCAGCAGGGCCTCGCGCGCCCGCATCCAGTTGCGGTTGCCGCCGATCGTGTTGATCTCCCCGTTGTGGGCGATGAGCCGGTAGGGGTGCGCGAGCGGCCAGGACGGGAAGGTGTTCGTCGAGAAGCGCGAGTGCACGAGCGCGAGGGCGCTCTCGACGCGAGGGTCGGAGATGTCCGGGAAGAAGCGGCGCAGCTGCTCGGTCGCGAGCATCCCCTTGTAGACGAAGGTCCTCGTCGACAGCGAGGGGAAGTAGCAGCCGGCGACGGTGCGCTCGGCACGCTTTCGCAGCACGAACGCCAGGCGCTCGAGCGCGAGGCCCGCGGCCTTCGCGTGCGGGCCGTCGGGGTCCGGGGCGACGAAGGCCTGCCAGAAGCTCGGCGCGACGCGCCGCGCGCCAGGACCGGCCACGTCGAGCTCGACGGGGACCGGCCGCCAGCCGAGGACGCGCAGGCCCTCCTCGCTGGCGAGCTCGCCGATGGCGGCGCGCGCTCGCGCGGCACCGTCGGGCTCGCGCGGCAGGAAGGCGATCCCGCTCGCGTAGCGCCCGGGTTCGGGGAGGTCCACGCCGGCGACCTCGGCGAAGAAGCGGTGCGGGAGCTGCAGGAGGATCCCCGCGCCGTCGCCCGTCTCGGGATCGGCGCCGAACGCGCCGCGGTGCGCGAGGTTCTCGAGCGCGTCGAGCGCGAGCTCGACGATGCGGTGGCTCGGCCCCCGTCGCAGGTCGGCGACGAACGCCACGCCGCACGCGTCGTGCTCGAAGCGCGCGTCGTACAGACCGGTGGTGGAGCTCCCGTCCATCGCGTCCCTCGTCGTCGTGCCGCGCCCTGCGGCTTCGCCACCGGGACGCCGTTGGCCCGGTGCCGTCAGTGTACACGCGCCCTGCGGCGCGCCCGCCAGTTGCGCGCGACCCCTGCGAGGGCGTAGGAGTGACCCGTGGACCGCTACGACGTGGTCGTCGTCGGCTCCGGCGTGATCGGCCTGGCCGCCGCGCTCGAGTGCGCGACGAGCGGCCGGCGCGCGGTCGTCGTCGACGCCCGCCCGGCGCGCGGCGCCTCCTACGTCGCCGCGGGCATGCTCGCCCCGGTCACCGAGGCGGCGTGGGGTGAGGAGGAGCTCGTCGCGCTGAACCTGCGCGCCGCGGCGGGATGGCCCGCCTTCGCCGAGCGCCTCGAGGCCGCGAGCGGCCTGCCCGTCGGCTACCGGGCCTGCGGGACGCTCCTCGTCGCCCTCGACGACTCCGACCGCGCCGCCCTCGAGGAGCTCCTCGAGTTCCACCGCCACCTCGAGCTCCCCTCGACCTGGCTCGCCCCCTCGGCGTGCCGCGAGCGCGAGCCGATGCTCGCTCCCGGGCTGCGTGGCGGCATCTTCGCCCCCGGCGACCACGAGGTCGACAACCGGCGCCTGCTCGGCAGTCTCGCCGAGGCGGCGCGCCGCGCGGGCGTCGAGGCGGTCGCCGCGCGCGCGGAGGCCCTCGTCACCGCCGCCGGCCGGGCGGTCGGGGTCGTCGCCGGCGGGCGGGAGCTCGCGGCCGGCGCCGTCGTGCTCGCCGCCGGCTGCGACTCCGCGGGCCTCGCCGGCCTCCCCGCCGCGGACCGCCCGCCGGTGCGCCCCGTGAAGGGCGAGATCCTCCGCCTCCGCCACCCCGGCGGTCCCCTCCTGCGGCACACGGTGCGGGGCCTCGCGAAGGGCCACCCGGTCTACGTCGTCGAGCGCGGGGACGGCCGCCTCGTGGTCGGCGCCACCGCCGAGGAGCGGGGCGATGACCTGGCGACGAGCGTGCGCGGCGCGTACACGCTGCTGCGCGACGCGACGCGCCTCGTGCCAGGCCTCCTCGAGGTCGAGCTCGTCGAGGCGAGCGCCGGGCTGCGGCCCGGCTCGCCCGACAACGCTCCCCTGGTCGGCCCCGCGAGCCTCGACGGCCTCGTGATCGCCACCGGCCACTACCGCAACGGCATCCTCCTCGCGCCCTTGACCGCGGCGCTCGTGCGCACGGTGCTCGACGACGGCGACCTCCCCCCCTGGGCCGTCGCCCTCGACCCCCGGCGCTTCCGTCGGCCGGCGGCCGGCGCGGCGTGATGGACGGCGCCGTCCTCGTGAACGGCGAGGAACGAGTCCTCGCCCCCGGCGCTACCGTCGAGGACGTGGTCAGGCTCGTCGCCCCCTCGACCCGAGGCTGCGCGGTGGCGGTGAACGGCGAGGTCGTCGCGCGCTCGGCGTGGCCGACCACGCTCGTGCGCCCCGGCGATCGAGTCGAGGTCGTCACGGCGGCGCCGGGCGGATGAGCGAGGCCGAGGCCCCGCCGAGCCGCCGGCGGGCGGACAAGCTCGTCATCGCGGGCGAGCCGCTCGGGTCGCGCCTGCTCCTCGGGACCGGCGGAGCGCCGAGCCTCGACGTCCTCGCCCGCGCGATCGCCGCCTCGGGCAGCGCGCTCGTCACCGTCGCGCTGCGCCGCGTCGACCCCGGCGCGACCGGCTCGCTGCTCGACTGCATCGCCGCGACCGGGGCGCGCGTCCTGCCGAACACCGCCGGCTGCTTCACCGCCCACGACGCCGTCGTGACGGCGCGCCTCGGGCGCGAGGCCCTCGGCACGAACTGGGTGAAGCTCGAGGTGATCGGCGACGAGGAGTCCCTCCTCCCCGATGCCGTCGAGCTGCTGCGCGCCGCCGAGACGCTCGTCGAGGAGGGGTTCGTCGTCCTGCCGTACACGAACGACGACCCGATCCTGGCCCGCCGTCTCGAGCAGCTCGGCTGCGCGGCCGTGATGCCGCTCGGCGCGCCGATCGGCTCGGGCCTCGGGATCCGCAACCCGCACGCCATCGCCATGATCGCCGAGCAGGCGGGCGTCCCGGTCGTCCTCGACGCCGGGATCGGCACCGCGTCGGACGCCGCCTTGGCCATGGAGCTCGGCTGCGACGGCGTGCTCGTGGCGTCCGCGGTGACGCGCGCGCGCGACCCGGAGCGCATGGCGGGCGCCATCGCGAAGGCCGTCGAGGCCGGCGCCGCGGCGAGGGCCGCGGGCCGGATCCCGCCCCGCTTCTACGCGCAGGCGTCGAGCTCGTTCTCCGGGATCGCCGACCTCGGCCGCCCGAACCCGTGACGCCGCCCGTCGCGCTCACGATCGCCGGGACGGACTCGGGGGGCGGCGCGGGCATCGCCGCGGACCTCCGCACCTTCGCCGCGCACCGCGTGTTCGGCGCGCTCGCCGTCACCGCCGTGACCGCCCAGGACACGACCGCGGTCCACCGCGTCGTCGCGCTCGACCCCGCCGAGGTCGAGGCGCAGATCGACGCCGTCCTCGGCGACCTCCCCGTGCGAGCCGCGAAGACGGGGATGCTCGCGACGGTCGAGATCCTCGAGCGCCTGGTCGAACGCGCCGAGGCGGGCCGGCTGCCCCCGCTCGTCGTCGACCCCGTGCTCGTCGCCGCCTCCGGGGCCGCGCTCTTCGAGGGCGATCCCGCCCCCGCCTACCGTCGCCTCGTCGCGCGCGCCGCCGTCGTCACCCCGAACCTGCCCGAGGCCGAGGCCCTCCTCGGGCGGCCAGTGCGCGACCGCCGGGCGATGGCCGACGCGGCGCGCCGCCTCGTCGACCTCGGCGCCGGGCTCGCCCTCGTGAAGGGCGGCCACCTCCCCGGCGACGTGGCGCTCGACGTCGCCTTCGACGGGCGCGACCTCGTCGAGCTCGCCGAGCGGCGCGTCGACACGCCGAACGTGCACGGCACCGGCTGCACCCTGTCGGCCGCGATCGCTGCCCGCCTCGCGCTCGGCGAGGGCGCGCTCGACGCCGTCGCCGGGGCGAAGCGCTACGTCACCCAGGCCCTCGCCGCTGCGGCCTCCTGGCGCCTCGGGGCCGGGCCCGGTCCCGTGGACCACGGCGTCGACCCGCCGGCCGCTCAGGGAGCGCGTCCTTCGAGGCGCGCCGGCGCGCCGTAGGGCAGGAGGACCTCGGGGAGCTCGACGGCTCCGTCGGGCTCCTGGCGCTGCTCGAGCAGGGCGACGAGGAAGCGGGCGGTCATCGCCGTGCCGTTCAAGGTGTGCGGGTGCACGAGCCCGCCGCCGCGCCGCATGCGCACCTCGAGGCGGCGAGCCTGGAAGTCCGTCGTGTTCGAGCAGGAGGTGATCTCCCGGTAGCGGCCCTGGCTCGGGATCCACGCCTCGAGGTCGTACTTCTTCGCCGCGGCGGGGCCGAGGTCGCCGGCCGCGGTGACGACGACGCGGTAGGCGAGGCCGAGCGCGCCGGCGAGCGACTCCTCGAGGGCGAGGATGGCCTCGTGCTCCTCGCGGGAGCGCTCGGGCGTCGTGAAGACGAACATCTCCACCTTGTCGAACTGGTGGACCCGGAAGATCCCCCGGGTGTCGCGGCCGGCCGCGCCCGCCTCGCGCCGGAAGCAGGTCGAGTAGCCCGCGTAGCGCAGCGGGAGGTCCTCCTCGGCGAGGACCTCACCCGCGTGGTAGGCGGCGAGCGCGACCTCCGACGTGCCCGTGAGGTAGAGATCGTCCGCCTCGACCCGGTAGAGGTTCGACGCCTCGGTCGGCAGGAAGCCCGTGCCGTACATCGCCGCCTCGCGCACGAGGACCGGCGGGAGCACCGGCACGAAGCCCGCCTGGACGAGGCGGTCGAGCGCGAAGCGGTAGAGCGCGAGCTCGACGAGCGCGACGGGACCGACGCGGTACGCGAAGCGAGCACCGGACACCCGAGCGGCGCGCTCGGTGTCGAAGCCGCCGAGCTCGAGGTGGTCGCGCACGGCGAACGAGAAGGACGGGGGCTCCCCGACCCGGCGCAGCTCGAGCGCGTCCTCCTCGCGCTCGCCATCGGGCACGGTCGGATCCGGCGGGTTCGGGACGCGGGCGAGGAGGTCGTTGCGTCGCCTCGCGTGGCGCGCGAGCTCTTCCTCGAGCGCCTGCAGCTCCTCCTTCGCGGCCCGCAGGGCGCGCTGCTCCGCCTCGCTCGGGCGACCCTTCGGCCGCGTCGCGTGCCGGAGCGCCTCGGCGCGCGCCATCGCCTCGCGCCAGCGCGCGTCCGCCGCCAGCAGCTCGTCGAAGGCCGCGGCGGCGCCCTTGCGCGCGAGGGCGGCGCGGAAGGCCTCCGGGTCGCGTCGCGCCGCTCTGAGGTCGATCAGCGCCGGCCTCCGCGACGGCGGGCGCGTGCGGGCGGGCGCCGCTGACCGGGTGAGCGCAGGGCGGAGGTGGGCTCGAGCGCCGCGGCCTCCTCGCCGTTGCCCGACGCCGAGCCGGGGCGGATGCGGCCGGGCGCCGTGCCGCCGGGCGCGACCCGCCGACGCCCAGGAGCGCTTCCCTCCCCGAGGACCCCGGCCGCGACGGCGGCCGGCGACAGCCGCGACGGCGCCCCGCCCCGCTGCGCGATGCGCTCCCGCACGATGCGCCAGCGCTGCTCGCGCTCTTTGAGCAGCGCCGTGAGCGGCGAGGCGATGAAGATCGACGAGTAGGCGCCCGTCGCCAGGCCGACGAGGAGGGCGAGGCCGAAGTACTGCAGCGTCTTCGCACCGAGCAGCTGCGCCCCGATGAGCAGCACCGAGAGGATCGGGAGGATGGCGACGAGCGAGGTGTTGAGCGAGCGGGCGAGCGTCTGGTTCATCGACAGGTCGACGAGGTCGGTGAAGCTCAGTCGGTTCGAACCGCCGAGCGCCTTCACGTTGTCGCGCACCCGGTCGAACACGACGATCGTGTCGTAGAGCGAGTAGCCGAGGATCGTGAGGAAGGCGACCACGGTGTCGGGGGTCACCTCGAAGCCGGACAGGGAGTAGATCCCGACCGTGACGAGGATGTCGTGCGCGACGGCCACGATCGCGGACAGCGCCATGCGCCACTCGAAGAAGATCGAGATGTAGAGCGCGATGAGCACGAAGAAGACGATGAGCGCGGTGACCGCCTTGCGCGTGATCTCGCCGCCCCACGAGGGCCCGACCGACTCGACGCTCACGTTCGCCACCGAGGTGTGCGCGAGGCGGGCGAGCACCCGAGACACGCGGTTCGCCTGGCTGCTCGACAGCGCCGAGCCCTGCCCCTTCGGCAGCTTCGCCTGCACCTCCACCGAGCGCGAGCCGGTCGCGTTCGACCCGAGGACCGTGACGGTCGAGCCACCGAGGCCGAGGGGCTCGAGCGCCGCCTGGGTCGCCGACACCGTGAGCGTGCGAGACTGCACCGTCCAGGCGGTCCCGCCGACGAACTCGATGCCGAGGTTGAGCCCCCGCCCGGCGAGCGAGCCGATGCCGGCGAGGATCACCAGCGCGGAGAAGGCGAACCACCACCGCCAGCGGCGCACGAACCGGAAGGTCGTCTGGCCGTGGTAGAGGCGGCCGAAGGGACCGAACCGGCGCGCCTCGGCGCCACCGGTCACCTCCGGCTGAGCGGGCGGGCGATCGCGCGCCTCCGGCGCTGCCGTGTGCGGCAGCGCCGGCTCGGCGCCCGCCGCCTCGCGGGCCCCGGCCTCGTCCGCCTCGACCGGCGGACGAGCGGTCGCCGTCTCGGTCGACGCCACCTCGCGGGCCTCGGCCTCGTCCGGCGGAGGAGCCGTCGCCGCTTCGGCGGACGCCTGTCGCCGGGCCGCGGCGGAGCCAGGGCGGATACGCCCGGAGCTCACGCTGCCTCCGGGAGCGCCCCGAGGCCGCGGGCCACGCCGAGGTGGCGGGCCGAGGTGAACAGCCGGTTCCGTCCGAGGAGGATGACGAGGGGTCGGGTGAAGGCGTAGGCGGTCGCGACGTCGACCAGCGTCGACAGGCCGAGCATGAAGGCGAAGCCCCGTACCGCGCCGACCGACAGGAGCCAGAGCACGAGCGCGCCGATGAACGAGACGGCGTCGGCCGACAGGATCGTGCGGAACGCGCTCTTGAACCCGCGATCCACCGAGGCTCGCACCGAACGGCCAGCGCGCACCTCGTCCTTCAGGCGTTCGAAGTAGACGATGTAGGAGTCGACGGTGATCCCGACCGAGACGATGAGGCCGGTCACGCCGGACAGGTCGAGCGTGAGGCCGAGGGAGGAGTTGGAGAGCAGCGCGATGAACCCGTAGAGGAACGCGGCCGTCGTCAGGAGGCCGAGCACGACGACGACGCC